>Ga0154020_10004859_pt1 | contig 15982 bp, 18 predicted proteins | sample Klosneuvirus_201_FD_109709 | JGI IMG/M metagenome (GOLD analysis project Ga0154020, IMG submission 109709) | Active sludge microbial communities from wastewater, Klosterneuburg, Austria - Klosneuvirus_20160825_MG | ecosystem: Engineered > WWTP > Aerobic digester > Activated sludge | place...
AGAGAAAATCTTTATTGAGAAACGAATCTATCGCGACATTGAAGATTGCGAAACCTTTGAAGAAGTAATCACTACAACCGATAAAGGGCTGAAGCCTTATAAGAAACAATTCTATCGCGAGATTACCCGCGATGATATTTTGCGGTTGCTGGAAATCCGCATTAAGCGAATTTCTAAGTACGATTCGTTTAAAGCTGATGAACTGTTAAAAGACCTTGAGAAAGAACTGAAGGAAACGCTGCATCACTTAAAGCATTTGACTGACTATGCCATTGCTTACTACCAAAACTTGTTGGAGAAGTATGGCAAAGGCCGCGAACGCAGAACTGAGATAAAGAGTTTCCAATCCGTAACCGCTACCGAAGTAATTGCAAACAACCAGAAGTTATATGTAAACCGGGCCGATGGTTTTGTAGGGTGGGGCATGCGCAAAGACGAATACATTGTTGAGTGTTCTGAACTGGACGACATCATCGCGATTCGTAAAGATGGAAAAGCATTAGTGAGTCGCATTGGCGAACGCAAGTTTATGGGTAAAGACATTATTCATATTGGTGTGTGGAAGAAAGGGGATGAGCGTATGGTGTATAACATGATTTACAGCGATGGCAAGAGTGGTAAAGCATTTGCCAAGCGTTTTGCTATGCCGGCTATCATCCGCGATAAGGAATATGATCTTACTTCGGGTAATCCCAATAGTAAATTATATTACTTAAGTGCAAACCCTAATGGGGAGGCCGAGATTGTGGAAGTGAAGTTGAGCCAGGCAAGCACAGCGCGAAAGAAGATTTTTGATTTCGATTTCTCGGAACTTGAAATTAAAGGGCGTGGTGCAAAAGGAAATACGTTAACGAAATATCCGTTGCGCAGAATTGATTTCAAGGAAGCAAAAGGAAGCACGCTCAGCGGACTTAAACTTTGGTTCGATCAAGCATCGGGTAGGTTGAATAAAGACGAGCGTGGCAAGTATGTAAACAAGTTTGATGGCGATGATCAGATTCTGGCCATCACGTCCAGTGGAAATTATAAAATCACCAGCTTTGAATTAACCAATCGTTACGAACCTGAGAAGACTATTTTACTGGAGAAGTTTAATCCCAAGAAAGTGATCTCAGCAGTGTATGTTGATGGTGTAAGCAAGCAACATTTTGTTAAGAGATTCTTGTTGGAGACCACCACAGCCGATAAAGAGTTTGGATTTATTTCGGAAGGCATTGGTTCACGACTTGAGTTTGTAACAACTAGTGAAACTCCCGAACTGGAAATTGAAGTTGTAAAGGGGAAGGGGAAAGACAAAGAGACGGAAGTAGTAAATCTGGAAGATCTTATTGATGTGAAAGGTTGGAAGGCACTTGGCAATCGCTTGTCGCAATATAAGATAACGAAAGTGCGGCCGGTGCTGGATGCAGAAGACACCATTGTGGAAGTTGAAGACGAAGTTGAGGAGCCTGAGGAAATTCAGTCTTCAAAAAAAAAAATCGAACCGGAGCCAGTCATCGAGGAGGACGGACAAGCAGCCCTCTTCGGGGAAGCAAAGCCAAAAGCGGGCCCGCTCGTCAACGGCCAGCCCCCAAAAGCAAAAGCGCCCCAACCAAAAGAACCAAAACAAGCAAACCTCTTCGGGGAAAACCAAAAAAAGGAAGAAGTAAAAAATAAGTCAGAAGCGGAAGGCGAGAAAGAAGTTGAAAGTGGTAAGTTAAAAGGTGAAGGTGAAGGTGAAGGTGAGAAGCCTGACGAAAAGCTTTTTACCGCTGGAGATACGATTGACTTGGAGTTATGATTGTAAAACGCTGAGTCAAAGGAATTATCATCATTGAGCCTTTTGTTGTTTACTGACTTTAATTATCACAGGATGAAAAAAAACCGAATAAAAGATATTTTAAGACATACCTTGATTATGGCTTTTATTCCTACAGTTGGATTAATCATCTTTGCTACATTACGCCCATTGGTATGTAGCTGCATATGTAGCTCTCTTTTTTGCTAATTTCAAAATTACAATAGCGATGCAGTTTTTGTTTGATATCTATGACAGGCATAAATAGCTATGCGTTGTTGTTAAGATGTATTTAAGATCAGCCATTGTTGGTGTTGCGCGAAGGAACGTGAGCTGATTCACCAACACGAGTGTTACTTGTTCGTGTTGTGCTTGTTGGTAGGCAACCGCACAAGGCTAACTCGCAACACCAAAAAAGGCGTGGACTTTTAACTATGGCAGTTGTGTTTATTGCCTGTGACCAACAATAACAAAAGGCAAATTTTTTCCACTGTCTAGTTTTTATTAATATTCAGAAATTAAAGTTATGGAAAAGTTATATATAGTATTTATGCTTTTGGGGTTGTTACTAGCGTGCAAAGAATCCTCTGAGCAAGTAGTGGAAAAAAATAAGGAAATTCTACCTTCTTGGAATGATAGCAAATCAAAAGCTGAAATAATAAGTTTTGTTGAAAAAGTAACCAAGCAAGCAAGTCCCGACTTTGTTCCTGTTGCAGATAGAGTTGCAACATTTGACAACGATGGCACACTTTGGACAGAACAGCCTATTTATTTTCAGTTGGCTTTTGCGATAGATGAAGCAAAAGCAATGGTATTCAAAAATCCCGAGCTGAAAAAAGATTCCATCTTTAACGCCATCGCCAATAATGATATGGAAACAGTGATGAAAGTTGGTGAAGCTGGATTGGGAGAAATTTTAATGGTTACACATACCGGGATGAATACGGATCAATTCAGCAAAAGTGTTGAAAATTGGATTAACACTGCCAAACATCCTAAAACTGGCAAATTATATAAAGAAATGATCTTCCAGCCAATGCTGGAGCTCATCAATTATTTAAAGAAAAACGATTTTACGATTTACATTGTTTCGGGTGGCGGAAGTGATTTTATGCGCCCTTGGGCTGAAGAAGTCTATGGAATTTCAAAAGATAATATTATAGGAACTACTCTAAAATTGGAATACGTAATGGACGGTGGAGAACCTAAACTGAAAATCCTTCCGGCAATTGGTTTCAACGATGATAAAGAAGGAAAACCAATGGCTATTCATCAATACATCGGCAGAAAACCGATTGCTGCTTTTGGAAATTCTGATGGTGATTTACAAATGCTGCAATGGACGGATTCCAACCTCTATCCTTCTTTGCAAGTATATGTTCGCCACACAGATTCAAATAGGGAGTGGAAATACGATAGAGATTCACATATCGGGAAATTGGACAAAGGCTTAGACGAAGCATTATCAAAAGGCTGGACCGTTATTGATATGGAGCATGATTGGAAAGTAATTTATCCGGAGAAATAATATCCATCAGTTGTGATGATATCAAAGATCTGGCAACTTGACTGTAGAGATTATTTAGACGCGGCCCAAGGCGGAGACTCCGCTTGGAAGGAAACGTTGGTAATTGACCCAAACAATCTGGTCAACTAACAAGCGGCACCCTACTAACAAAGATTTACTCAGGAACAAGTGAGGGCTTTGCGAATATGCGCTTCATTTACATAACGCAGTTCGAACTAGACTCCCAGCGGGAAAAGAATTACCAAAAGACTTATTTTTCAGCTAGATACAGTTGGTTTTGAGAAATGTTTGCCAATAAATAAACTTTTTTTGAACGATTCATGTATTAGTAGTGAATGTTCACTAACTTATTATGAAAACTGGTAAAAACAACATCGCAATAGGCTTCCTCACCATGAGTCTCTTTATGGCGTACGGGTTTCTGCTCATTTATTTGAGAGATTTCGCTCTTGGAAAGGAAGCTTGGGTAGATTCCTACTCTTCTGGTAAGCATTTCGAGTCGCGCTTGGCGCACGTGCACGGCAACCTATTCGCGTTTCTGAATATCCTCATCGGGTATTTGCTACTTCACTTTGAATCTCAATTGAAAAATGTAAAAACTATTTCATGGTTGGCTTTGACAGGTTTGTTGATGCCCATCGGGATTCTGGCTGAATTATATTTTGGAGCCCCTCCGGTTTTTGTGCTGATTGGCGCCATGGCCATGACAGCCTCTGTACTTTGGCTAGGGGTATCATTCTTTAAAATGAAGACATCTACTACATAATCTTTAAAAAACTTTTATGAAACAAATGAACACAACCAACGCCATCGGACTTGACAGCAATAAAGCAATGAAACTTGCTGAAAAACTAAATGAATTGTTAGCCAACTATTCCTTGTTTTATCAGAACACGCGAGGCTATCACTGGAATATTAAAGGAGAAAAATTCTTTGAGTTGCATCTGAAATTTGAGGAACTCTATAACGATTTGCTTTTAAAGATCGATGAAGTAGCAGAAAGAATATTAACACTCGGCCATTCACCCAACCATACCTACACGGACTACGAAAGTGTTTCGACTATCAAAGAGAGCAAGCAGGTGTCGGATGGAATCAAGGCAGTGGATGATATCCTGAATTCATTTAAAATAATTATTTCGCTTCAGCGAGCATTGCTTTCTATTTCTGAAGAGGCCGGTGATGAAGGGACAAATGCTTTGATGAGTGATTATATCCGCGCCCAGGAGAAATTGGTTTGGATGTACTCAGCTTATCTAAATAAGTAAGTAAGAAATGGAAATTAAAGAACGTCAGCTAGAAATAATTGAAGCAGCCGGTGAGATCCTCACCAAGTCGGGGTTTAATGCACTCACAACAAAAAATCTGGCTGCTAAAATGGGTTTTAGTGAATCGGCTCTCTACCGGCACTATTCGAGCAAAGAAGAAATCGTGCTGACCATGCTAAAGTATCTAGACAGGGAAATGGATAACCGGCTGACGAATTCAGTGAATGGAATCGAAAATTCAGAAGAAAAACTGAAAGCTATTTTCAATAGTCAATTCGACTATTTTAAAAAGAACCCCCATTTTCTGGTTGCGATATTTTCGGAAGGATTGTTGGAAGCGAGTGAAGCCATCAATGAAGCCATTAATCAAATCATAGCCACAAAAAAGAAACACTTGCTTCAATGCATTCGACAGGGTCAAAAGGAGAAAAGGGTTACGAGCACTTTGCCGGCTGATGAATTAGTTCACATTATCATGGGCAGTTTTCGTCTGCATATGCTGCAGTGGCGCTTATCGGGTTTTGCCTTTGATGTGAAAGCAAGGGGAAACAAAGTAATCTCTAATCTGCTTACGTTAGTTACAATTAAAAAATAATTGTCATGAAAAATCTAACACTAAAAATATCAGCAATTGTCCTTACCCTGTTTGCATTACTTACACTTTTTATGAGTGGTTCAGTGATTTTCGATTTGTTTGGCATTAGGGAAAAAGAAGGCAACTATGTCTTATTCATTGTGGTCACTAATTTTGTAGCGGGGTTATTATATCTCCTTTCGGCTTATGGGATGTTCACTTCAAAGCCTTGGACGTTTCGCTTACTGTTCATGATTACAGGGATGTTGATCATTGCCTTTCTGGGTTTGATGATTCATGTCAATCAAGGAGGAATCTATGAGGCACAAACTATAAAAGCCATGATTTTCAGGATAAGTTTAACAGCATTCATTACTGGAATAACATGGAAGTACATTTCAAAAAATAAAAAAACTAAATCCGAATTATAAAGCCACAAGCTACACTGAAAATCAGTTAAGGGGAATTTGGGTAGTGACCATGGATAAAAAGCAATTACAAAATGAACATTAAGGATAAACACAACATTGAAAAGCCAGTCTCTACATTCTCACTTTTTAAAGGTGGAGATGGAACAGCAACCGCTATGCAAATTTTGAATGGGCAACAGTTAAAGGAGCATATAACGAAAGTACCTGCTCTTCTGCTCTGCATTACAGGTTCGGTTATATTTGAAAATGAGAAAGGAGCGAACGTGCCTTTGTTGCCTGGTGACTACCTAACTATAGAGCCTATGGTAAAGCATTGGGTGAATGCAAATGATGATAGTCAATTACTGTTACTGAAATAGAAATATTTCAAATTGCGGAACACACTTTCCTGTCAGGCTAACGAAACTTGCTTCTGTACAATAACTTTATAGATACTAACAATAACGAAGTGCTAGTAGTAACGTAAATAAATTATGAAGAACCTCATCTGTCTGATTGTGTTTGCTATGCTCTTAAGTAATTGCCACCCGCGTGCAGATGAAAACTACATCACCATATTCCCCGAAAAGTCAGGTGTTCCTTCGTCAATAAAAGTAGAGCACGAATTCCTTCTTAGTCAAGTTAATTCAATAACCTTATTTCATGACAGTACTGGTCTTGCAGCTACTGAAATTGAAGAATTGATGCAACATCATTTTAGAGAAGAAGAAGATTTTGTGCTACCCCCTTTAGGTTTGTTGCCTTTATTAGCGAGCGATAAAATACCAGAACAAAGTAAAGAAGTTATTCAATTAGCAGAGAAATTGAAAGCACAGTTGGCTCACATGACGTTGGAACACCAGATGATCAATGCTTTAATAGTGCAGCTAAAGGAAGTAGCGACACGCGAAAACCATCCTGAGGTTGTTGATTTTGAAAAGGCGCTTCGTAAACATGCCGAAATTGAGGAAGAAGTTTATTTCCCTGCAGCGATCTTGGTTGGTGAATATTTGAAGTTGAAAATTAATCCTATTTAGAGTCACTAGTACCATAGCCAACACTGAAAAACAAAAAGAACTGTTTCTTCCGACACAAAAAAATTAGGACTAAATGTGATGAAACTCACCTTTTAACTCTGGGTCTTTTGCATTCTTACCATAAGAATTACAAACAACACGTATCATGACCAAATCAATTAAAATATTAGGAACAGGGTGCGCCAAGTGCCAATCAATGATAGGGGTTGTTAAAGATGTGATTTCTGAAAACAGCATTGCAGGAATTATTCCTGTCATTCAGGTTTTTGTTGCCAAGGGCGTACCCTTAGGAACTGCCATTGCCTTTATGATGGCAACAGTAGGTTTATCCATTCCCGAAGCTACCTTGCTTAAAAAAGTGATGGCTTGGCAAATGATTGCTATTTATTTTGGAACGACTACCTTCTTTATGATTTTATTAGGTTACTTATTTAATTTGATTTTATAGTTAACTACCCCTTCATTAATGTTGGTCGACTTGCCAACATTCCTCTTCCTTACAGGCTCCCGTTTCGGATATTCAATGCACAGAAAAAAGGTAAATCCCGTTCAGAAATTACCACTAATAAAAAAACGGTCGACAGATTTTTTTAAACTCCCTTTGGGATATACATTTCCATAATCATAAGATAGCCGTCCTCAAAACCCATAAGCGTTTTATATGAAAAATATCTTTAGCCTGCTCGTATTTTCAATGCTGGTGACCGTGGTGGCTGCGCAGTATCAACAGATAACCAAAGCCAATTATGAACAAGCCAGCCGGTTTTCTCCTGATAATTTAAAAAGAATGGTTTTCTCCACCAAGGTAGAGCCACACTGGTTGAAAAACAGCAGCAGGTTTTGGTATGCCTATGAAACATCCGAAGGAAAATACTACTACATCGTAGACCCAAAATTGAAATCGAAAGTCAATTGTTTGATCACGATAAGCTGGCTGCCGATATGACGAGGCTAACCGGTGATCCTTTCGACAGAAAAAACCTGGACATTGAGAAGATTGAATTCATCAGCAATGAAAATGCCATCCGCTTTGAAGTAAAGAGCAAACTGGTTGAGGTTGAAGACAAGGAAAAAGATTTGGATGAAGAAAATGGAAATGGACAGGATAATAATAAGCAGAAGAATGTAAAGAAGAAGATGATTGCTAAGTCCTATTTCTTTGAATATAATTTATCCTCCCGCCAACTGAAATTGTTAGCCGATTATGAGAAACCGAAGAAGGATAAGGATTGGGCCTCGGTAGCTCCCAATGAACAGTATGTGCTTTTTTCTAGAAATTACAATCTGTATTGGATGGATATGGACAACTACAATAAAGCATTGAAGAATGAGAAGGACTCGACTATAGCAGAGCATCAATTAACCACCGATGGAGTAGAATACTATAGTTATGGATCGGGAGGAAGGGGAGAGACCAATGTGGACAAAGTAAAAAATAAGGATAAAAGGAAACCGGTTTCTGTTGATTGGTCTTCCGATTCAAAAAAGTTTTCCATGGTGCGCACGGATGAACGTTCAGTTAAAGATTTATGGGTGATCAATTCAGTAGCTACCCCAAGGCCTACCTTGGAGACTTATAAATATCAAATGCCGGGTGAAAAGGAATCGCCTAAAGAGGAATTAATAATCTTTGACTTTGAATCTAAAGGTCAGTTAAAAATCAAGACTGATACTTTTCCTGATCAAGTGTTGGGTGTTTTTACGGCACCATCATTGAAAAAAAATGGAGATGATAGAAGAAAGCCTTCTTTGTGGTTAGCACGTTCGAATGATAAACTTTATTTTTCTCGTACAAGTCGCGATTTGAAAAGGGTTGATGTGTGCGTGGCCGATGCCAAAACAGGAGAAGTAAAGGTGGTGGTGAAGGAGCGGCTGAATACGTATGTTGAAATAGAAACGCCCGGTCTTATTAACAACGGACAAGAATTGATTCAATGGTCGGAAAGAGACGGTTGGGGGCATTTTTATTTGTACAACGGAGACGGAACTTTAAAGAATCAAATTACAAGCGGGCCATTCCATTGTGAACGCATCGAAGGAATTGATGAAAAGAACAGAATCTTGTACTTCAGTGCTAATGGGAGAGAAAACAAGGAAGATCCGTATTACCTGCATTTGTATAAGATCAATTTTAACGGCAGTGGGTTAAAAATCCTTAACCCAGGAGACTTTGATAACCAAGTGGATTTGAATGATGATCAAACGTACTTTGTCAATAACTACTCTCGGGTAAATACTACACCCATATCTACTTTATTGGATAGTCAGGGAAACAAAATCACGTCCCTAGAGACTGCTGATTTATCTATCCTTTTTCAAGCAGGCTATCAATTTCCAGAACCCTTTATTGTAAAAGCTGCTGATGGGGTTACCGACCTATACGGTACGATTTATAAGCCTTATGATTTTGATTCTACAAAGTTGTATCCTTTGATTGAGTACGTTTATCCCGGGCCACAAACGGAAGCAGTATTTAAGTCGTTTACCACCAACATGGATCGTACTGACCGGTTGGCCCAACTTGGATTTGTTGTAATTACCGTAGGCAATCGGGGCGGGCACCCTGCACGAAGCAAGCGATACCATAACTATGGTTACAATAATCTAAGAGACTATGGACTGGAAGATAAAAAAGTTGCTGCTGAGCGACTGGCCTACACCCATAGTTATATTGACATTAATAAGGTTGGAATTTTTGGACATTCTGGCGGTGGCTTTATGAGTACAGCTGCCATGTTGGTTTATCCCGATTTCTTTAAGGTGGCTGTTTCCTCTTCAGGAAATCATGAGAACGCCATTTATAACAGATGGTGGAGTGAAAAGCATCATGGTGTAAAAGAGATTACAAACGACAAAGGAGAAGTTAGTTTTGAGTATAGTATTGCCGATAATCCTGAGCTTGCTAAAAATCTCAAAGGAAAACTTTTAATCACCACCGGGGATATAGACAACAATGTGCATCCTGGAAATACTATTTTATTGGCCAACGCTTTGATCAAAGCAAACAAACGGTTTGACTTTTTCTTATTTCCGGGTCAGCGCATGGGTATGGAGATATGAACGAATATTTCTTTTGGGTAAAGGCTGATTATTTCTCCAAACATTTGATGGGCGATAACTCCGAACGAAGTGTTGATTATACCGAGTTGAATAGTGCAAAACCAAAGAAGTAGTTGAAAGGAAGATGGATACATTTTGATCAAACTTCACAAATAGGATGACAAACAGATAAACAACTGATTGACAAACTTAAATAAAATTATGACTGATACACCCTACATTCATTCAGACACATTGCCCATTTGGATTGTTACTATTTCGGGTTGGGAGGATGAAGGCCCAAGCCGCATGGAGGCTTATCTTGAAGTTGCTAAAAGGTGGAAGATTAATATTGAACTCTCAACCCGGTTGGGAACTCTCCATAGTTATAAACGCGCACCAACCGTCAAAAAGAAATCATGGAGCACAATGAAAAAACTTTTGCAGCTTACCGAAAACAATTCGGGGATGAGTGGCAGCAAAGGTTTTCTAAGGAAGTTAATGATATATTGAGGCCTAACTAAAAGCAATACAACTCTTACTTAACGGTAACCGCTGACCAATATTTTTTATCGCTTTCATAAAACGAGCAGGATGGTGGATGAGTTTTGGTTATTTGAATACGTGGAAGAATTGCGCGGAGTCCCGAGCCGGAGACTACGCTTGGAAGCATAATTTGAGTGAAAATTTTCTTAATTTAGATGATACTAGCAAATACAAAATTATGAAAAGCATATTACCAATAATATCCTTAACACTTCTAATCTATAGCTGTCAAATAAAAAATAAGGATTCTGTAATTGCGGTTGAGAATGGAACGGACGTAAAGCCTTTACAAGATAGTGTTACAGTGATTGAGGTTAAAACAAAGCTAATTGCAAGACAACCCAATGACACGACTGATTACCTCTTGGGTTTTTGGGTTGGCTATTTTAAAAAAGATGAGGAGAATTTTAACGACAAGAATTTATATGTTGATGAGGGTTACTACTGGAATAGAGAAAATAAGATCAATATATCAATAGATGAGATTAGTAAAGGCATTATTAAAGGTCATAGTGTTGTTGCTGGTAACGTTAGACCTTTCAATGGATCAGTCAAAAGAGAAGGTGATAGCACTTTTTTGTTTACTGTCAAAGAACCAGGTGATGATAAGTATGATGGTGAATTCACCTTCACTATTTCCCATGGCGAGCTAGCCGGGAAATGGACAGCGTATAAAAAGATTGAGATTAGAAATAGGAAATACACCTTGCAGAAAAGAGAGTATATATACCAGCCTGAAATTATGTTGGAGCGGGCTAAGGAATATGTTAACTGGAATGAGTTTTTGGAGAAAAGAGAAAGAATGGAAGTTGATGAAAATGAATTCGAGGAGTGGATATCCAGGGAATTTGCATCCGCAACCAATTTAATATATAAAATAAATGCTTCCAATAAATTATTATCCAAATCGGAGGTGGAGAATTTGAAAAAAGGTGATTTGACAATAATAAGAAATACTATATATGCAAGGCATGGATATTCATTCAAGAATAGACCCTTGAGAGTATTCTTTGATGCTCAAAGTTGGTATATCCCTGTACACTCAAATATAAAAAGTGATTTTACTGAGATCGAGAAGCAAAATATTATTTTGCTATTAAGATTTGAAAAAAATGCTGCTGAATACTACGACTCTTTTGGAAGAGGATAGATTTGTTCAAAATGTATAAACTTTCTCTTTCGATTCTAAAAACAGCTTACTACCTATCGCTAAGTTATGCAATCTATTTAATGATCTTAATCACTGTACAGTATATACCAATAAGATTTGACGTTGCATTTTTAAATATAAAGCAGGAAGAAATTGTTTATACTCATTATAAGGTGGCTTTCTTTAGCCACGTTTACACAAGCATATTTGCCCTTATATGTGGAGTAACTCAATTCTCAAAATTTGTGAGAAATAAATTTCCTAAAACACATAGGGCCCTCGGTAAGGCTTATATTGGTATCGTACTTCTCGTTGCAAGTCCTTCCGGCTTAGTTATGGCTTTCTATGCGAACGGAGGTAGTTACTCTAAAATTTCATTTTTAATTCAAGCAGTCCTTTGGTTTTTGTTTACCTACAAAGCATTTGCATATGCAAAAAATTTGGATTGGCTAAATCATCAAAAATTTATGATTAGGAGTTATGCGTTGACGCTATCTGCAATAAGTTTAAGATTGTTTAAGTGGATTATTATAAGTTCATTCCATTTGCCTCCTATGGATACTTATAAAATTGTATCGTGGGCAGGGTGGCTTATTAATATCGCAATAGTGGAAATCTATATTTTTACAAATCTACCTTCAAAACGGAGCCTTGAGGTTAGTGAAATCAACAACTAGATAGTTGTGGAGCTCACTTGCAAGAGATTCTCCTTCGTTAATGTTGATCGCCTTTCATTCAATACTAGAAGATGCTGCTGCTACTTCAAAGCTTTGTCTGATTAGAAAGATTTGCTTCCGGATCAAATCCCATTCCCTTCAATTGTTTGGATGTAAGTTTTATAATATTTACATCTATTGTAATGGGTGTAAATGGCTTGTCTGTTGAGTCCCTTTCCACATTAGCAATATCATCTACAATGTCCATTCCTTTCAATACTTTTCCGAACACGGTATAGTCACCATCCAGTCTGTGTTCACCTTTTTTATTTTGAACAATATAAAATTGACAACGGGCCGAAAGCTTGTCTGGATTGTTATCGCGCCCCGCTGCCACCGTTCCATAGTCATGAAGAAGGTGATCATTAAACTCGGGAGCCAGTAAATATTCAGGATCTGTAAATCCAGCGGGTGTATCGGGGCAACCTCCTTGAACCACGAAATTTGGAATTACTCTGTTAAAAGTCAGCGAATCCCAATAGCCGTCATTGGCAAGTTGGATAAAACTCTTCTTATGATTGGGCGTTTCATCATATAACCAGAAAACAATTTCTCCTTTCGGGGTTTTTATTTGCCCAACAGCATACTCATTATTTTTGGCGGGTGAGCATGAGACTAAAACACCAACTATTAATACTATACCTCTTAACATCATCTTATAATAGGATTTTAAAATTTTTAATCATTCGGAAAGATAGGCAAAAAATAAAAATTGTCACACGCAATCGTTTCCCATAGTTGATACTAAAAACCTTAATGCGGAATCCCTTGCAGGAAAAATCGCATAGAAAGAGATCAAGCATCTAACAAAAAAGAAATAGAGTAATCCGGGTAAATGATCTGATTGCTAAATGCTACCTTTAATATGACCAACCAAAAGTAAGATCATGAAATTTAAAATTCTTTCTTTGCTATGCATGTTTATTATTATGTTCAGCGCGTCATGTTCCGATGATAGCAAGCAACCTGATAATTCTTTTAAGGACATTGATGGAAATAAGTACACCAGCGTTAAAATAGGAGCGCAAACGTGGATGGTGGAGAATCTTAAAACAACTAAGTATCGTAATGGCGATCCTATTCCAAACGTAACGGATCAAACAGACTGGGCTGATCTCACAACTGGTGGATATTGTATTATTGAAAATAATTACCCCAATAGTTCCAGCTACAATAGACTTTATAATTGGTATGCGGTGGCCGATAGCCGAAATATTGCACCCGAAGGTTGGCATGTTCCAACAGATGCGGAGTGGACAACCCTTACTGATTTTTTAGGAGGAGAAAATAGTGCCGGAGGAAAATTAAAAGAAATGGGAACAGTACATTGGTGCGATCCTAACACGGGGGCAATGAATAGCAACGGTTTTACCGCGCTGCCTGGGGGCACCCGAACTGATTTGTTTTTTCTTGCCGTATGCCAGTGGGGCACGTGGTGGACCGCAACAGAAAAAGAATCTACCACAGCTTATAACCGAATTATGTTTAATAACGATGCCGGAATAAATCGAGTTGATAATAGTAGAAATTTTGGAATGAGTGTTCGGTGTATAAAGGATTGAATCAAAAATTCTTGAGAGCGGGCTCTTAGTTAATGCAGTTTGCTTGACCAACATACTTTTTATTTATCCTCCTTAAAGAAGCAATTGAAATTAATTTTGTTATTTTCAATAAATGAAATACGCATAACATGCCATATTTTTTATTACAGTGTACAACGACTAATTTTTTTAGAAGTGGGTACGTTCAAGTAATTTAGTTTACACATTGCCAGATAACCCTCAAATGCAGTTATGAGATTTTTTAGGATTACAAGTTTGTTGATAACACTATGTCAACTGGCTAGCGCGCAAGATCAAGGCTGGCCTACTTTTAAAAACACCGATCAACTCGTTGCCTATTCAACGGATTGGTTGGTAACACCTACCAGCATTAAGGCTGAGGTGTATAGCAGTTCGGATAAACAAGACATTATCCTTTACAACGGTTTAGTGAAACGTGTTTTTAGAATTTCGCCCAATGTAGCCTGCATCGATTTCAAAAATCTGAGCACCGGGCAACAACTATTGCGGGCAGTAAAACCCGAGGCCTCGTTAGTCATTGATGGAAAGTCCTATTCGGTTGGCGGACTTTATGGGCAGAAAGAAAATGCTTACCTGATGCCCGATTGGGTAAGCAGCTTTACGGCTTACGAAAATGATTTTCAATTTGAGACGGTTGATGTAAAGCCTATAACTCCATTCATTCAATGGAAGGCAACCACATGGCTATCGAATAAAAAACAAGCAACCGGAAAAGTGGCTTCGTTTACTTATCGGTCTAAGTTGAGCGAGCTTGAAGGATTAAAAGTAATAGTGAACTATGAAATATATGATGGTCTTCCTTTGATTGTAAAATGGGTTTCGATAGCGAATACTGGCAAAAAAACTTTTCACATCAATCGCGTGGTAAACGAGATGCTCGCTTTTGTTGAAGAAGAAAGTGCGGTAGTGGGCAAGCCCGAACAAATGAAAAAACAACATGGCATTTATGTGGAAACCAATTACGCATTCAATAACGCTATGCGGTACGATATCAGTGACCAGACTACACATTGGAAAACGGATGCCGCTTACACCTCGCAGGTAAATTACAATTATGAAACCCCATGCCTTCTTGAAGTTTATCCTGAAAAAGCTCCCGGTATTGACTTGCTGCCCAGAGAAATTTTTAAATCCGTTCGCACGCATGAATTATTAATGGATAGTTATGACCGCGAGCGCAGAGGCTTAATGATTCGCAAAATGTATAGTACAGTTGCTCCATGGACAACTCAAAATCCAATCTTCATGCACCTTGTTAGCAAAACAGATGCGGAAGTAAAAAATAGCATTGACCAATGCGAGGCCACAGGTTATGAAGCCGTTATCCTGAGTTTTGGCAGTCACATGGATATGGAAGATAGTTCGCGCCAAAATATTTTACGCTGGAAAGCATTAGCCGACTACGCCCACAGCAAAGGCATTCTGTTAGGAGGTTATTCGCTGTTCAGCAGCAGAAAAATTAGCGATGAAGATGATGTGATTGATGCAACAACTGGAAAACCCGGAGGCGCTTTTTTTGAAAATGCGCCATGCTTTGGAAGCAAGTGGGGGTTGGCATATCGCGATAAGATTAAATACTTCTTTACTAAAACAGGTTTTGATTTGTGGGAAAATGATGGACCATATCCAGGCGATCTCTGCGCATCAACAACACATCCGGGTCATAAAGGATTGGAAGACTCGCAATGGCGGCAGATGGAAATTCAAAAAGAATTATATCATTGGCTCAACGAACATGGCGTTTACATCAATGCCCCCGATTGGTATTTTATGGATGGTACGCATAAGATTGGGATTGGATATAGGGAGGTAAACTTCTCGCTATCGCGCAAACAACAAATGATTTTGAATAGACAAAATATTTATGATGGAACGATAGAAAAAACACCATCGATGAGTTGGGGCTTTGTTCCACTCACCAAATATCAAGGTGGTGGGCCCGATGCGGTGCTTGAGCCCTTAAGTAAACACCTGAAAGATTATGAACAATTGATGGTACAGTATTACGGAGCGGGTGTTCAGGCTTGTTATAGAGGGCCGAGATTGTATGATACCATCACTACCAAAAACGTGGTGAGCAAAACTATTGCGTGGTATAAAACGTATCGCGATATCTTAAATTCCGATATTATTCATCTGCGCAGGGCTGATGGTCGCGATTGGGATGGTTTGCTGCATGTGAATCCAACTCTTAAACAGAAAGGGTTTCTTCTACTTTTCAATCCCACTAAAGAAAAAATTACCCGAACTATAAAAGTGCCATTATATTATGCGGGTTTAACTGAAGGAGCCAGACTGCGAGAGAAAGAAGGTGCCAGTAAGTTGTATCCCCTAACTAGAAATTTTGAAGTAGA
>Ga0154020_10004860_pt1 | contig 15980 bp, 16 predicted proteins | sample Klosneuvirus_201_FD_109709 | JGI IMG/M metagenome (GOLD analysis project Ga0154020, IMG submission 109709) | Active sludge microbial communities from wastewater, Klosterneuburg, Austria - Klosneuvirus_20160825_MG | ecosystem: Engineered > WWTP > Aerobic digester > Activated sludge | place...
AGAACCTGGTCGATCACGATCTCTTGGCCAACTTCCGCAGCAATCTGTTCTACCTTGATCTTCTCGCCGGCAGCAACCTTGTATTGCTTGCCACCGGTTTTTATGACCGCGTACATATCAGCCCTTTCACGGCCCGACTTCGCCGAGCCCATCCTTCAAGGCCGCAACACCTCGGGTGCAGCAGCCGCCTGCAATCTCGCCAACGCCGGACGCACAGAAGGCACCCAAAAGCCGACGAAGCTTTCGATGATAGCACAAAAAATCTGAGTACGAGGCAGTACACAGCGCAAAAACACGCCAACCACCGAGCCAAAGCGTGAAGGTGACTCTGCTCCAGACTTCCGGTGTAACCAACTTCCTATAATCCCGCTCCAATTGCATGCCAACCGGCGTCACCTTCTCCTGAACACTTGTGAGCTCGATCGCCGTTTCCGCCTCCACGTCCCCCGCCACGGTGTTGCAGTTGATGGCCCCGGAAATGGCACAGGTCGACGCCGTGATCCACCGCCGGCTGACCTCAGAGGTGGCGCTGATCAACCAGATCTCGCACTACATCGTGAATGCGGGGGGCAAGCGCATCCGCCCGCTGCTGGTGCTGCTGTTGGCTCGCGCATTGAATTTTGAGGGGCCAGAGCGCTTTGAACTGGCCGCAACGGTGGAGTTCATCCACACTGCCACACTGCTGCACGATGACGTGGTCGACGAGTCCGACTTGCGTCGCGGCCGGGAGACGGCCAATGCACTCTTTGGCAACGCTGCCAGCGTCCTGGTCGGCGACTTCCTGTACTCACGCGCCTTTCAGATGATGGTGTCGGTGAATCGAATGCGCGTGCTGGACGTGCTGGCCGATGCAACCAACGTGATCGCCGAAGGGGAAGTGCTGCAGTTGCTGAACATGCACGACCCGGACATCAGCACCGATGACTACCTGAGGGTGATCCGCTACAAGACCGCCAAGCTGTTCGAAGCCAGCGCCCGACTGGGCGCGGTGTTGGCCGACAGCCCCAGCGAAGTGGAAGAACGCTGCGCCGCCTACGGTCGCGCCCTGGGCACAGCCTTCCAACTGGTGGACGACCTGCTGGACTATGAAGGCGCCACCGCGGAACTGGGCAAGAACGTTGGGGACGACCTGCGCGAAGGCAAACCCACCCTTCCCCTGCTGGTGGCCATGCAACGAGGCAGCAAAGAACAACGGCAGTTGATCCGCCAGGCGATCGAGCAGGGCGAGGTGGAACGCCTGCCCGCCATCGTCGACATCGTTCGCTCCACGGGTGCGCTCGAAGCCACAAGGCAAGCCGCACGCAGCGAAGCCGAGAAGGCCGCACAACAAATTTCTTCTCTACCCCCTTCCCAGTTCAAGGAAGCTCTACTACAATTATGTGTTCAGGCAGTTGATAGAAAGTCGTAAGATAATCAAGTCAACAGCCAGCCGAGCAAATCAAAGCAGTTCGGCAAACTTCGGGGTGTAGCTTAGCCTGGTAGAGCGCTACGTTCGGGACGTAGAGGCCGGAGGTTCGAATCCTCTCACCCCGACCAGGACAAACGTCGAAGGCCGCTCCATGTGCGGCCTTCGTGCTTTTGGGCCCAGCTTCCAGAAGCCCTGCTGCCGCGCGAGCAGGCCCGCGCGGCACGGCAGGCGCCAGTAGCAGCGGTCAGTAGTTGACGCTGTGACCCGGCAAGTCGATGCGCAGCATCGTGCGCTGGGCAGCGCCCGCCGCCGCTCGGGCAAAAGCAGGGCCCCAGATCGGGTCCCGAAAACGATCGATCCCCGCCGCATCGGCCACCGAAAGCAGCTTGTCTGCGACCAGCACCTTGCCGGAGGCACGCATCGGTTCGCATCCCAGCGCCAAAAACTCGCCATCCAGCCAAGCCCTGGCCTCAAACGAGTCCATGAGGGCCTCCACCACGAAGCGGACGTCCTGATCCGCACCAAAACTGACGATCACCTCTGCACTCATGACCAAGACCTGTTGATTTCACACGGGTGAATGCTACCGCCTCAGCCGCGCCGCGCCTTGACGGCCTGGTGCAGGATTTCCAGCAGTTGCTCGGAATCCTCCCAACCGATACAGGCGTCAGTGATGCTCTGGCCGTAGGTCAGCTTGGCGACGTCGTTTTTGCCAGGGGTGAACTTCTGGGCGCCGCCGACGAGGTGGCTTTCCACCATCACGCCGAACACCTGGCGGCTGCCCGCAGCGATCTGGCCGGCGATGTCGCGAGCCACCACCATCTGCCGCTCGTGCTGCTTGCTGCTGTTGGCATGGCTGAAATCGACCATCACGTTCGGGGTCAGCTTGGCGCCTTCGAGTTCCTTCACCGCTTCAGCGACGCTGGCAGCGTCGTAGTTGGTGGTCTTGCCGCCGCGCAGGATGACGTGGGTGTCCTGGTTGCCCTTGGTGGTGACGATGGCCACCTGGCCGTTCTTGTGCACCGACAGGAAGTGGTGCGGGCGCGACGCGGCCTGGATCGCGTCGATGGCGATCTTCAGGTTGCCGTCGGTACCGTTCTTGAAACCCACCGGTGCCGACAGGCCCGAGGACAGCTCGCGGTGCACCTGGCTCTCGGTGGTGCGCGCGCCGATCGCGCCCCAGCTGATCAGGTCGCCGATGTACTGCGGCGAGATCACGTCGAGGAACTCGCTGCCCGCGGGCATGCCCAGGCGGTTGATGTCCAGCAGCAGCTGGCGGGCGATGCGCAGGCCCTCGTCGATGCGGTAGCTCTCGTCGAGGTAGGGGTCGTTGATCAGGCCCTTCCAGCCCACCGTGGTGCGCGGCTTCTCGAAGTAGACCCGCATCACCACCTCCAGCGTGCCGGCGTACTTCTGGCGCAGCGGCAGCAGGCGGCGAGCGTATTCCAGGGCAGCGGCCGGGTCGTGGATCGAGCAGGGCCCGATCACCACCAGCAGCCGGTCGTCCTTGCCGTGCATGATCTGGCGGATATGGCGGCGCGTGTCGGCCACCAGGGACTCGACCGGGGTGCCCCGGATCGGGAAGAAGCGGATGAGGTGCTCGGGCGGCGGCAGCGGGGTCACGTCATGGATCCTTTCGTCATCGGTCTGCGAGGTCTTGTCCACGGGGGCCGGCCAGCTGTCGGCGGTGAGTTGGGTGGCTTTTGCGTTCATGACGAAGGTCTCCGAAATCGATGAAGAAGCTGAGGACGGGATGCGGGTTGTGCAGGGCAAAAAAAAACCGCCGGGGTTCCGGCGGTTTCCTGGATCTGCGAGCGTTCTGCTAGGGCTGTACGCTGGCCTCTCCTCCGCCGGTGCGGTGCGAGAACCAAAAGTAAAAGCCGAAGAAGAAGGCCGGACGATGCATAGCGATGAAATGTAGCACGGCCAACTTGGCGCGAGGCTGACGACGCGCTCGGCAAACCTGCTCGGGGGAATTCAGGCGGTGCCGCCCACCGTCAGCCCGTCAATGCGCAACGTCGGCTGGCCCACGCCCACCGGCACGCTCTGGCCTTCCTTGCCGCACACGCCCACGCCCGAGTCGAGTTCCAGGTCGCGGCCGATCATCGACACGCGCTGCATCGCCTCCGGCCCGTTGCCGATCAGCGTGGCGCCCTTGACGGGGTAGAGGATCTTGCCCTTCTCGACCCAGAAGGCCTCGCTGGCCGAGAAGACGAACTTGCCGCTGGTGATGTCCACCTGCCCGCCGCCGAAGTTGGTGGCGTACAGGCCGCGGTCGATCGAGGCGATGATCTCCTGCGGGTCCCGGTCGCCAGCGAGCATGTAGGTGTTGGTCATGCGCGGCATCGGCACGTGGGCGTAGCTCTCGCGCCGTGCGTTGCCGGTGGGCGCCACCTTCATCAGGCGGGCGTTGAGCGAGTCCTGCAGGTAGCCCTTGAGGATGCCGTCCTCGATCAGCACGTTGCGCTGGCTGGGGCAACCCTCGTCGTCGATGTTGAGCGAGCCACGTCGGTCGGCGATGGTGCCGTCGTCCAGCACCGTGACGCCCTTGGCAGCGACGCGCTCGCCGATGCGCCCGGCGAAGGTGCTGGAGCCCTTGCGGTTGAAATCGCCCTCCAGGCCGTGGCCCACCGCCTCGTGCAGCAGCACGCCCGGCCAGCCGGGGCCCACTACCACCGTCATCTCGCCGGCCGGCGCCGGGCGGCTTTCCAGGTTGGTGAGCGCCGACTTGACGGCGCGATCCACGTAGCTTTCCAGCAGGGCGTCATCGAAGTAGGCGAAGCCAAAGCGCCCGCCGCCGCCCGAGGAGCCCACTTCGCGGCGGCCGTCCTGCTCGGCGATCACGGTCACCGACACGCGCACCAGCGGGCGCACGTCGGCGGCCAGGGTGCCGTCGGCACGGGCGATCAGCACCACGTCGTATTCGCCCGCCAGCCCGGCCATCACCTGAACGACGCGCGGGTCCTTGGCGCGGGCCAGCTTCTCGACCTTCTCCAGCAGCGCCACCTTCTGCGTGCTGTCGAGCGTGGCGATCGGATCCAGGCCGCCGTACAGAGCGCGGCTGGGAGCAACCTGGCGGGGCGAATCAATCTTCACGCGCCGGCTCTGACCGGCAGCGGCAATGCTGCGCACCGTGCGCGCGGCGTCGAACAGAGCGGCCTCGGAGATGTCGTCCGAGTAGGCAAAGGCGGTCTTCTCGCCCGCCACCGCACGCACGCCCACGCCCTGGTCGATGCTGAAACTGCCGCTCTTGACGATGCTTTCCTCCAGGCTCCAGCCCTCGCTGCGGGTGTACTGGAAGTACAGGTCCGCATCGTCGATGCGATGTGCCGAGATCAGGTTCAGCGCCCTTGTCAGAGAGGACTCGTCCATCCCGAAGGGAGACAGCAGCAGGTCGCTGGCCACCGCCAGCCGCTCAAGGGTAGGTTCGCGCGAAATCATCGAACCATTGTAGGCGGGCATCCTTCAGCCTGCGGCGGCGGGGGATGGACCGCCGCAGGGCGCCCTCCTCGGACGCGGCAGACCTCCCCCATCGGGGGGAGACGCCCCTTGATACGGGTGGCTACGATGTCTTTCATCCCCAGACGATTCGACCAAGAGAGCCCCCATGCAAGCCATGCTGTTGAGCGACCAGCCGCCCCTGCTCCAAGGACTCAGCGACACCCTGCGCAGCCTGTCCGCGCGGATCACGCTGCGTCGTGCCGACGCCGCTCACGACACGGGTGCAGCGGACCTGGTCTTTGTCGATCTGGCCTGGTGCGGGTTGGCTCGCCTGCCCCAACTGGCCGAGGACCTGCGCAGACAACGCCGGGATGCGGCTCTGGTGCTGTTGCTCGACCGACCGGAAGACGTGTCGCAGATCGAATCGGTTCAGGTCGATGCCGATCTGCTGGTGGCCAAACAGGCCTCACCCCAGGCCGTGTGTCGGTCGATGCGCCGCTTCCTGCCAGAGGCGGCCTGAAGGCCACTCCGGCGCTGCCAATGAAGCAGCACCGGGATCCTGGAATCAGCGCTCGATGCGCGCCCAGGCAGAATGGTTGTGGATGGACTCGAAGTTTTCCACCTCCACCACATAACGGCCGATGCGCGGTTCGGCATTGAGGCGCAGCGCCACATCCCGCACCAGATCTTCGACGAACTTCGGGTTCTCGTAGGCGCGCTCGGTCACCCACTTCTCGTCAGGCCGCTTCAGCAGGCCCCAGATTTCGCTGGAGGCACTCTCTTCGGCAAACCGGACGATCTCGGTCCAGGCCATCGGCTCCAGAAGTTCCAGCCGCAGACTCACTTCGGAGCGCTGGTTGTGAGCCCCGTAGTCGGAGATTTCCTTCGAGCAGGGGCACAGGCTCTTGACCGGCACCACCGCCTCGGCCCAAACCGACAATTGACCGTCCCGTTGCTGCGCCGCCCAGCCGCCGCGGTACTCCAGCAGGCTGGCCACGCCGGACACCGGCGCACGCTTGCGGATGAAGAAGGGAAACCGGGCCTCGATGTGCCCTTCCTGCGCATGCAGGAGGTCCAGCATGGCCGGCAGTTCGCTGCGCAGCGACGCGGCATCGAGGGGACGATCCAGCGACTCCAGCCAGGCCACGAAGCGGGACATGTGGGTGCCCTTGTGCTCGGCCGCCAGCGCGACGTCCAGCGTCCACTCTGCCACCGTCGGGCAGACGTCGCCACCCACCTCGATCGACAGCGGATACCTGAGCCGCCGCACACCCACCCGCTGGATGGCCAGATGGCGCAGGTCCTGCTCGCTCTGGGTATCGGGAATATGCCGGGTTTTGGCAGACAGGGGGGCAGAGGTATGGAGACGGTCGTTCATGTTCAAGTTCCAGCCGTGGAGTGTGCCAGCGCCGCACACTCGCTGCTCCGGCGGGGTGATGCCCCCAGGTCCGCAGGTCACAACGGCTCAGCCGGTCGAGCCACCAGTCAGGTATCCAGACGGGCCGGATTCAGGCGTTGGCCACCGTGCGCAGGTGCCCTGCCGCCACCGCCGTCGGGAAACGCGCCCGGATCGATGCCTCGATCCCCGCCGCATCCAGCCCGCACATGGACAGCAACAGCGCCGGATCACCGTGCTCGATGAACCGGTCCGGCAGGCCCAGCGTGAGCACCGGCAGGTTCAGCTGGGCCGACTGAAGGGACTCCAGCACCGCAGCACCAGCGCCTCCGGGCAGGCAGCCTTCTTCCACCGTCACCAGGGCATCGTGGCTGCGTGCGATGGAGAGCAGGAGCTCCTCGTCCAGCGGCTTGACGAAGCGCATGTTGACCACCGTGGCATCCAGGGCTTCGGCCGCCTCCAGCGCCGGGTACAGCAAGGTCCCGAAGGCCAGGATGGCCAGTCGGCGCCGACTGCCGGGCGATGCGGACGTCTCGCGGCGAAGCTCGCCCCGCCCCCAGGGCAATGGCTCCAGGTCACTGCCCGCAGCCAGACCCACACCGCTGCCGCGCGGATAACGAACTGCCACCGGACCGTCGTGCCGATAGGCGCTGGTCAATGCCCGGCGCAACTCCGGCTCGTCGGCCGGAGCGATCAGCGCCATCTGCGGAATGCAGCGGGTGAAGGCGATGTCATACGCGCCGGCATGCGTCGCCCCATCCGCACCCACCAGCCCCGCACGGTCCAGTGCAAAAACCATCGGCAGGTTCTGCAAGGCCACGTCGTGGATCATTTGATCGTAGGCGCGCTGCAGAAAGGTGGAGTAGATGGCCACCACCGGCTTGAAGCCTTCACAGGCCAGCCCGGCAGCAAAGGTCACCGCATGTTGCTCGGCGATGCCCACATCGTGGTATCGCTCCGGGAAACGGCGGTGAAACTCCACCATGCCGGAACCCTCACGCATGGCCGGGGTGATGCCCACCAGCTTCGGGTCAGCTGCCGCCATGTCGCAGAGCCACTGGCCGAACACCTGAGTGAAGGTGGGCTTCGGTGCTGTAGCCGGCTTGACGATGCCCACGGCCGGGTCAAACTTGCCGGGGCCGTGGTAGGTGATCGGGTCCGCCTCGGCCAGCTTGTAGCCGTAGCCCTTCTTGGTCACCACGTGCAGGAACTGGGCACCCGGTTTGTCGCGCAGGTTCTCCAGCGTCGGGATCAGGGCATCCAGGTCATGGCCGTCGATCGGGCCGACGTAGTTGAATCCCAGCTCCTCGAAGATGGTGCCCGGCACCACCATGCCCTTGGCATGCTCCTCCAGGCGGCGCGCCAGCTCGAACAGCGGCGGTGCGTTCTTCAGCACCTGTTTGGCCCCCTCGCGGGCCGCCGCATAGAAACTGCCGCTCATCAGCCGGGCCAGGTACTTGTTCAGTGCGCCCACCGGTGGGCTGATCGACATGTCGTTGTCGTTGAGCACCACCAGCAGGTTGGGCACCTTGCCCGCATGGGCCATGCCTCCGTTGTTCAGCGCCTCGAAGGCCATGCCTGCGGTCATCGCACCGTCGCCGATGATGGCCACCGCCCGCCGTCGTTCGCCCTTCATCTGGGCAGCGATCGCCATGCCCAGCGCAGCGGAGATGGAGGTGGACGAGTGGGCTGTGCCAAAGGTGTCGTACTCGCTTTCGTCGCGGCGAGGGAAGCCGGACAGGCCGTTGAGCTGCCGCAGGGTCGCCATGCGTTCGCGGCGGCCCGTCAGGATCTTGTGCGGGTAGGTCTGGTGGCCCACGTCCCACACCAGTCGGTCCTCCGGGGTGTTGAAAACGTGGTGCAACGCAATCGTCAACTCCACCGTACCCAGGTTGGACGACAGGTGTCCGCCGGTGCGCGACACCGATTGCAGCAGCTCCTCGCGCAGTTCGGTGGCCAGTTGCTTGAGTTCGACCCGGTTCATGCGGCGCAGATCGGCCGGGCTGTGCACGCGGTGGAGCATGGGGCGAGCGTGAGGACTGTTCATGTCGGGATGATGTTCTTCGAAACCTGCTTCGGTGTGCGCCCGGTCACGACTGGCGCTCGACGACCCGGTCGGCCAGCATGACCAGCCAGTGCCGGTCGGCCACCTCGCTTCGCTCCAGGGCTGCGCGGGCGCGTTGGTGCAGCGCGTCGGCACGCCGCCGCGCTCCGTCCAGGCCCAGCACGGACACGTAGGTCGGCTTGTTCTGGTCTGCGTCCTTGCCGGCGGTCTTGCCCAGCACGTCGGAGCCCTGGGTCACATCCAGGATGTCATCGACCACCTGGAAGGCCAACCCCAGCGCAGCCCCGTACTCTGTCAGCGCATCCCATGAAACCGAATCCAGACCGACGCCGCCACAGGCGGCCCCCATCTGAACACTGGCCTGCAGCAGCGCCCCTGTCTTGCGCCGGTGCATGTCCTGCAGTGAGGCCTCATCCAGCGGCTGGCCAACGCTGGCCAGGTCGATGGCCTGGCCACCGGCCATGCCCTGGACGCCGGAAGCACGGGCCAGCAGGGAACACAGGCGGGCCTGCAGCGGCGGCGCCACCGGATTCCCCCCACCGGCATCTTCGTCGGGGGTCAGCACCTCGAAGGCCAGTGCCTGCATCGCATCGCCAGCCAGCATGGCCTGGGCCTCACCGTACTTGACGTGCACGGTGGGTTTGCCACGGCGCAGCACGTCGTTGTCCATGCAGGGCATGTCGTCGTGAATCAGCGAGTAGGCATGGATCAATTCCACCGCGCAGGCCGCTCGCAGGGCGGCCTCACCGTCGGCACGCAACGCCTGCGCCGCCGCCAGCACCAGCAGGGGACGCAGACGTTTGCCACCGTCCAGAACTCCGTAGCGCATCACCTCGCCGAGGCCGGCCGGCACATTGGCGCACACCAGTTCGTCAAGCTTGCACTCCACCCGTGCCAGCTGAGAGTCCATCCAGGACTCGAATGATTTGCGCATCATGAAACGTCCCCCCAGGCCTTGAGCTGCCCCTCCTCCAGCACCTTCACCTGCACTTCCACCGCGTCCAAGCGGGAGCGGCAGTGATTGAGCAGTTGCATACCGCGCCGAAAGGCTTCCAGCAACTGGTCCAGCGGCAGCTGGGAGCTCTCCATGGCCTGCACCAGCCGGTCGAGTTCTTCCAGGGCCGCCTCGTAGCTGGCGGGTTCGGGAGGTGCGGCAAGAGCCGAGGCGCGCTTGGTCATGTCGGCAGGGGAAAGCTTTCCATTGTAGAGGGGGGTCGGTCATTCGATGAGCCCCTGTGCAACCTGTAACCCTCTGGCCGCCATGATGGCGCAGACATTCGAAGGGGCTCGACCGGCCGCTCGCCGCCACAAGGCCTTGCACCCTTTGGGCCGGCGCTCCTGTCCAGGCAGGCTAAAATTCACGGCTCGCCTGGGCAACCGCCCACCCTGGTCCTGCCGCACACCCGCCGGACAAGTTCCGACGCCGCGGCTTTTCCTCCTCCTGCCCTGGCCTGGACCGTTCCGGGTGGTGGTTCGACATGCATTTTTGGAGATCCTGGGGATCATGTCCGACCTGAGCCTCGCGCAGACCGCGCTGCAAAGAAGTCGCACTCAACTGCCGGTGACGAGTTACTTCGATCCGGTGCTCTTCGACCAGGAGCTGCGACTCATCTTTCAGTCCGGTCCCCGCTACCTGGGGCACGAACTGATGGTCCCCCAGGTTGGCGACTTCCATACCCTGCCCCAGGAACAGGAAGGGCGTGCGCTGGTGCGCACCGACAAGGGCGTCGAGCTGGTGTCCAACGTCTGCCGGCACCGCCAGGCCGTGATGCTCAAGGGTCGCGGCAACACCGGCGGCCAGGTGATCTGCCCCCTGCACCGCTGGACCTACGACCTGCGCGGCAAGCTGCTGGGGGCGCCGCACTTCGTCGAGGATCCCTGCCTGAACCTGCGCAACTACCCGGTGCGCAACTGGAATGGCCTGATCTTCGAGGACAACGGCCGCGACATCGAGGCCGACCTGGCCGGCATGGGCCCGAGGGAGGATCTCAGCTTCGAAGGTTATGTCTTCGACAAGGTCATCCAGCACGAGTGCCACTACAACTGGAAGACCTTCATCGAGGTCTACCTGGAGGACTACCACGTTGCACCCTTCCATCCCGGTCTGGGCAACTTCGTCACCTGCGACGACCTGCGCTGGGAGATGGGCCGCGAGTTCTCGGTGCAGACCGTGGGTGTGGCCGACGGCATCGGCAAGGCCCTGGGCAAACCCGGGTCGGAGGTCTACCGCCGCTGGCACGAGCAGGTGGCGCGCTACCAGGACGGCCGCACACCCAAACACGGCGCGATCTGGCTGACCTACTACCCGAACGTCATGGTCGAGTGGTACCCGAACGTGCTGACCGTCTCCACGGTCTACCCGGTCGGCCCGGAGAAGACGCTCAACACGGTGGAGTTCTACTACCCCGAGGAGATCGCCGCCTTCGAGCGCGAATACGTCGAGGCCCAGCAGGAGGCCTACATGGAAACCTGCATCGAGGACGACGAGATCGGCGAGCGCATGGACGCCGGCCGCAAGGCCCTGATGCAGCGTGGCGACAACGAAGTCGGGCCCTACCAGAGCCCGATGGAAGACGGCATGCAGCACTTCCACGAGTGGTACCGGCGTCGCATGGGCGAACACGCGCCCGAATGACGTTGCCCCGACGCGATCGGCCCACCGCCACATCGGGAACGCCGCAGCCGCGCCCGGCAGCCACCTCGGCAGGCCTGCTGATGGTGGCAGCGGCGTTTCTGTTTGCCACCATGGGGGTGTGCGTCAAGCTCGCCTCGGCGCACTACGGCAGCGCGGAGATCGTGATGTACCGTGGCCTGGTGGGCGCCTTGCTCATGGCCGTGCTGGTGCGATGCAGCGACGCAACGCTGCGCACCGCGGTCCCCGGCATGCACCTGTGGCGCTCCATCAGCGGGGTCAGCGCGCTGGTGCTGTGGTTCTATTCGATCGCCGGCCTGCCGCTGCCCACGGCGATGACGCTGAACTACATGTCGTCGGTGTGGATGGCGCTGTTCCTGATCGGCGGCGCCATCCTGGCCGGCGGCTCCCGGGTGGATCCCCGCCTGGTGGCCACCGTGCTGGCCGGCTTCGCGGGCGTGGCCATGGTGCTGCGCCCCACCATCGACGGGCAGCAGCTGTGGTACGGCCTGGTCGGGCTGATCTCCGGCGTGCTCTCTGCCATGGCCTACCTGCAGGTGACTGCACTGGGGCGCGTGGGCGAACCCGAAACCCGGGTGGTGTTCTACTTTTCAGTGGGCGGCAGCCTGGCCGGAGCCATCCTGTCGGTGCTGACGGGCGGCTTCAGTGCCCACACCCCTTGGGGCCTCTTCCTGTTGCTCGCCGTGGGCCTGCTGGCCTCCAGCGCCCAATTGTTGATGACGCGCGCCTATGCCATCGGCCGCCCGCTGGTCAATGCCAGCCTGCAGTACCTGGGCATCGCCTTTGCCTTCGTCTACGGCGTACTGCTGTTCGACGACCCGCTGCATCCGCTGGCCGTTGGTGGCACCTTGTTGATCGTTGTCGCCGGGCTCGGCGCTCTGATGCTGCGCCAGGGCCACCAGGCGCGCACACGGCCGCAGGAGACGCTGCCCCCCGATCTTGAACCCTGAACCCGCCCCTGACCTCCACTCAGACCGCCACCTGCACCGAGAGGATTCCGCCATGACCGCCGCCTCCCCGCTGATCGACCCCGCCGGCCTGCGTGCACGGGGCCACGCTCCCCTGGTGTTCGACTGCCGCTTTGACCTGGCCCGCCCCTCCTCAGGTGAAAGCGCCTACGCAGAAGGTCACATCCCGGGCGCCCTGTACCTGCACCTGGAGCGCCACCTCAGCGCCATGCCACCCGCCCCGGCGCTATGCGGCGGCCGCCACCCCCTCCCGCCACGGGAGGTGTTTGCCGCCACGATGGCGGCCCAAGGCCTGCGGCCAGGACGGCCCGTGGTGGTCTACGACGCCGCCAACGGCATGTATGCCGCCAGGGCGTGGTGGATGCTGCGCTGGATCGGTCACGACAACGTGCAGGTGCTCGACGGTGGCTGGGCCGCCTGGTTGGCCACGGGCGGAGACATCGAAGCGGGAATCCTTGCACCCACGCCCGTCGACGCCCCGCATCCCCTGCCAGACGAGCCGGTCATGCAGACCATCGGGGCGAGCGAACTGCTGGCGCAACCGGACCGGTTCACAGTGATCGACGCCCGCGCCCCGGAGCGTTACCGCGGCGAGACCGAACCGCTGGACCCGGTGGCCGGCCACATTCCAGGCGCCCTGAACCACCCCTTCACGACGAACCTGCATCCCGACGGGCGCTTCCTCGACGCGGCCACCCTGCGCGCGCGCTTCGACGAGTTGCTGGGCACTGCCCCCGCCCGGCCAGTGGTGCAGCAATGCGGCTCCGGCGTCACCGCCTGCCACAACCTGCTGGCCATGGCGGTGGCCGGGCGGGGCGACACCTGCCTCTACCCGGGATCCTGGAGCGAATGGTGTTCGGACCCCGTCAGGCCGGTGGCCAGAGGCTGACACGGAGCGGACGCCGCAGCAGCGCCGATTGACCCCAGTCAAGATGCACGGGCCCGATCGGCGCATCATCAAGTCCGTCCCACTCCCCGCCCGCAGTAGGAGGTTTCATGTACAAGCGCATCCTCGTCCCGACCGACGGCTCCGACATCACGGCCAAGGCGGTTGACTCCGCGGTCCAGCTCTGCAAGGCCTTCGGTGCCGAACTCTGCACGCTGGCGGTGAAGGAGCCCTTCCCCTACAGCGCCATCTCGGAGATGCAGCCCATCCCGCCGCAGGAGTTCTTCGACTCCCAGGAACGCATCGCCGTCAAGCACCTGCAGGCCGTGCGCGATGCCGCCAACGCTGCGAGCGTGAATTGCACAGCCGCCTCCATCGAAGCGCTGCATCCCTGGGAAGCCATCCTCGACTACGGCAAGCAACAGGACTGTGACCTCATCGTGATGGCCTCACACGGCCGTCGCGGTGTGGCCGCCCTGTTGCTGGGCAGCGAAACCCAGAAGGTGCTCACCCACAGTGCGGTACCGGTGCTGGTGGTGCGATGATCCGAGCGGTCAGACCCGCCCTGAATCGGGTCCGCAAAGAAGAAGGGGGTGGCACTGCGCCACCCCCTTCTTCCTTGTTCATGGCACCCGGGAGGCCCCAAGGCCTCCGGTGCGCCGGCGATCAATCGTCGTCGCCGCCGCCAAAGACGCCACCCAGCAATCCGCCGGCCGCCACCCCGCCGAGCAGGGAGCCTTCCTCCCGGCCACCACCACCGGCCTGGGGTGCTGCGGCGAAGACTCGGCTGGCCAGGCGCGAGAACGGCAGGCTCTGCAGCCAGACCGTGCCCGGGCCGCTCATCTTGGCCAGGAACAGGCCCTCGCCGCCGAACAGCGCCGTCTTGATCTTGCCAACGTACTGGATCTCGAAGTTCACGTCCGGCGTGTAGGCCACCACACAGCCGGTGTCGACCATCAGTACCTGCCCCGGCTGCAGCTCACGCCGCACCACCGTGCCACCGGCATGGACAAAGGCCAGCCCATCGCCTTCGAGCTTCTGCATCACGAAGCCCTCGCCACCGAAGAAGCCCACCGACAGCTTCTGCTGGAAGTGAATGCCCAGGCTGACACCCCGGGCCGCGCAGAGGAAGGAATCCTTCTGGCAGATCAGCATGCCGCCCAGCTTGCGCAAGTCCATCGGCAGGATCTTGCCCGGATAGGGTGCAGCAAAACCCACCCGCTGCTTGCCGCCGCCGTGGTTGGTGTACACCGTAGTGAACAGCGACTCTCCGGTGATCAGCCGCTTGCCTGCGCCCATCAACTTGCCAAAGAAGCCACCACTCTGTTTGGCACCGTCACCAAACACCGTGTCCATGCCGATGCCGCCGTCCATGAACATCATGCTGCCGGCTTCACCGATGGCTGCTTCGCCAGGGTCGAGTTCAACCTCGACGAATTGCATCTCCGAACCCTTGATCTCGTAGTCGATCACGTCCATTGCCATGTGGGAATCTCCAGATGAGTGCGCCGGCCCCTGCCGGCCCGGTCTGCCAGAAAAAGTTCGGGCGGGATTGTGCTTCAGTTGTTCTTCAGTTTTCGGCGGTCAGGGTGCGCTGGCCGCTGCAGCAGCGCGCAACGGTCGCAGCAGCCGCTCTTCAAACTCGGCAGGCGCCACGAACTGCAGCACCGGCCGAGCCTTGCCGTTGCCATCCAGGCTGACCACCAGGCCGCGCTCCGGATAGAGCAGGTGCACACTCCCATCGGCCAACCCGACACGTTCGGCCTGCGCCCCGAAGCGCTCGCGCACCGTCGCCTCTTCCAGCCGCGCCCCCGGCAGAAACACCAGGCCCGTCACCGGCGCCTGCGCAGCCGTCTGAAGATCTGCAGCCCCCAGTGCGTACCGCCGTGCCCCGCTGGGCTGCGGCTCGTTGGACGGTGCCCGCGCCACCCAGTCGGCCAATTGCGCGGCCTCGACACCCCCACTCAAGATCAACTTGCCCTGCAAGGTTCCCACCTGGACCAGCTCCAGGAAGGCCTCCAGACTGGCCGCACCGCCCCCCGCCTGCACCACGGCCACCTTCATGGCTTCACCGGGCCACAGGGCCTGGGCCTGCTCGAGCCGACTGGCCGCCCGCCCACCCACCGTCAGGCCCATCACCTGCACCCCACCTGAGGGCTCCACCTGGGCCCGCCAGGGCAGCTGTGCCAAAGCCGCAACCGGCGCTCCCGCTTCCTGCCGCCCCGCTCCGCCTTTGCCGCCCAGCAGCACAGCGACCACGATCACGACCAGGGCCCCGAAAAGCACCGCCAGAACGATCTGCCACATGGGACGTGGCGCAAGGGGCGGAGGGGTCGCAGCGGAGGGATCGGTCATGTGGAGTCAGGCAGTTTCACGCCAAAGAGGCCCCAAAGCCTACCCCAGTCCGCACGGCAGACCGTTGATGGCGTGCAGCTCCTGAGTCCACAGGATGCATTTCGCCAACGTCGTCAAAGACATCAAAGACGATGATCCTCCGGCCCAGCCGCGCCATGCCGAACCTGTCTGCCTTGGGAGACTCCCCCGCCGGTCAATGAAGATCGTCAGGAAGCATCGTCTGGCGGGGAAGCTGATCCGTGCTGACCAGGCAAACCATGTCCTCCATGGCGGCCGGGCGACGGTGTATCGGCTTCACACCTGCCCAGCGGCATGCGAACGGGCCACCGTGCGGAGCACGGCCCAGTCCTCCTCGGACATCGGGGCTGCTTCACCGCTGTCGATGCCGGCCTGATACAGACCTCGCAGCTGCCTCGCAGCCTCTTCGTCGCGCCGAATCAACTCCCGCACGTACTCGCTGGCGTTCCCGTAGAGACCGGAACGAAGACGCTCATCGACCACCTCCCGAAGGGCATCGGTGAGCGAGACGTTCATGGTGGGTGTCTTGGCTCGCAAGACGCCATTGTTGGCGATTGGCAAGGATTGTCAACCCGAGACAGGTGGCCTCCAACAACGCCAACCAGCGCCGCGCGCAGCGCTGTTGTCGGATCTGGAGTTGAGCCTCACTCCACCGTCACGCTCTTGGCCAGGTTGCGCGGCTTGTCGACGTCGGTGCCGCGGGCGCAGGCGGTGTGGTAGGCCAGCATTTGCAGCGGCACCACGTGCAGGATGGGGCTGAGGGCGCCGTAGTGCTCCGGCATGCGGATCA
>Ga0154020_10004861_pt1 | contig 15979 bp, 14 predicted proteins | sample Klosneuvirus_201_FD_109709 | JGI IMG/M metagenome (GOLD analysis project Ga0154020, IMG submission 109709) | Active sludge microbial communities from wastewater, Klosterneuburg, Austria - Klosneuvirus_20160825_MG | ecosystem: Engineered > WWTP > Aerobic digester > Activated sludge | place...
ACGCTCGAAGGGACTCGTAGGGCTCGACATCGGCAGCTCGGCGATGAAGCTCGTCGAGCTCAAGGAGCGCAAAGGGGAGTACTCCCTGCAGCGGCTCGGCATCGAGCCCCTTTCGCCCGAAGCTATCGTCGACGGTTCGATCATGGACTCGTCCCTGGTCGTCGACGCCATCCACAAGCTCAATGACGCCACCGGCGCCACTCTCCCGAGCTACGCCACCTCACTCTCGGGTCACTCGGTCATCATCAAGAAGATCCAGATGCCGGCGATGCCGGCCGAGGATCTCTCCGAGCAGATCCAGTGGGAGGCCGAGCAGTACATCCCGTTCGACATCAACGACGTGCGTCTCGACTACGTCGTCCTGTCCGAGGGGGAGCAGGGCCGGGAGAACATGGAGGTCCTGCTGGTGGCCGTGAAGCGGGACAAGGTCAACGACTACGTCTCGGTCATCAGCCAGGCGGGCAAAGTGCCGGTGCTGGTCGACGTCGACGCCTTTGCGCTCCAGAACGCCTACGAGGCGAACTACGACCTCGACCCGCTCAAGGTGGTGGCGCTGGTGAACATGGGGGCGAGCGTCACCAACATCAATATCCTGGCGCGCGGGCAGACCTCTTTCTGGCGCGACATCTCCTTCGGCGGCAACCAGTTCACCGAAGCCCTGCAGCGCGAGTTCAATCTCTCGTTCGATCAGGCCGAGCGGCTGAAGCGCGGCCAGGCGGTGGATCGCTTCGGCGCCACCGATGCCCGGCCGGTGCTCGACGGAGTTTCGGCGGAGATGGCCTCCGAGATCCAGAAGACGTTCGACTTCTTCGCCGCCACCTCCTCGGAGGGTCCGGTGGACGAGATCGTCCTCTCCGGCGGCTGCGCGTTGACTCCGAATCTGCAGCAGGTGTTGCGCGAGCGCTTCGGCGTGCCGATCGAAGTTCTCGATCCGCTCCGGCGTGTCCACTTCCGCGAGGCCGATTTCGACCGCGACTGGTTGAAGTCGATTTCGCCCATGCTCGCCGTCGCCGTCGGTCTGGCGATCCGGAAGATGGGGGGCTAGTCGAGATGATCAAGATCAATCTCCTCGCCGAGGGCAAACGCCCCGTCGTCGCGCGCAAGTCGAAGTCGGCGCTCGGTGGCGGTGGTGGTGGCGGACCGAGAGAACTCGGCAATATTCTGATGGTGGCCGGCATCGTCCTCGGCCTGCTCGCAGGCGGCGGCTGGGTGCTGTGGGTCCAGAGCAAGCTCAACCAGAAGACCAAGGAAGTCCAGGCGGCCCAGAAAGAAGTCGAAGAGCTCAAGCAGGTCATCAAAGAGGTCGAGGAATACAAGGTCAAGAAGGCCGAGCTCGAGCGCAAGATCGATGTCATCAACGGACTGAAGGCGAATCAGCGCGGGCCGGTCCAGATCATGGATCAGGTATCGCGGGCCTTGCCCGAGCTGCTCTGGCTGAACTACCTCGACGTCACGCCGACGACGATCAACCTCCGCGGAACGGCTTTCAACATGTCGGCGGTGGCGAACTTCATCGACAATCTCGACAAGGTGGACGAATTCGCCGAGCCGATCCTCAACGATGCCACCCAGATGGCAGCGAAGGCAGCGCGCCTCGAGGCCTACGACTTCAAGATCAATCTCGGCTATTCCTTCAAGTCGACCAAGTCGCCGACGCTGACGACCGACACGACGGGTGCGGCCGGTCCGGGTGGTGGGCCGGCTCCGGCTGGCGCTCCCGCTTCCGCGCCTCCGGCGGGCGGAGCCGCGGCGCCTGGCGCCCAACAGAAGCGGGCGGAGTAAGCGACGATGGCGATCCAGACCGGTCTCGAAGGCAAGCCCTGGTATTTCGGCGCGGCCACTGGTGCCGCGCTCGCGGCGGCGCTCATTGCCGCCTCCTGGTATCTCCTCGTGACTCCGCGCAACAAGGAGATCGCGGCCAAGACCAAACAGCTCGACGCGCTACAGGGCCAGATCAACGAAGGCCGGGCAGCAAAGCAGAAGCTGCCCCAGTTCCGCGAAGAGGTGCGACGCCTGGAGCTCGAGCTCGAGAAGCTCCTGCGCATCCTGCCGGCGCGGCGCAACACGCCCGAGCTCCTGCGGCGCATTCGCCAGTTGACCGAGCAGGGGAGCTTCGACCTGCTGCGCTTCACTCCGGGGAACTTCACCGACCGCGACTTCTACAGCGAATGGCCGATCGCCATCAAGCTGAACGGCAGCTACCACAACCTGGCGCTGTTCTTCGATCGTGTCGGCCGCTTCTCGCGCATCGTCAATATCGAGAACCTGAAGATCACCGCCTTGCCCAACAGCATCAAGGGCCATTCGATCAACGCATCGTTCACCGCCAAGACCTTCATCTACCGCGAGGCGCCGCCTCCGGAACCGGTCACGGACAAGAAGGGTAAGCAGGGCGCGGCGAAGAAGGGCGGGGGGAAGTGATGCGCACCATGCTGGCGATTCTGATGCTGGCGGCGCTCGTCGGCGCCGCGGCTCCCGCCGGGGCGCAGGGTGGCGGCGCTCCGGCAACCGTGCCGGCTGCGGACGCCGGAGCAGCGCCGGACGCGACCACGAGCGTCGACGACATTCTCGCCGGCGAAGAGGACGTGCTCGCAGGAACGACCTACTCCTACGATCCGGGAAGCCGGCGGGACCCGTTCCGTTCGCTGCTGGCGGCGAAGAACAAGGCCGAGCGCAAAGGCGCCTTGCCGGAGGGCATTCCCGGCCTGCTGATCGAGGAGATCGACCTCACCGGGATCTTCAGGACCGCGCGCGGCTTCGTCGCGCAGGTCCTCGCGTCGAACAAGGAAAAGAGCTATCTCATTCGTGAAGGCGACCAGCTCTACGACGGTGACGTCGTGAGCATCACGCAGCAGGAAGTCGTCTTCAAGCAAATCGTCAGCGACCCGACGGTGATCAAGCCGTTCCGGGAAGTGATCAAGAAGCTCAGCCCGTAGTCCAACCTTTTTCTTCAGGCAGGACTGCGCGATGGAGGCGAGCGACATGGGAGACGTGGTGAACAGCATGAAAAGGGCACTCAGGAACGGGAAGGCTTGGACCTTGGTTCTTGCGGCTGCGACGATCTGGAGCGGCTCTGCCGCCGCGACTCCCGAGGGCGTGGCGCTGTCGTCCGAGCCGGTTCCGCCAGCGGCGGCTCCCGCATCCCTGCCGGCCACGATTTCCCGGCTCGCCGTGATGGAAGGCGCGCCCGGGACCCGGATCGAGCTCGTGGCCGACACGGCGCTGGTGTGGACGACCTACCGCGACGCCGATGGGGCGCTGGTCATCGAGTTGCCCAACACCCGCCCGCTTCCGACGGTGCAGGCCGAGAGCCCGGCGGCCGGACTGGTCGCCTCGGTCGCAGTCGCCGTCGATGAGAGCAGCGACCGGCCGCTCACGCGGCTCACCGTCCGCACCCGGCAGGAGGCCGAGCACACGCTCGTCGCCGCCCAGAACAGTCTGCACATCGACCTGAACCCGGCCGGTGTCGCCAGGGTGCAGCAGGCCGTCGAAGCGGTCGCGGCGACGGAGGCCGCAACGCCCGAGGCGCAGGAGATTCCGGAAGCCGCCGCCGCGCCGGTAGCGTCAGCGCCGCAGGCTCCCGCCAGCGCGCCGGCTGCAGTCTTCGCCTACCTCGGTACGCCCGATCGCCCGCTGGTGGCGCCGCCGCCCTCCGGACGATTGGCCTCGCTCCTGGCGAGTGTCGACGTCATCGAAGACGGGGAAGCCACGGTCGTGCACATCGCCGGCAACGGCGAGTTCGCCTACTCGACCTTCCAGTTGGAGAACCCCGAGCGCTTCGTCATCGACCTCGATGGCGTGGTGAACCAGAGCGCCCGCAGCAGCGCTCCACTCGAGGGAGAGATCCTGGCGCGTATTCGCGTCTCGCAGTTCAAGAAGAGCCCGGAAGCCGTCTCGCGGGTCGTTTTCGATCTCCGCCAGACCGTTCCGCCGACCATCGAGCGCGGTCCCGAAGGCCTGACTGTTCGCTTCGGCGGTGGCCATGAAGTCGCGGCCGTGGCGGTGCCGGAAGCGGCCGCGCAGGATGTGGCGGAGTCCGCTCCGCAAGCTCAGCCGGTCACGGCGATCACTCCGGTCACTGCTCCCGCCGCGCCACAGGTCGCCGAGGCGGTCGTCGAGCCGGTAAGCCCTCAGCCCGAAGAGGAAGCCGCTTCCGGGGAGACCTTCGCCGCGAGCGATGTTCAGGCCTACGCCGAAGAGACGGCCGCTGCAGAAGCGGTTCCGGCTCCGATCGCTCCGATCGCCCCGACGGCCCCGACGGCCCCGATGGCGCAAACGGAGCAGGCGGTCGCCGTATCGCAGGCCGCTGCGGCCCCACGGGCGCAGGCGCCGGTTGCGACAGCGGCGCCGGTGATCGCCTTCGCCGCCAAGCCGGCGACGCCGCGGGACACCAGCCTTCTCGAAGCCGCCGACACGCAGGCGGCAGAAGCGCCGCGGCCCTCCGTGGCGCCGAGTCCGGCGTTCGCGCAGCAGACGATCGGTGGCACGCACAAGGAGTATGTCGGAGAGACGATTTCGCTCAGCCTCAAGGATGGCGACATCAAGGATGTTCTGCGGTCGTTCGCCAAGATCAGCGGCCTGAACGTCGTCGTCCAGCCCGGTGTGCGCGGAACCGTCACCGTCGAGCTCGAAAGCGTTCCCTGGGACCAGGCCCTCGATCAGATCCTGAAGATCAACAATCTCGGCTATGAGCTCGACGGCAACATCATGCGCATTGCACCGCGCAACGTTCTCGAGGCCGAAGCCAAGGAGCAGCAGGCGCTCGCCCAGGCGCAGGCGCTGTCGATTCCCCTGCGCACGGTGATCAAGCGCATCAGTTACTCCAGCGTCAGCGATATGGCGCGGGTCCTCGCGACCGGCGGTGGCCGCGGCACGGGCATCCTCTCCCAGCGCGGCTCGGTCACCGTCGATGCGCGCACCAACACCCTGATCATCAAGGAGCTGCCGAGCTATATCGATACCGTCATTGCGGTCATCGAGACCCTCGACATCCCCGAGCCGCAGGTGATGATCGAGGCGCGCATCGTCGAAACCACCAAGCGCTTCAGCCGCACCCTCGGTATCCGCTGGGGCTTCGATGGGGTCGCCGACGCCGCGCACGGCAACACCACCGGCCTGCAGTTTCCGAACAACGGCAGCATCGACGGCGGCGTCAACGTCCTCACCGGCGGCAACAACGGTCTGCTGAATCTCTCGCTCGGCAACATCCTCAATACCTTCAACCTCGACGCCCGGCTCCAGGCAGCGGAAAGCGACGGTCTGATCAACATTCTCTCCGCACCCAAGATCGCGACCCTGAACAACGAGTCCGCGAGCATCCAGTCCGGTCTTCAGATTCCGATCCAGACGGTCGCCAACAACACGGTGACGGTCCAGTTCGTCAACGCGACGCTGCGCCTCGACGTGACTCCGCACGTCACCGCCGAGGGCACGGTACTGATGGACGTGAACGTCCAGAAGCGCGAGCCGCAGCTCGCCTTCGCCGTCGCCGGCGCGACCAACGCGCCGATCTCCACCAAGGAAGCCCAGACGCGGGTGATCGTCCGCGACGGCGGCACGACCGTGATCGGCGGCATCTACAAGGTCTCGACCGACCAGGGCCAGGATCGGGTTCCCGGTCTGGCGAACATCCCGGTGCTCGGCCACCTGTTCAAGAACCGCCGCCGTGAAGACAGCAACGAAGAACTACTGATCTTCATCACCCCGCGGGTGATCAAGCTCTAGGAACCCAGGGGAGGATACCCATATGAAACTCACAAACAGACTCCTGACTCTCGGAATCCTGGCGCTCGCCCTCGGCGCCTGCTCCTCGGGTGACATCAGCAAGACCGACAGCGGCGGCGTGACGCTTTCGATCACCGACTTCGACGGCCTGCCGATCTCGGTGAGCGCCAGTTCGGGCGATCTCGCGCAGATCGGCAGCCTGACGGTCTCGAACGTCGCTGTGAATCCGAGCGCCACGACCAGCGACCTGATGAACGTCGAGATCCAGAGCTACGAGGTCACCTTCACGCGCGGCGACACCGGTACGCGCCTGCCGCCGAAGCTGATCAACTACGTGTTCGGCATCGCTCCCGTGAACGGCACTTACGTGCTCCTCGACGGGCCGTTCATGCGCGCCGAGCAGTTCAACACGCAGCCCATTCTGGACCTCAAGAACTTGGGAATCGACAGCGAGACCGGCAGTCGGCAGGTTCGCCTGAACGTTGGCCTGCGCTTTTTCGGCCACACCCTGGCCGGCAAGGCGGTTCAATCCAACACGGCATTCTTCACGCTCGAAGTAACGCCCTGATTCGCCAGGAGAGAGTGACTATGAGAGCTTTCAACCATTTCCGCTTTCCACTTCTGGCTCTGGGGCTCGCGCTCACCCTCGGGTGCAGCGCCGACAGCCCGAACTCGCCGACCGCACCGCCGGCGAATCCGGTTCCGCCTTCGGTCGGTATCAACGTCAGCGTGACGTCGTCCACCGCCTCTCTCGAGGCAGGGAGCACCAGTTTCGCCACGCTCGTCGTGCGCGCGACACGCACCGACAACGGCCAGCCAGTGGCGAACCTCACGCCTGGCACGATCACCACGACGCTGGGTAACTTCGGCAGCTCCGGCGGCCCGCAGACGCTGGCGATCGAACTGGTGAACGGCCAGGCGACCGTGGTCCTCTTCCCCGGCGAAACGATCGGCACCGCCAGTATCCGGGCTTCGGTTTCGAGTGGCGTCGGCTTCACCTCGGTCGGCGTTCGCGAACAGGTCACCGACACCTTCTTCCTCTCCTCGGTCAGCCCGAGCACGGGCAGCCCGCAGGGCGGCGACATCGTCACCATCAACGGCGGCGGCTTCAGCGATCCGATCCGGGTCACCTTCGACGGTGTCACGGCGGTCGTCCAGTCGGCCTCAGGCACTCAGATCCGCGTTACGACTCCGCCGCTCCTGGGCGGCCTGCCGACCGGTGAGACCCGGGCGGTCACCGTCGCGGTGACCATCAACCTGAACGAGGAAGGCCAGGCGTCCGACTCGCTCGCCTCGGGCTTCGTCTATGTCAACGGCGGCGGCGGGGGCCAACTGCAGCCGCAAGTCTTCTCGGTCACTCCTTCCTCCGGACCGAACGAGGGCGGAACCCAGGTCACCATCAACGGCGACGGTTTCGAAGGGCCGGTGGCGGTCGACTTCGGCGAAGGCACCGGAGCGCGTCCCTGGGTTTCCGCCCAGGTGCTTTCGGTCACCCGCACGCGCTTGGTGGTGCTGAGTCCCGCGGCGACAGGCTTCGGGCAGGGCAACCTGAATCAACTGATCAGCATTCGCGTGACCAACCAGAGTAGCGGTAGGAACACTGTTGCGGCCTCGTCCTTCCGCTATGGCGTCACAATTCGGATTACCGCGATCGGTCCAACAGAAGGACCGCCTGAGGGTGGAACGGTAGTTACAATCTATGGTCAGGGATTCGATGCGCCCGTCGCCGTGACTCTTGCGGGTCGCGGCCAGCAGGTACTCTCAGTTTCCGGCAGTGAAATCGTAGTGAGAACGGTGGCGATTGTCGTTCAGAGCTGCGGCAATGCATCAGGGGCCACTTCCGTCACCAACATTGAATCTGGCGACACGGCGACCAGTAATGTACTTTTCACCTACCTCGTGCCCCGCCCAACAATTGCCAACCTCTCACCGTTCAGCGGGCCTCAGACCGGAAATACGCAGATGATCATCTCTGGGTCCAACTTCGGGTCCCCGATGCTGGTTGATTTCATCATCGGCGGAAGTGCCTTCGCCGGCAATGTCCAGTCTTCTACTGGCACCTCTATCACCGTGCGAACGCCGGCACTTCCGAATACCGTATTCGAAGAGGAAGATTGCGACGACAACGGTGTTCCGCCGGTGACAGACCCGCCGACCCTGAATCCAGTAGGGAAGAGGTACCTGCCTACTGCGGCGAATGTGAGAGTGACGGATCCAGAAACTGGGTGTACTGCTACTCTGACAGGAGTCTTTACGTTCAATCCGACAGACGTAACCTGTCGCGGTGACTAAGCGATTGTAGGGGCGCGGTCTTCCTCGCCCCTACAGCACGGATCTCGGCCCTGGAGCCCGGTGGCGACACCGGGCTCTTTTTCGTTCGGGCTGGTGCCGGGGGGCGGTGCGGGGCGCCGTGGCTGGACGCTGCGGCTCCGCGGTTCGTATACTTCCCTCGAGATGCGAAATCTGCGGTCCATGAGCCGACGCTCCCTGTTCCTCCTCGCCGCGCTGATTGCCCCGCTGGGCTGCAGCGAAGGCACGCCGGTCGCCCCTTCGGGGACGATCCTCCGGGTCTCCGCCTACCCGACGCGGATCAGTACCCGCGGTCTGTCGACGGTCACGATCAGCGCCTACCGTTCGACCGGCAATCCGGTGAACCCAGGGACAGAGGTGCGCTTGAGCTCGACGCTCGGCATCGTCGATGCCGTGGTGTATACCTCGGACAGCGGGCAGGCAACGGCGCAACTGCGCGGCGACGGCCGCGCCGGGACGGCCACCGTCACGGCCTTCTCCGGCGGCATCGAGCCGGTGACGATCGACATCGCGGTGGGCCAGCTCGCCGCTTCGATGAGCTTCCAGGTGACCCCATCCAGTATCGCCGAAACGGGCGGTACGCTGGATCTGCTTGCTCTCGTCCGCGACGACGTGTCGCAACCCCTCGCCGGCGCGCAGGTCAACTTCCGCTCCGAAGTGGGCGAGCTCGACTCCGGCGGGCGGTTCATCACCACGGACGCCGACGGCGAAGCGACCGACCGTCTGCGCGTGAGCGCTGCTGACCTCCAGCTCGTCGGCGGCGACAGCTTCACGGTCACCGCCGAGGTCGGCGGGGCGGGTGGCTCCATCATCTCGCGCACCTTCGAGGTCGGTATTCAGCGTCCGCCGAAGGCGTCCTTCACCTTCCAGCGTGCCGGCCTCGTCGTCACCTTCAACGACACCTCGACCGGCAGTCCGACGAGCTGGCAGTGGGACTTCGGCGACAATACGCCGACCTCCAGCCAGCAGAACCCGGTCCACACCTATTCCGCGGCTGGCACCTTTGTCGTCACGCTGACAGCGCGCAACAGCATCGGAACCAGCTCCGCCAGCAACCTGGTGCAGATCACCAACTAGGCGGGACTCGGCGCCGCGGAGGGTGCGCTATACTTTCCGAAGTCATGCATTTGCGCTGCTTCGATGGGTCCGGCGAGGCGCTCTCCGCGAGGGGAGAGAGCCTTGCCTGAGCCGTTTTCGCCCGACCACCTGAACCAGCTCCGGCAGCGCTGGGAGCGCGATCCCAAGTCGCGCGCCTTTCTGCAACTTGCGGAGGAGTACCGCCGAGCCGGCCGCCTGCCCGACGCCGTGCACGTTCTGCGCGCCGGTCTCAAGGAGCATCCGAGCTATCTCGCCGCCCAGGTCGCGCTCGGTCGCTGCCTCGTGGAGTCCAGCGAGCCGGAGGCCGCGGTCGAGATTCTCGAGCGCGCCGTGGCAAGGGATCCGACGCAGCTGGTCGCCAACAAGCTCCTGGTCGAGGCCTACCTCGCCAAGGGTCAGGCGGGCAAGGCGCGCGAGCGCCTCGATCTCTACAAGTTGTTCAACGATCGCGACGCTGAGATCGAGCCGCTCGAGAACCGCATCCGGGCCCTCGAAGGATTGCCACCTGCGACGTTGGCGGTGAAGCGAGGGATCGGGGCACCGCCAGTTGCTGCGCCCGCCCTGTTCGACCTTCCCGCTCCGGCGACCCTGCCCGAGCTCGATCTCACTCCGGTGCTTCCCTCGCGTCGACCGTCCGGCGGCGCTTCGCCGCGTGAGCCGTTCGGCGAGCTCTTCGCCCCGGACGCCGTCCAGCGGATCGAATCGATGTTCGTGCGCCAGGGCATCTTTCCGCTCGCGCCGCCGCTGGCCGCAGCGTCACTCGACCTGGCGCCCTTTCCACAGGTGGCGCCGCCCGAGGCGCAGGCGGGCATCACCCCTTCGTTCACCACCGAGTCGCTGGACCCCGGGCTACCCCCGCTAGAGGTCGAACCGCCCCAAACCGAGGCTCTGCCTGTCGCAGCGACGGCGCGCGAATGGGAGTCCGAGGCCTGGCCCGATGGCTCGACGGCGGTCGACGAGACGCCGCCCGCACCCGAGCCGCTCGCGGTCGCGGCCGAGGAGGCCGACCTCGCGGTCGTGCCGTTCGACTGGGAGCCCGAGGCCGACGCGCCGCCTTTGCCGATTTCCGCCGCGCCGAAGGCGGCGAGCGCGACCCTCGGAGAGCTCTACCTCGCCCAGGGACATCTCGAGGAGGCAGAGGAGAGCTTCAACTCCGTTCTCCAGGCGCGCCCCGGAGACGCCGCCGCTCTCGCTGGCCTGGAATCCGTGCGGCAGCAGCGCGGCGATGAAGCCGCTGCCTTTGCCGACGAAGCCCCCACCGTCGAGGAATCCAACCTCATCGTCGGCGGCCTGACGACGCGCAAGGCGGCGCTGCTCAAGGACTATCTGGCGCGTATCCGGCGAGGGGCCCAGCACCATGTTTCTTGAGCACCTCTCGACGATCAGCGGCCGGATCGAGGGCGCCATCGCCCTGTCGCTCGTCGACCGCGACGGCATGCCGGTCGAGTCGGTCAGCGCCAGCCCGGAGCTCGACCTCGAGGCCATCGCCGCCGAGCTGATCTCGCAGGTGCGCGCGATCTCGCAGCAACAGCAGGAGTTGTCGGTCGGCGAAGTGCAGCAGTTCACCGTCGTCGCCGAACGCATGACGTTTCTCGTCAGCGCCGTCGCGCGCGGCTACTACCTGCTGCTCGCGCTCGCACCCGCCGGCAGCGTCGGACGCGCCCGCTTCGAGCTCAGGCGCGCATCGTTGGTGCTCGAAGAGGAGCTTTCCTGAGTTCATCATGTTGACCTACGAACAGATCAAAGAGCTGATTGAAATCGTCTCGGAACGCCGCCTGCACGAGCTCGAAGTCGAGCGCAGCGGCTTTCGGTTGAAGATCACCGGCGCCGCCGCGGCGGCGCCACCGATGGAGGCGCGGGTCATGCCGGCGGCTCTCCCGGTTTCCGCGGCTCCCGTTCTCGCCGAGTCGGTAGCGCCCGCCGGCGACGCGCACGGCGCCCAGGTCGCCGCTGCGGCGGCTGCATCGGCCGCTCTGCACCTCATCGCCTCGCCGATCGTCGGCACCTTCTACTCCTCGCCCAATCCGACCGCGGATCCGTTCGTGCGGGTGGGAGACCGGGTGCGCAAGGGCCAGGTGCTGTGCATCGTCGAGGCGATGAAGCTGATGAACGAGATCGAGTGCGATGTCGACGGCGTCGTCGCGGAGATCCACCCGCGCAATGCACAGCCGGTGGAGTTCGGCGAGCCGCTGTACGGAATCCGGCCCGAGTAGCCCCCCCGATGTTCAAGAAGATCCTCATCGCCAATCGCGGCGAGATCGCGCTGCGAGTGATCCAGGCCTGCCGCGAGCTCGGGATTCCGACGGTCGCGGTCTATTCGACGGCGGATCGCGAGAGCCTGCACGTCACTTACGCCGACGAAGACGTCTGCATCGGCCCCCCGGCCTCGTCGCAGAGCTACCTGAACATCTCGAGCATCGTCTCGGCGGCCGAGATCACCGGTGCCGATGCCATCCACCCCGGCTACGGCTTCCTGTCCGAGAACGCCCACTTCGCGGAGGTTCTGCGCGACTGCAAGATCGGCTGGATCGGACCGCCGCCGGAGGTGATCCGGCAGATGGGCGACAAGGCGAATGCCCGCCAGACAGCGGTGGCGGCCGGTGTTCCGGTGCTGCCCGGCAGCCAGGAGCCGCTCGCATCCGCCGAAGAGGCTCGCCAGCTCGCCGGACGCATCGGCTATCCGGTCATTCTCAAGGCCTCGGCGGGCGGCGGCGGACGCGGGATGAGGATCGTGCGCTCGTCGGAGGAGATCGAAGGCCAGTTCGCGACCGCCTCCAACGAGGCGCTCACCGCTTTCGGAGACGGCTCGATCTATCTCGAGAAGTACCTCGAGGAGCCGCGCCACATCGAGTTCCAGGTCTTCGGCGATGCCCATGGCAACGTCATCCACCTGGGAGAGCGCGAGTGTTCGATTCAGCGCCGCCATCAGAAATTGATCGAGGAGGCGCCTTCGCCAGCGCTCACTCCGGAGTTGCGCGAGCGGATGGGAGCAGCCTCGGTGAAGCTGGCGCGCGCGGTCGCCTACCAAGGCGCCGGCACCATCGAGTACCTGCTCGATCTCGACGGCAGCTTCTACTTCATGGAGATGAACACCCGCATCCAGGTCGAGCATCCGGTCACCGAGATGGTCACCGGGGTCGATCTGGTGAAGCTCCAGATCCGCATTGCGGCAGGCGAGAAGCTGACGATCCCCAATGGCCTCCAACCACGCGGGCATGCGATCGAGTGCCGGGTCAACGCGGAGGATCCGGTGACCTTCGTGCCCTCGCCCGGGAGGCTCACGACCTTCCACTTGCCCGGCGGCCCCGGTGTGCGCGTCGACACGCACGGCTACGAGGACTACTTCATCCCGCCGAACTACGACTCGTTGGTCGCCAAGCTGATCGTCCACGCCGGATCCCGCGAAGAGGCGGTGGCGCGGATGAAGCGCGCCCTCGACTTCTTCGTCGTCGAGGGCATCAAGACGTCCATCCCGCTGCATCGCGAGATCCTCGAGGACGAGGAGTTCCGCGCCGGCCGGCTCTCGACACGCTTCATGGAGCGCTTCGCGGAACGGCGGAGGCTCAAGGCGGCGGCGATTCCATGACGTCGGTTGCCGCACTTCGGCCAGGCAGAATCTACGCGATTGCCGATGCCGAAGCGCTGGCGCCGCGAGGCCTGGCCGAGAGTGCGCTGACCATGGCGCAGTCCGGCATCACGACGATTCAGCTGCGCGCCAAGCGGCTCGAGGACGGACTCTTCCTCGCCGAGGTCGAAGCCTGCCTGCGCGGGCTCGAAGCCTGGCCGGGTACCTTGTGGATCGATGACCGCGTCGACCTCGCGCTGCTGCTACCGGTCGCCGGCGTGCATCTCGGCCGCAGCGATCTGCCGGCCGCGACGGCGCGCCGCCTCCTTCCCTCCGCCGTTCGAATCGGCGTCTCGACGCACGACGAGGCTCAGATCGCCGAGGCCGATCGGGATCCTGCGGCGGACTGGATCGCCTTCGGACCCGTCTTCGCCACCCGCAGCAAGCGCAATCCCGACCCGGTCGTGGGTCTGGATGGGCTGCGGGCGATGCGCAGCCGCACGGCGAAACCGTTGATCGCCATCGGCGGCGTGCAGCTCGCCGACGTCGCCTCTGTGCTCGCCGCCGGCGCAGATGGCGTGGCGGTGATCTCGGCGGTCTGTGCGGGCGATATCGCCCGCAACTGCCGCGAGCTGCTTGCCGCGGCGGCATGAGGATTTTCTTGACCGGATTCATGGGCGCTGGAAAGACCTCCGTAGGCCGGCGCCTCGCCGCCCGTCTCGGCTGGCCGTTCGTCGACCTCGACCGCGAGATCGAAACGCTTGCCGGCGAGTCGGTGCGCGAGATCTTCGAGAATGCCGGCGAGAGCAGGTTTCGCGAGCTCGAGGGACGGGCTCTCGCCGAGTCGATGCTCCAGGACCCGGTCGTCGTCGCCACAGGAGGCGGAACGTTGACCTTCCCGCGCAACCTCGCCGCCGCTCGCGCTGCGGGCCTGGTCGTCTGGCTCAACCCCGAGTTCGCCACCCTCACCCGCCGGATAGGCGGGCGTGGCAAACAGGACCGGCCGCTGTTTCGTGACGAGGCGACGGTTCTGGCGCTCTATCGTGAGCGCCTGCCCGCCTACTCTCTCGCGGATCTCAAAGTCGATGTTGCCGCAGGCGAGAGCGTCGAGGAAGTCGCGTCGAGGATCACTCTCCTGATCGCGGGGCGGGCATGCAGTATCTGATCCTCTCCGACATGCACGGCAACGCCGAGGCCCTCCAGGCCGTGCTGCGCCGGGTGAGGCGGAAGCGCTTCGATGCCGTGCTGGTGCTCGGAGACCTGGTCGGCTACGGTGCGGGTCCGAATCAGGTGGTCGAGGCCATGCGCGATCTCCCCGGGTCGGTGTACCGCATCCGCGGCAATCACGACAAGGTCGTCGCCGGAATCGAAGACGGAGCCAACTTCAATCACGCCGCCCTCGCTGCGGCGCGCTGGACGGCCGACCACCTGACTGCGGCCAACCTGCGATTCGTTCGCGAGCTGCCACGCGGCCCGCTCGTGCTGCCCGAGGGCTTCTCGATCTGCCACGGTTCGCCGCTCGACGAGGACACCTACGTCTTCTCGATGTACGAGGCGTGGGAGATCTTCGAGAACTACGCTTCGGATCTCGTTTTCTTCGGCCACACCCACGTACCGTCGCTCTTCGTTCACCACGGGCGCGACATCCGGGTCGCTCTGTTGCGCGGCGAGACCGGGACGATCTCGATCGAGCCCGGAAACCGCTACCTCATCAATCCCGGGTCGATCGGCCAGCCGAGGGACCGCGATCCGCGCGCCGCCTACATGACCTACGACTCCGACAAGCGCGTCGTTCGTTGGCATCGCGTCGCCTATCCGGTCGATCGCGCCCAACAGCGGATCCTCAAGGCCGGGCTGCCGAAGCTCCTCGCCGACCGGCTGGCGATCGGAACCTGAGGAGCTCCTCCGCGGGCGACGTCCGCCTGCAGGCCCGGCGACACGCCCGGCTGGTGCCGCCTTGCCACGGGGGCAGGGCGCTGCGTAGCATGTTCCGTTCATGACTGCCCTGCGCGCTGCCCGTCGGATCCACTTCCTCGTTCTGCTGCCGGCGCTGGCCTGCTCGCAGTCGCCGGCGGCGAAGGCGCCTCCGACCCGGGCGGAAGCGCGATCGGCGCGCGCCACGGACTTGCGCGATACACAGGCACTCCTCCTGCTGATGGCCGACCAGAAGCGTTTCGAAGAGGGCGTCTTCATCGGCCTGCTCGACAGCTCGGCCTCCGTCCGGCGCGATCTTGCCGTGGCGCTCGGCCGGGTCGGCGACGCGCGCGGCCGGGGAATCCTGCAGGGCCTGTTGATCGATATCGACCCCGCGGTGCGTCAGAGTGCGGCCTTCGCGCTCGGAGAGCTCGCGCTTCCGGAGGCATTGCCTTCGCTCCTGCGCGCGGCGGTCGACGACGACTCGCCGACCGGAGTGCTGGCGGTCGAGGCGCTCGGCAAGACCCAGGCGCCGCTCGCGGACGTCCGCCGCACTCTGACCGCGCTCGAGCCGCAGGAGGCGGCGCGGCGGCTCGCTCCCGCGCTGTTTCGCTTCAAGGAAGACAGTCTGGTGGAGGCCGCCGTCGAGCTCGAGTCGAACGCCGACCCGGAGGTGCGCCGTGGAGCGGCCTATGCGCTCGCCCGCGACGCTCGCGCCGGCGCGCTCCCGCACCTGCGCCGCCTGCTCGCCGACCCGGAGGCGACGATCCGTGCCTGGGCCGCTCGCGGGTTGGGAGACGTCGGAGATCTCACGGATCTCGCCCGCATGGAGCCGCTCCTCGGCGCGCCATGGCCGTCGCCGCGCATTCAGGCGATCCGGGCCGGGGCTCGCATTCTCGCGCGCACGCAGGCCGTCCCGCCGCTCGGTTGGGGGCGTCTGCTCGCCGCGCTCGTGGACGACCCTCTGCCGGGCGTGCGCGCGATCGCGCTCGAATCCTCGCCGGCCTGGATTCCTCAACCGGAAGTGCGCCAGGCCGTGCTCCGGCGCCTCGCCACTGGCGAGCCGCGCGAGCGCGAGCTCGCCTTGTTGGCGCTTGCCCAGGCGGACGATCCGGCGGCCGACGAGGCCGTGAGGGCCGCTGCCAGCTCGCCGGAGCGCGCGCTCCGGGCGCGCGCCGCCGAAGCTGCGGGAATGCTCGCCCTCGACGACCTGGTCGAGAGGCTGGTCGCGGATCCGGAGCCCATGGTGCGGGTGGCGGCGATCGAAGGCCTGCTGGCGAGCGATTCCGGCGAGACTGGCGATCCGCAGGCCGAGGTGGCGCGCATCGCGCGTCGGTTCCTGCTGGATGCCGATCCAACGGTGCGCGC
>Ga0154020_10004862_pt1 | contig 15975 bp, 13 predicted proteins | sample Klosneuvirus_201_FD_109709 | JGI IMG/M metagenome (GOLD analysis project Ga0154020, IMG submission 109709) | Active sludge microbial communities from wastewater, Klosterneuburg, Austria - Klosneuvirus_20160825_MG | ecosystem: Engineered > WWTP > Aerobic digester > Activated sludge | place...
CCGCCGCTGATCGGGTTGGCCTCGCCGGGCACCGCGATGATCAGCACCGGCTCGGGATCGGCGTGCACGTGGCCGGTGGCGCCGTGGGCCGGATTCGGCGAGCCCGCCGGCAGCGAGAACTGCCCCGTCGCGCTCACCGTGCCAGTCGCGACATAGACAGTATCGAGCGGGGTCAGATCGGTGGTGCGCAGCGCCTGCACCCGCAGCTCCAGGGTGGCGGTGCCGTCGCCCAGCGGGGTCAGGGTCTGGTTGGAGATGAACAGCAGCGGCGTGTCGGGTGAGATCGGAGTGCTGATGCCGAGCAAGAAGCGCCCGGTGACGTCATAGATCGAGCTCGCCGCCGCATCCACCATCGAGGCATCGGCGACCGGCGTGCGCTTCACGAAGGCGTCATAGTCGCCTGCGGGATCGGGGCAGCCCGCCAGCAGCGCGCCAGCCCCCAGGGCCAGCACCGCGCCCAGCGCGAGGCTTGACTTCAGGCGGCGTCTGGAATCTAGTGTCATGCAGGTAGATTGTTTCTTTTACAGGTGCACTGTCAAGACTTAGATAAGGCTCCTCGGAGCAAAAGGCCAATGCGACCAATCACTTGGATCACGCGCGCAGGCATCGTTTCGGTCTTCGCGACGCTGCTGCCCCAGCAGGTGTTCGCGAGCGGTTTTCTGGCCGCCCGTTTCGGCGGCGAACACGGCCATCCGACCACCGATGACACCACGGCGATCTACTACAACCCGGCCGGGCTGGCGTTGCGCAGCGGCACCCACATCAGCATCAACGGCCTGATGGCCTACCGCAAGGCCAGCTACGATCGCTCGCCCGAGGCCATCGACAACGTGGTCGCGGCGGGGGGCACCGGCGCCGGCACCCCGGCGGCGGACGTCGCCGCCAACTCGGGAGAGGCGACGCTGTCGAACATCCTGGCCTCGCCCTTCGTCGGCGCCGCCAGCGATCTCGGCATCAAGAACCTGGCGGTCGGCCTCGGCTTCTTCGTGCCATTCGGCGGTCAGGCCGAGTGGGACAAGGACAGCGCATATGAAGGGTCGGCGCGCTTCCCGGGCGCTGTCGACGGTTCGCAGCGCTGGGCCGCCATCTCGGGCACCATTCGCGAGCTGTACTTCTCGGCCGCCGTCGCCTACCGCCTGCCCAAGCAGCGCCTCAGCTTCGGCGCCGCCTTCAACGTGGTGCGCAGCGAGATCGACACCGTGCGCGCGCGCAACGCCGACGGCACCGACAACCTGCTCGACTCGGCCGGCAACCTGGCTGAGGGCCGCAGCTACCTGAAGGCCGACGCCACCGACGTTTCGGCCGCGTTCGGCGTCATCTACCAGCCCACCGAGACGAGCTGGCTCGGCGCCTCGTACCAGAGCCAGCCCGGCTTCGGTGAGAACACGCTGTCGGGCACGCTCGACAACAAGCTGGGCACCACCGCGTCGGTGCGCTCCAACATCGAGGTCACGCAGTCGCTGCCCGACGTCATCCGGGTCGGTGGCCGCTACCGCCCGCGCAAGAACCTCGAGCTGCGCCTGTCGGGCGAGTACGCGCGCTGGAGCGTGTTCGACAAGCAGTGCATCATCAACGCCGATGACGCGGCACGGAAGTGCCTGGTCAAGGCCGACGGCGCCAGCGACACCGCCAACGGCGGCGCCGGCATCCTGGTCGTCATCGAGCGCGACTGGCACGACGCCATGGGTGTCCGTGGCGGCGCCTCGTACTGGGTGACCCCGACGGTCGAGGCCTACGGCGGTCTGGGCTATGACGGCAACGCGGTCCCCGACGAGACCATCGAGGCCGCCCTCATCGACATGGGCAAGATCACGGCGTCGGTCGGCGGCAAGTTCACCCTGCTCGACAACAAGCTGGGCCTCGACCTCGGCTACACCCACGTCTTCTACTTCGACCGCCCGGTCGCCGCGCGCCCGCGCGACGCCGGTGGCAAGCAGGTGTCGTCGCTGCCGCCGTCGAAGAACCCCGACGGCGCCGGCCGCTACGAGCAGATGATCGGCGTGCTCTCACTGCAGGTCGAATACTCCTTCTGATCGGCTGAACCAAGGATTCACAGGGACTGTCCCCCCCGACCTGGGGCCCCCAGCCACGCTCCGCGCACGATTTCCCGCAGCTTTTCCTCGGCACGCGGCCTGCAAAACCGCTGGCCATGGAATCACTCATCGAACCTGCCGCCCGCCTCATCGCCGTGCCCCGGCGACGCACCAGCTCGACCAGCAGCGCCTGGCTGCTGGTCGTCATCCTGGCCGTGGTCGCGGCCGCCGCGGTCGGCTACATGGTGCTGGCGCTGCGCAGCGCTCGCCAGGCCCTGGCGGGTGCGCAGGCCGACACCAGCGCGGTGCGTGCCCGGCTGGTCAGCGCCGACGCCCGCATCGCCGACGCCGAGAAGGCGCGCAGCGGCGAGCGTGACGCCCTCGACAAGGAGCTGGCCGCGGTGCGCGCGCAGCTGGCGGTCACCGCCGACAAGGCCAGGGAGGCCGACGCGCTGGCCGACAAGCTGAAGCGCGCGACAGTGGCCGCCGAGGGCGCGGTGACCCGCGATGGCGACCGCCTGACCCTGGAGCTGGTCGACAAGGTGCTGTTCAGCTCGGCCAAGGCGGAGCTGACGCCGGCGGGGCTGAAGATGCTGACCGCGGTCGGCAAGATCCTGCGCGAGTTCCCCGACAAGCAGGTCTGGGTCCAGGGCCACACCGACGACAAGCCCATCGCCACCGCCGAGTTCCGCTCCAACTGGGAGCTGTCGACCACGCGCGCGCTCAACGTCGTGCACTTCCTGCAGGACAGCGGCGGCGTCGCGCCCGAGCGCCTGGCCGCGGTCGGCTTCAGCAAGTTCCGCCCCATCTCGAAGAAGCGCGCCCGCAACCGCCGCATCGAGATCGTGCTGTTCCCGGCCCAGGTGACGCTGAAGAAGTAGCGCCCCGGCCCGCGCTACGGCGCGGCCAGCTCGCAGCCGCGCGCGTCGCCCAGGCGACAGGCCGCCTGGCAGCCGAGCTCCTCGCCGCCGGCGCAGGCGCGCTGGTACAAGAGCAGCGCGCGGTCGGGCCGCTCCAGCAGCTCGTCGATCCCGCCCAGGCTGACACAGCCGAGCAGATGTCCGCCCTGGCACGCGCGCAGATACAGGTCGCGCGCGCGGGCGTGGTTCGGCGCCACCCCGATGGCCTGCTGGTACAGCACCCCGAGGGCATGACAGCCCGGCAGCACGCCGCCGTCACAGGCCTTTTCGAACAGCGCGCGCGCCGCCACCGGATCCTGCGCCACGCCCTGACGCTCGCCCTCGATCAGCCTGAGGCCCAGATCCACACAGGCGCGCAGCTCGCCGCGATCACAGGCCACCCGGTCCCCCGCCGCGGTGCCCGGCTGCGCCAGCTTCCTGGTCGGCCCGCCACACCCCACCAGCACCATCAGCACGAGCACCGGGGCGGCCGCCCTCACGTCTGCCGCCTCAGCACCAGCCCTGCCAGTGCCAGCGCCGCCAGCACCAGCACGCCCAGCACCACCCCGATCCGCATCGCGTCGGCCCGCCGCGCCGCCGCCACCCGCGCGGAGATCGAGCCCGCCGGGTGATACAGCTCGATCCTCCACGCCGGCCGCTCGCGCTCGGCCTCGCCTCGCCTGGGCGCCAGCCAGATCCTCCGGCTCGTGCTCGGGCTCGTGCTCGCGCCAGCATCTGGAGCCACCGGATCCAGCATCGGCTCGTCCAGCCCGGCCAGCGGCACCGCGAACGCGCCCACCTCGGCATCCGGTTCGCCACGCGCCGCGCCGCCCAGGGTGCTGACGATCTCGTGCCCGCGCTCCTCCGAGACCACCACGCGGTACTGCCACGCCACCTCGCCGCCCGCCGTCAGCGCCAGGTGGCGCCGCGCCAGCGCTGGTAGCAGCTCCTCGCGCACATAGTCCATGTCCAGCGTGCCGATCACATAGCAGTACGGCCGCGGCGCCGCCGGGGCGCTGTCGTCCTGGCTCTCGGTCTCGGGATCGGGCAGCCACAGCTCCAGCACCACCGCCGGCGGGTCGGCCAGCAGCGGCCCCAGCGACGGCACCACGTCGAGGCCACCATGCCTGCGCTCGTCCGCGATCGCGGTGCCCAGGCGCGCCAGCTGATCGGGCCAGGGCACGCTGGTCAGCACCTCGTCAGCCTGGTCATAGCGCATCAGCGTGGCGCCATCGGCGCGCGGGATGGCCACGAACCAGTCGCGGATCAGCGCCGGGAACGGCGCCCGGTTGACCCAGCGCTCCTGCACGAAGGCGAAGTCCTCCCAGTCGGTCTCGGTCAGCGAGTGGGTGTCGACCTGGAACCACAGGTGCGCGCGCGCCAGCTCGCGATCGAGATCCGCCGCCATCGCGCGCGCCCGGGTGGTGGCGTCGGCGCGCAGCGCGGCGCGCTCGGCGTCGGCCCAGGCGTGGCCCTGCGCCAGCGCCAGCCACAGCGCCGCCGCTCCCGCGCACGCCGCCACGCAGGCCAGGACGACGGCGGCGATCAGCCGCGAGCGAGCCATGCCGCGAAGGCCTCGCTGCCCGCGAACTCGGCCACCAGCGGGCCCAGCACACGCACGGCCTCCGCGCGCCAGTGCGCCAGCGCCGTCGGCGCCTCGCCCAGCACCTCACCCAGGCTGCGCTGGCCCTCGACCGCCAGCCACAGCGCGACCTCCTCGGCGATGGCGACGCGCACCTCGGGCCGGGTCAGGTTGTGCGCCAGCACGCCGGGCAGCGCCGCCAGCAGCGCGTTGCGCCTGGCCACCGGCACCGCGGCGACGCGGTCCCAGACCTGCGACGCCGGCAGGTCGAGCACACCCTCCAGCGCGAAGCCGGCCATCTCGGCCATGTGCTGCGCGCTCTCCTTGGAGGCCATGACCTCGACCACGTGGGCCAGGATCAGGTTGAGCGAGCCGTCGATGAAGGCCGACGACGCGCGCGAGAGCTGGGCCTCGACCTGCGGGCCGAGGCCGCCCAACAGCGCCTTGCCCATGCTGCTGGCGATGCCGAAGGCGCCGCGACCGACGCTGCCCATGAAGCCGCCGCCCTGGCCGCCCTTGAGGCTGCCGAGGAAGCGCGAGATGGTCTCCTCGGTGACCTCCCTGATGAGGTGGCGCACCGCGTCCTGCTCGACCACGCTGCGCAGGAAGCGCTTGTCGAGGCGCACCGGGAGCGCCGCCAGCGCGCGCATGGCGTCGATGGCCTGGTCGGTCAGGGCGTCGCCCACCAGGTCGCCGTGATCGGTGGCGCGCTGGTGCTGCCGCTCCAGGAAGGGGCGCACATGCTTCATCACGATGCGCTCGATCAGCTCGGGCGCCAGCGCCGCCTGCAGGTGGCCCAGCATGCGGTCAGGTTCGATGAAGCGGGACACCTTCTGCGCCATCACGAAGTCGAAGCCGAGCTCGACGAGGGCGGCGGCGCGGGCAGGTTCCATCGCCCGAACATAGCCGAAAAAACCGGGTAGGATCGGCGCGTGATCCGCAGGCTCGACGACTATGCCGCCGTGTTCGACGGCAATGACGACCCCGAGGTCTTCATCCTGGCGCCGTCGCCGGCCCGGCCGGTGCCCGCAGGGGACACCCGGCGCGGCACCGCCTGGATCTTCCGCGCCGAGGCCGACGCCGCGCTGTACGCGGCCTGGGTCAGGTCACGCCACGGCATCGAGTGTGTGCCCCTGCGGGTGCGCCTGCGCCCGCTGGCCGACGCCCTGGCCGACCGCGATCTGACCTGGGTGCTCGACCCCGCACCAGGCCCCGGACGCTTCGGCACCACGCCGCCGCTGGCGTTCAAAGCGCCGCTGCGCTGCTGAGGATGTCCGCCCCAGGGTCGGCTGACCCCGCAGGCGCCGGCTGGTGTAGCCGCCCACTGTGACGAGGTGGCGCAGCGCCCGCCGGGGCGCACATCTGCAACTGGCTGATTCGTCTTCACAATCGGCGCCATGTCCGGCGGCACGGACGGTGCTAATGGTCCCGGCCATGCGCACGCTGACTCTCGCCAAGACCCTGCTCCCGCTCTCTTTCCTGGTCTCGCTCAGCCTCGGCTGCACGGCTGACGACTCCCTCGACGAGGAGGACCTCCCGGGCGAGCAGCTCAAGGTCGACACCGGCGACGACGGCAAGTTCGACTCCTCGGTCGAGGCGACGATCCTGGACTTCACCTTCAAGGGCGAGCTGCTCACCGCCGACAGCTGGAACACCACCGAGACCATCAACGACCAGCTGCTCTACACCATCGGTCACCTGAACGGCACCCGCGGGGTCGGTCGCCTCGACCGCCTGGTGCTGTCGAACGTCAAGACCGTGCGCGAGGGCACCAAGACCAAGGTCACCTACGACGCCCGCCTGCCGGTGGCGTGGGGCTCCAAGACCAACCTGCCCACCCGCTACGACTTCGTGCTGCCGCGCAACGTGGACTACGCCGGCCTCGAGGCCTTCACCACCAAGTACGCGCACAGCTGCATCGACAGCGGCGCGCACGACGTGGACTCGGGATCGATGTGGTACTACTACCGCCCCAAGGCGTCGGGCTGCACCCTGGCTGACACCGACGTGGTGCGCACCACGGCCACCGCCGAGGTCTCCGCCATCAACTCCAGCGGCAAGTACCCCGAGTATCACAAGGTCTGGGAGGACAACACCCTCAACGTCGTCGCCGTCTTCGGCAAGTACGAGGACAACGCCACCAGCACCAGCGACGCCGGCATCAGCGCCTACAACCAGTTCGTCGGCGCCATCAAGACCGCGCTGTCGAGCTTCTCTCCGACCACCATCCCGGCGACGCTGCCGGCCGGCCCCGGCCCGGGCACCGTGGACGTCACCCTCAAGGGCACCCTGCCCGGCGGCAAGAAGATCCAGGTCAACGTCCTCTTGGTCGACAACGTCAGCACCGCCAGCACGACGTTCTACAACCGCTACGAGGAGCTCAGCACCGCCGCCGACGTCATCATGTACAACGGCCACGCCGGCCTGGGTCAGAACGTGCGCGCGCTGGCCCAGAAGGGCCGCTTCGTCGCCGGCAAGTACGTCATCGTGTGGATGAACGGCTGCGACACCTACGCCTACGTGGACGGCTCGCTGGCGCAGAAGCGCGCCGTGCTGAACCCCGATGACCCCACCGGCACCAAGTACATGGAGATCATCACCAACGGCATGCCGTCGTACTTCCACTCCAACTCGCGCGCCGTGATGGCCATGATCAACGGCCTGCTGGCGTTCGACAGCCCCAAGACCTACGAGCAGATCTTCAAGAACGTGGACAGCTCGCAGGTCGTCCTGGTGACCGGCGACAACGACAACGTCTACTACCCCGGCTACACCCCGGGCGGCACCCCGCCCACCCCGACCACCTGGGCCGGCCTGACCGAGTCGTTCACGGTGGCGCGCGCCGCGACCAAGAAGTTCGAGACCCCGGTGCTGCCGGTGGGCAGCTACAAGTTCGAGCTGACCGGCACCGGCGACGGCGACCTCTATGTGCAGAAGGGCTCGGCCCCGACCACGACCTCGTACGTGTGCCGCCCCTACAAGAATGGCTCCAACGAGACCTGCATCGTCCCGCTGACCACGCCCGGCAAGCTGTTCATCAACGTCCGCGGCTACGGCACGACCTCTACCGTCAAGCTCGTCGGCAAGGTCAACTGAACCGCTCCAGCTACCGGTCCGTCAGCGTCTTCGCGTCCAGCTCCCGCCGCTTGCCATCCCAGCTACAGAACAGCCTGTCACCAGCGACCTCGCAGCTCGGCGCATACTGACCGAGGTCGCGCAGCGCCAGCTGCTTGCCCGCCGCGTCCAGCGCGCGCAGCCGGTAGGCCACGATCTTGTGGCGCTGGGTCTCGTGATCGATCTGCTCGATCACGACCTTGACCTCCCCGACCTTGACCGTGACCAGCGCGCGCGCCCCCTTGGCGTCGCGCTTCATCTTGACCTTGTAGGCGCAGAACAAGATCCCCGACGCCAGCACGATGAAGGCGCCGATGAGGGCGATCCCCCGCGCCTTCATGGTCCGATCCTCTCCAGCTGGATCAAGGGCCGATCGGGCGCCGGGGTGCCACGCGGGCCGAGATCGACCACGCAGTGCAGCGCCCACTCGTCATGCTGCCCGGCCTCGGAGTCGGCGTCGGCGACCTCGGCCGCCGCGGCATCGACCGCCACGCGCCGCTTCAGCACCAGCTTCTGGTAGGCGCGCCAGCGCCGGTCGGTGACCCGGGCCAGGTGGGTGAACGACGGCCGCCGCGCCGCCGGGGTGATGACCACCGCCTCGGCCTCGGCGAACACCGGCGCCATGGCCTCGACCAGCGCGGCCTCGGTCCACACCCCGTCGGGATCCCACAGCGACGCCCGGGCGTCGTCCCAGCGCCGCGTCGCCACCGCCCCCAGCAGGAGGTGCAGCTCGCCGCGCAGGCGCGCCGCCAGCGCGCGCGGATCGTCGGCCACGTCACGCGGGGCGTCCAGCGCCGCCGCCTCGCGCGGCTGCGCGCGCAGCGCCAGCGGATCGCGCATCGCCATCCACTCGTCGAGCAAGCTGGAGTCGACGCGACGCAGCAGGTTCCACAGGTGCGTGATGACGTCCTCCAGCGCCTCGTTGCGCAGCGTCTCGGGCACGGTCTGGATCAGCGTCTTCAGCGCCTCGCTGAGGTAGCGCAGCAGCACGCCCTCGCTGCGCTCGAGGCCATACTCGCGCACATACTCGTCGAAGGTCGCGTAGCGCTCGTACATGTCGCGGGCCACCGACTTGGGCCGGATGTTCTGCTTGCCGACCCAGGGGTGCTTGGCCGAGAACTCGTTGAAGGTGTCGTAGATCCAGTCCTTGTTGGGTTTCGGCCACTCCAGCTTGTCGAGCTCCTCCATGCGCTGCTCGTACTCGACGCCGGCGGCCTTGAGCGCGGCCACCTTCTCGCCCTTGAGCTTGTCGAGCTGGGCATACAGCACGACGTTGGGGTCCTCGCAGATGGCCTCGACCAGCGTCAGCACGTCGAGCGCATAGCTCTCGCTCTGCGCGTCCAGCGAGCGCACCGCCGCGATCAGGTACAGCGACAGCGTCTGGTGCAGCGAGAAGTCGCGCTGCAGATCGTCATCGACCACCACGTCGGCGCCCAGCGCCAGCTTGCGCCCGGTCAGCCGCACCAGCCCCGCCGCGCGCAGGGTGCGAAAGCACTGCGCCGCCGCGCGCCGGTGCGCCCGTCGCCCGCGATCGCCGGTGTGCACCTTGGCGATGAGCTGGATCAGGCGCCGGTAGCCGCCGCCGCGCGCGCCGCCAGGCCCCTGCATGCCCTGCAGCATGGCCAGCAGCATGCCGTGGCTGACCTCGAAGCGCGGCTCCAGCGCCTCGGGCTGCTTGCTGAGCAGGCGCTCGAAGGTCTGGCGGTCCCAGTGCGCATAGCCCTTGGTCGGCGGCTGGCGCTTGACCACCTTCTTGCCGGCGGCGGCCTTCTCGCTGAGGCGCAGGTTCTCGACCATGTGCTCGGGCGCCTGGGCCACGACCCAGCCGCGATCGTCGAAGCCCTTGCGCCCGGCGCGCCCGGCGATCTGCTGGAAGTCGCGCACCGACAGCACGGCGGTCTTCTCGCCGTCGTACTTGCACAGCTGGGTGAACAGCACGGTGCGGATCGGGATGTTGACGCCCATGCCCAGGGTGTCGGTGCCCGAGATGACCTTGAGCAGCCCGCTCTGCGCCAGCTTCTCCACCGTCAGGCGGTACTTGGGGAGCAGGCCGGCGTGGTGCAGGCCGATGCCGTGCTTCAAGAACTTCTGCACCTCCTTGCCGTACGGGCTCTGCCAGCGCACACCCTCGAGCTGCGCGCGCAGGGCCTCCTTGTCCTCCTTCGACGACAGCTGCACGCTCATCAGGTTCTGCGCCTGCTCGGCGGCGGCGCGCTGCGTGAAGTTGACCAGGTAGACCGGGTAGCGCTGCTTGTCGAGCAGGTCGGCCAGGGTCTCGTGCAGCGGGGTCTCGCGGTACTCGGCGTCGAGCGGCACCGGCCGCACGGTGCCGCGCACGATGGCGACCTCGCGGCCGGTGTCGCGCTGCAGCGCCTCGGCGATGCCGCTGACGTCGCCCAGCGTGGCCGACATCAGGAGGAAGGTCGCGCGCGGCAGCGTCAGCAGCGGGATCTGCCAGGCCACGCCGCGCTCGCGGTCGCCGTAGTAGTGGAACTCGTCCATCACCACGACGTCGACCGGCGGCTCGGCCTCGCGCAGACACAGGTTGGCCAGCACCTCGGCGGTGCAGCAGATGATGGGCGCGGTGCGGTTGATGCTGGCGTCGCCGGTCATCATGCCGACGCGCTCGGCGCCGAAGGCGCGCGCCAGGGCGAAGAACTTCTCGTTGACCAGCGCCTTGATGGGGCACGTGTAGTAGGACGTCTTGCCCTCGGCCAGCGCCTTGAAGTGCAGCGCCTCGGCCACCAGCGACTTGCCCGAGCCGGTCGGCGTGTTGAGCAGGACGTGCTTGCCCGAGGCCAGCTCGAGCAGGGCCTCCTCCTGGGCTGGATACAGCTCGCGCCCCGAGGCGGCGACCCAGCCCATGAAGCGGGCCAGGAAGTCGTCGGGGGTCAGCGCCTCGCCAGCGCGCGGCAGCAGCTCGGCGAGCGAGCTCATGGCGTCATCGAGAGCAGCTAGAAATGGCCGCCAACGACGAGGCCGCCACCGGCGGGCAGCCCGAACAGGCCGACCTTGGTGCCGGTCTTGCGGCGCGTGCTGGCATCATCCAGCGCGCGCTCGGGGCGACCGTAGGTCATCCAGCGCACCACGCCGTAGGCGGCCAGGGCGCCGCCCAGGGCCAGCGAGGTGATGGCGATGGTGCGCTCCGACTTGGCCTGGTCGATCTTGTCGGAGTAGTCGCCGTAGGTCATGGCGTCCTTGGCGTCGTCCTCGCTGGTCGATGACTTCATGAAGTAGACGATGCCGACGCCGAGGCCGACCGCGCCGGCGCCGACCAGGGCGTCACCCAGGATGTCCTGGTACCAGTGCCGCGCCGGGATGACCCGCCTGGGCGGCACCGGGGCGTCCGAAGGTTCGGGGCTGGCGGACGGCTCGGGGCTGGCGGACGGCTGTGGCGACGCCAGCGGTGAAGGTGACGGGGACGGCTGTGGCGAGGCCGACGGCGACGGCGTCGGGCCGCCCGAGCCCAGGATGGTCTGGCAGGTCGAGATGTGGCCGCGCGCGGCGTTGGCGCCACCCTCCGAGGGCAGCGTGGCCAGATAGCGCCGGTACAGGTTGATGGCCTCGCCGCAGTCACCCAGGAGGCGCGTCGACTGCGCCCACGAGTACAGGATCTTGGGGTTGGCCTGCATGCCGAACGCGACCCGGAACTTGTCGATGGCGAGCTGGTACTGCTCCTGGTTGAACAGCGCGGTGGCCTCGTCGTAGATCTTCTGCACGTCGGGCCGCAGCGGCGCCTCGGCGCGTGCACGCGCGGTCCAGCCCACCACCAGCGCCATCACCAGCATCACCTGCGAGAGCCTCTTCACGCGTCACCTCTAGGGGGGTGGTTCGGCAGAGTTCGGATCATAAGGCTTCTTGCCATCGGGCTTCTTGCCCGTCGGCTTCTTGCCCGTCGGCTTCTTGCCCGCCGGCTTCTTGCCCGCCACGACGCTGGACGGCGACGGCGACGGCGACGACAGCACTGACGGTGACGGTGACGCCACCGCCCCGGCATCCGCCGCGGCCGCGACCACCGCCGGCGATGGCGACGGCACTGGCGCCGCCGAGCCACCCGGCAGCACGGCGGGCGCCGACACCGACGGCTTGACCACCGTGGCCGGCCGCTCACCACCGTCACCGCGGCCGCCGCGCCCGCGCACCAGCAGCGCGGTCGCCACCACCGCCACCGCGACGCCGCCGGCCACCAGCACCCCGGTCAGCCCGCGCCGGCGCGGTCGCGCCGACACCGCCGACTCGCCCATCAGGATGCCGCTCAGCGAGCCGTCACTCACCGGACCCGGGGGACCGGGCGGGCGGGTGCCGTCAACCTTGGTCAACGCCTCGACCGCGCCGGTCACGCGCAGCGCCGGCGCGGGCGAAGGCAGCTCGTCCGACGACGGCTCCGAGCGCGGCCGCGACACCGAGCCCGAGTTCTGCTGCGCCTGCACCACCAGATCGCGCCACGGCTCGGGCTTCTTGCCGAACAGCTCGGTCATGAAGGCCGACAGCGCGACCGACGACACCACCAGGCGCTGATCGCGCGCGAAGCCCTCGAGCTCGAGCTGCAGCTCCTGCGCGCTGGTGTAGCGCTCGTCGCGGTTGCGCTTGAGCGCGCGCATCACGATGCTCTCCAGCCCCTCGGGATAGCCCTGGCGCCGCGTCGACGGCGGCGGCACGTCGTTGTTGACGATCTGCGACAGGATGGCGAACTCGTTTTCGCCCTTGAACAGGCGGGTTCCTGTTGTCAGCTCGTACAGCAGGATGCCGATGGCGAAGACGTCGCTGCGCCGGTCGAGTTTCTCGCCACGACACTGCTCGGGCGACATGTACGCGATCTTGCCCTTGAGCGAGCCGACCCGCGACTCGGCACGATGCGTGGCCGCCTTGGCGATGCCGAAGTCGACCACCTTGACCGCGCCGTCGTAGGTCACCAGCACGTTCGACGGCGACACGTCGCGGTGCACGATGTTGAGCGGGGTGCCGTTGGGCGCCAGCTTCTCGTGGGCGTTGTGCAGGCCCGCCGCGGTGCCGAGCACCATGGTGATCGAGTGGTCCAGCGGCAGCCCCTTGCGGGTGCGCGCGCAGGTCTTGAGGATGTTGCGCATGTCCTCGCCATGGACGTACTCCATGGTGAAGAAGTAGCTGCCGCCGTCGGTGCCGATGTCGTAGGTCTGCGCGATGTTCTGGTGGTGCAGCGTGGCGGCCAGGCGCGCCTCGTCGAGGAACATGCGGATGAAGTCGTCGTTGGCCGCGTGCTGCGGCAGGATCCGCTTGAGAACCACGTACTTCTCGAAGCCCTCGATGCCGCTGGCGCGGGCCAGATAGATCTCCGCCATGCCGCCAACGGCGAGCCGTTTCAGTAGCTGGTACTTCCCGAGTTGCATCCCGGGGACCAGCATCGGGGCTGCGTTGGCCGGGTCGAGTGACACTCTTCAGTAGTCTAACACACAGCCTCGGATGGTCGTGGCTCGCCGGCGACGGTCCGACCTCTGCCAGGCCATCCGCTGCGGTGTCGCACCTACACGCACGCGAGTTCGCGCTGGGGACAAGAGGCCCGAGCAGTGAAGCCCCGAGTCCCACTTCCCAAGCACCGGGTCAGCGGTGATACCATGGGTTGCACCCTTACGTGGCTGGCCTGGCGAGTGTACGCGGACCAGCGATCACAAAGGAGTACTACCCGATGTTCATGAAGCGCTCCTGGATTGGCTTGGCGTTCGTGGCGGGGGTCGCGCTGGCTGCTGGTGGCTGCGGCCCCGATGGCAGTGGCAGCGGGACCGGCGACGGCGGCACCGGCGCCGACGCCAGCAGCGTGGGCTGCAAGGCCGGCGTCGACACCGACGGTGACGGCATCGACAACGCCACCGAGTGCATGCTCGGCCTCGACCCGGCCAAGTTCGACACCGACGGCGACGGCGCGTCCGACGGACGCGAGCGCATGTACGGCAAGATCTGCGTCGCCGCCGCGGGCGGCACCCAGATGCGGCCGCCGGTGGCGTGCACCATGGACAGCGAGTGCAGCGGCGGCACCTGCAAGGGGCTCGATCCGCTGGTGGCCGACTCCGACGGCGACGGCGTGCCCGACGGCCAGGAGGACCGGCTGCTCGACGGCATGATCGACACCGCCAGCGGCGAGACCGATCCGCGCCTGACCGACACCGACGGTGACGGCGTCACCGACGGCATGGGCGGCCTCGACATCTGTCGCCCCAGCGGTCTGGCCACCGTCACCCAGGTCAGCCTGCAGGGCGGCAGCACGCAGGTCGGCCACGATCCGGCCTGGGGCACCGGCACGCCGGTGATGGGCGCCAACGGCACCGGCGTGGTGCTCGACGACGCTGCGGCCAACGCCGCCGGCGCGGTGTACTCGGTGCTCAGCGTGGGCGCCGACTCGGTCGCCGAGGCGACGCGGATCGAGGGGCTGGTCACCGCGGCGCTGGGCACCGGAACCACCGCGGTCCTGGTCGGCCAGACCTCGATGACCCACGAGATGCAGCCGGCGCGTACGTCGACCTACCGCGTCGCGCGCGCCACCAGCGCCAGCGCGCTGCGGGACGCCACCGTGATGCCGTTCACCGGCGCAGCGGCGCCCGCGGGCGCGGCCATCGGCGCCGGCGCGACCTTCGTGGTCGAGCTGACGACCGTGCGCCGCATGAGCGGGCCGGCCATGGGGCGCACCGACGTCGCCGTCGTGGTCTCGCTGGAGGCCGACTACAACGACAACGCCAAGAAGACCGCGATCCGGGCCTTCGACCTCATCAACACCACCGGGATCGCCGAGTCGGGCAAGGGTCTCGGCGTCGGCTGCAACGTGTTCCGCGCCACCCAGTCGGCGGTGGCCGACTTCCTGTGGACGGTCGACACCTCGGGCTCGATGGGTGACGACCAGCTGCGCCTGGCCAACGCCGGCACCCGCTTCTTCACCCAGATGCAGGCCGCGGGCGTCGACTTCCGCGTCGCCGTCCTCCAGGCCGGCTCGACCACGCTGAACATCGACAACCCGGGGCTGACCTTCATCTCGGGCGGCGACGCCATGGGGCCGCGCAAGCTGTGCGAGCAGGTCACCTCGCAGTCGCTGGGCATGCCGTGCCCGCAGGCGCCGACCGAGACCTTCAGCCCGTATCCCTTCGCGGGCGGCCAGGAGGAGCCCACCGCCGCCGCGGTGCTGGCGCACGACATCCTCAAGCGGCGCACCGCGGCCGGCGAGATGAACATGGATCGGCGCTTCCGCACCGGCGCCAAGGTGGTCACCTTCCACGTCACCGACGAGCCCGGCTCCAACGACTTCACGCGCTACTTCGACATGACCAACGCGCCCGACAACATGATGCCGTGGGGCACCACGTACAACGCAGCGTCGCTGGCCAACATCATCGGCTACTTCCAGCGCAACCAGATCCTGACCTTCGGCCTGGTCCCGGTCACCGCCACGGCGTGCACGGCGGTGGCGGTCAACGACCTGCCGCGCTGTGTGATCGAGGGCAACGGCGGCGCGGTCATCCCGATCGCGACCGCGCTGCAGGCCGAGGTCGACGCCGCGGTGGCGAAGATCGTCCTCGCGGTGGCCGGCGCGACCAGCCAGTTCATGCTGACCCGGTCGCCCATCACCAGCACCATCAAGGTCAAGGTCCGCGGCATGGAGGTGCCGCGCTCGCGCATGGACGGCTTCGACTATGACGCCGGGTCGCGGTCGATCATCTTCTTCGGGACCACGCACCGGCCCATGATGGGCGACGAGGTCGTCATCTCGTACCGGGTCTGGGAAGGCTCGATCGGGTAGTCGCGCTGCCGCGCAAGACCCTCCTCTGCAAGAGCGCGCTCGACGCCGAGCTCGCTGCCCTCGCCGCCGACACCGACAAGAAGACGCTGGCCCGCTGGGCGTGTGACTGCGCCCGGCGGGTGCTGGCGCGCTTCGAGGCGGCCTGTCCCGACGACGCGCGGCCCCGGCAGGCGCTGGCGGCGGGGCGGACCTGGCTCCGCACCGGCGTGTTCAGCATGGCGGTGATCCGGGCGGCGTCGCTGGCGGCGCACGCGGCCGCGCGGGCGGTGGCACACGACGACGCCGCGCGCTCGGCGGCGCGGGCGGCGGGTCAGGCGGTGGCGACCGCGCATGCCAAGGGGCATGCGGTGGCGGCGGCGCTCTATGCCGCGACCGCGGTGCGTGACGCGGCGCTGGCGGCGGGTGGCCGCGAGGTGGAGGCTGCGGTGCTGCGCGAGCGGCGCTGGCAGCTCCGTCGGCTGCGGACGCTGGTAAGCTGATGGCCATGCGTGCAGCCTGGCTGGTGATGCTGACGACCGCGGGCTGTCTGTGGACGGGCTGCGGGGGCGATGGTGACGGCGGCGGCGGCGGCGGCGAGGCCGGGCTACC
>Ga0154020_10004863_pt1 | contig 15970 bp, 10 predicted proteins | sample Klosneuvirus_201_FD_109709 | JGI IMG/M metagenome (GOLD analysis project Ga0154020, IMG submission 109709) | Active sludge microbial communities from wastewater, Klosterneuburg, Austria - Klosneuvirus_20160825_MG | ecosystem: Engineered > WWTP > Aerobic digester > Activated sludge | place...
GGACGTAGGTGTGAACACGAATAACCTCGTGCTCAATAACATTGCCGTTGATGCAGCGCCGATCGAATTCTTGACGATCACCGCAGGAAATCAGGTGCGGCGTTCAACAGCATCGGGAACCGCTCTTGAAGGTGTTGTCTTCACTGCCGGCGCATATCGTTTGGGTGGTGTATTGGCCACAGACAACCCGTTCCTTGTGAACCGCTTTGTCAATTTGAACGCTTCCGATCTTGCCTTTACAGCAAATGGGGGAGCAAATCAGCCCCTTGTCATTAGCGGTGGGGTGAATAACTCGGTCACAGTCACTCCTTCCGGAACAGGGATCTTTGCAGTTAATGGTACTCCTGGTGTTGAGAACATCCGTGCAGGATCACTTGCAGCGATTTCACCTGACGCTGTAGTAGCGGAAGGTGTTCTTACAGCAGATAATACCGGCGATGTCCGTAGACGATCAGCTGCTGATGCTCTTCAAATCCTCGGAATCGGAAGAGGTATCTTTACACCGGCTGGTTCAAGTGCGACGCATGTGATCAGTACCGGTGCATTCGATCTTCTTGCTGGTGCAACCATCAATGTCACAGTGTTCGGTCCTAACGGTGCTGCTGTCCATGCGATGATCACGAATGTCGACGCAGCTGCAAATCAGATCACGGTGGTAACATCAGCAACTGTTGACGCAACCTTTAGTCTGCACTGGATGATCATTAATCCATGATGACAACTTCACGATATTGTCTTCTCCTCTTGGTGGCATTCGTGCTCTTCGTGAATGGTGCAACCGATGTTGTTGCGCAAGGCACTCTCACCGATTCGCTTGTACTTCGCAATCCAACGAACGGGAGGACATCGCTCCTGCCAAATGCCGCCGTTCCTCCGGCAACTCCTTGGTACCTGATCCTTCCATCGAATGTTGGCGTGACGGGCTCGCTTCTCAGTAGTAGTGTTACTGGGGATGCCTCAACGTTGTCTTGGCTCACACCGGGTGCAGACAATACGGTCTTGACGATCGTGGGCGGTCTGCCTCAGTGGTCTGCAGGTAACAATTGGTTACTAACAGGCAATGCCGGTACACTAGATGCAACGAATTTCCTCGGTACGACAGATGCAGTTGATCTGATCTTGAGGTCTAGTAATGAGATCCGGGTTCGCGTGAACCAAGAGTTCAATGAAGCTACTGATATAACACGTCCGACGAGTCTCGACGGGTCATATTCCGCCCTTAGGGTCGGAATGAATTTCCAAAACACTGGTGGTTTTGCCATTCCACAGGATAATACAAGGGGCTTCATCAATTCCATTGATTGGGGAGCCGGCGGACCGGGTGGAGCGGCGCAGATTGGTACGTTGTATAGCAATTGGACACAACAGTCGATGCAGCGTGGTGCCGGGCATACCTATGCAAACCTTGTTGGTGACTATTACCAGTGGGTAGCAACAAATACATCCACTATCGGAACTGTTACCGGATATTGGTCAGAACGTTCGTCAAGTTCTGCGAACAATACTGTTGGCACACTCTATCATTTCCGTGCAGAGTTGCCCGGTAACGGTACCGTAACCGATCTGTTCGGCTTCCACATGGGTACCCCATCTGGAACATTGAACAATGTTGCAGCTTTCAATGCGGCCGACATACCTTCCGGTGCAGGTAGTCGATATTTCCTCCGTTATGCCGCTGCTGGTGGGAATCAGCCGTTTGCTGTTAGCGCTGATGGATCTATCACTTCCGGTACGTTAACACCGTTGGCAAACTCACGCATGCTGGTTACGAACATCACGGCAGCATCCGGACGTGCGATCGATATCGACATGACAGCAACTACCACATCGAGCGGTCTGGTCGTCCGGAACATCGGAGCAACAGGCTCCGACGATGCAGGTGTACTGATCGGTACAGCAGCGGCAGGAACAGGAACAGGTATCCGCATCGGGGGAGTGGCCACATTCAATCCTCCAAGTACCGGTATTGATGTTACGATGAGTTCTACTGGATTGAATGTAACGCCAAATTCAACCGGTTCTGGAGTTGGCGTTAGTGTAGGTACTTCAGTTGGTGCGCGAACTAGAATTGGCGCCGAGCTCTTTTCGCGTGCATCGGGAGCAACGTCCTATGGTTTGCGAAGTGATGTGAATGCCACGGCGGCTGTTGGATCCGTTGGAATTGCCGGACGACTCTCTACAAGTGGGGTAACCGGCACACTCTATCCGCTCGTCGTTTCAAGCGAGAACAATAGTGATGTATATCTCGGATCAACGATTGCTGATCAACCGGTGCTTCTTGCTCCGGAACTGGTTGGATCATCCAACCTCAATACGACCTATATGTACAACGCTCGACTTAGTGGATCACTTACGTTCGTAGGATCTACGTCGGGGACGTTGTCTATGGCCGCACCTGCCGTTGTAACAACACACGACTACATACTTCCAGCAGTCCTCGGGGTTACAGGTGCAGCACTTCGCATTCAGTCAATCGCTGGTACCACGGCAACCCTTGCGTGGTCCCCGGAGCCCCCTGCTCCTGCTCCTGAATTTGCATATGTTACAGCCGATCAGACATTCAACGCGGTGCCACTTGCCAACGTCACAGATCTGGCTCTCGCGAACCTCGTTGCCGGAAGAGTATACGAGTTTGAGGCATTGATCGCCTACGACGGTCTCAATGCCGGTGCGGATATGCAGATCGCATTTGTCACAACAAACACGGTCTCTATCCGATGGAGTGCGTTTGGAGTGGGAGGAGCAAGTGTCGCACCTGTTTCGGTCTCTGGAAGTGGAACGGCAATAACGGACATCCCAACCAACCAAACGGCATTTGGCACGGACATGTCGGTTCATGTTAAGGGGCTGATTGTTGTTGGTGCTCTCAATGGTACACTTCAAATGCAGGTGGGTACTACCACTGCCGGCAATCAAGTACGGATCCTTCAAGGTTCGTATATCAAGGCAACACGGATGACGAATTGATGAGGAATATCCTAACCATAGCGATCACGCTCCTTTGTGCGATCATGTCCTTACAGGCACAACAGCTTGGTGACCTGAGCGGCCGCAATCTCATCCTCAACGATGGGGGTGTTGCCGGGGGCACGAAGAATACAGTTCTTATTGCTCCACAAGATGCCGCGACACAACTTGTGAGTTATACCGTCTTGCTTCCGGCCGTTGCGGCTCCAGCGGTGAACGCTGTACTTCAAGTCTCCGCAGTAGCCGGAACCACGGCAACGCTTTCGTGGACCGTTGCGCCAAGTTTGTCGAATGCAAGTGTCTTCGAAGAAGAGACAGCAGCCTCTCTGAATATCCGACGCCGAACGCCGTTCATTTCAGGCGTACAGGGAGTTCCGGGCCTAGGTGCATTTGATGCACAAGGCAGACGTGCACTTGCTGCTCAAACGGCTACCGGACAGTATTCAGGAATCCTCAGTGGATCAAACAACACGGCTTCCGGAAACTACTCGCTCTCGTTAGGGGGCTTAACAAACACGAGTACTGCCGATTATTCAACAATTGTCAATGGAACTGCAAACACCGTGTCCGGGGCTTCATCCTTTGTGTTGGTGGGTAGTACCAATTCGGTGACAGGTGCGGGATCTGGAGTGATTGCCGGTACCACAAACACCGTGGGTGGAGATGCGAGTTTGGTTTTGACTGGAAACAGTCACTCAGTAGTTGGTGCAAACAGCGTTGTGCTTGGCGGTAGAAGTCTAACGGTCAATAGTGGGAACACAATGATCTGGTCTGGCACGCTAACGGCTTTCTCCGTGACAGCCGGCAATTCTGCTTTCTTTCACAATGCAGATGTCCTGCTCACAAATGCGAACAGCACTGCATCGCGTTTGATCTTCCTTGAGCCTAACGCTACAGCAACCTATCCTGCGGTCGGTGCAAACTTTGCGGCGTTCAGAGCAGGTGTCATGGCTGCCGATAACGTCTACACACTGCCAACGGCTGTTGGAACTGTGGGCCAGGTGTTGAAGATCACTGCTGTTGCCGGAACAGATGCTACACTTGAATGGCAATCAGATGGTGGTGCCACTGGAGTCCAAGACGTAAATGTCAACGCCGACAATCAAGTCGTGGTCGTTGCAGCGGGAACGACATACCTACGGTTAACTTCTAACGGAGCACCAGGCGCTAGAACCGTGACATTCACACCAGCAGTGGGTGTGCTTAATGGACAGGTTCTTGTTGTGCGAACAATAGCCGTTGCTCCTGGGAATGGAGTAGAATTCATAGATGGTGGCGGAGCACCGGACGAGTTTCAACTCTCTGGTAACTTCCTACCTCAGAATAACGATACCATTACGTTCGTATGGGACGCTGGTACGACTACCTGGCTTGAAGTTGCTCGTCGAAACAACTAAAAAGCATGAAGCGATTCACTACCATCATACCTATCCTCCTCCTTATTGCAGGGTCGTCTACCTATGCGCAGACTCTTGTTAATAGAGGGGCTACTATCCATATCATGGAGAAGGCCCTTGTTCAGGTCAATGGTCTGACGGAAAATCGAGAAGGCACGATCAGAGTTGCTGATTCTGCTCAAGTGGTGTTCAATGGAGACGTGAGGATCTTCTTTGGTGGTATCTATATGCTCAAAGACTGCCTTGTTACTGTCACCCAGAACCTTACGATCGGTTTGGACGGAGTATGCTGGAGGTATGACCCCGGTGTGATGAATGTCTATGGAACGATCTACAATGATGGCGATCTCAATAATGACGGGGAGATCAACATCGGCCAACCATGAGCCCCTTTCCATTTCATATCGTGATCGTTGTAGCAGTGTTCCTCACCTCGACGGTGGGGAATGTTGCCTTAGCGCAACATCTCGAGAATCGCGGAACGGGTACTGTGCGAAATACAGGTACGATCCGTTTCAAGAGCGATACAGGAAAATTCAAAAACGCTGCGGCCTATACTGAATTCACAAATAATGTTGTGGAGTTCGCTGGAGCGAACAACATGTTCACGGATCTTGATGGGTATCCATCGTTGTCAACCGCGTTTGGCCAGGACCGTTCATGGCGTGTCCCTGGTCTCGTTCGGTACAAACGCACACTCGATTCGCAAAGTGTTCAGGCACGGTACTATACGGATCTTGAGGTGGCGGATTCTGCTGCAAAGCTGATCCCAGATTCGGTCTTTGTTGGGAAGGACTATGTGATCTCGTTGAGCGGCCCACGAACCTATCGTGGAACATTCATTTACGATGGAACCGCACAGCAGGTAGTTACACAGGAGAACGGGTTGAGCGGCACCGTGAATCGCTATAACAATTTGTCATTGCTCTTTTCGCCAAAGTTAGTGCGAGACAGTGATGAAGTGCGTATGGAAGGTGTGTTCAATAGTGATCCGCAGAGTGAGTTCCTCGTTGATGGAGACATGTATTGGGGGTCTAGGTCTTTTACTCGAGCTCCAGTCCGAATTCGCAGTAAAGGATCGCTTACTACTGGTTGGGATATCAGCGAATTGAATGCTGACGTCGAAGTTGTTTATGGCCAGTTCGTGATCCCTGATGATGCCGATACTGTGATTGTAAGGGCAACTGCCAACCTATACCTGCGTGCAAGTGATAGTGCCCAATTCTTTATGGGAGACTCGACACGTCTTGATGTATTGGGACTCTACATCAATCAATTGCCGTCCTTTACCAACGCTGTCTTTGACACGTCATCAACCGTGAACTATGATGGCCTGCAACAGCCACAGGTAATGCAGGCAACATCTGCAAGCAATCCATATGGTCATCTTCGTACAGCACGGAGCACGAAGACGTCGAACGGTGATGTGTTTGTTGCCTCAACATTATCCGTGCATGATACAGACGTGGTGATCGTTCCGCACAGAATGAGTCTTACGTTAGGTGAAGCGTACTACTATGACGATGCTGAGGTTGTAGGCGCATTCCGACGTGTGCTTGCCAGCGCAGACACGAATGTGCCTTACCGCTATAATAACGAGCATACGTTCATGAAGTACGTAACTGTACCTCAGGAACTCACAATGGACATTCGTCCAATCACTCGTCCTAATGCATACGACTCCACAACAGACGTCTTCCGGAAGATCACGGTAACATACCTCGGCCAATGGAAAGCCACGGTACGTGCAGCATATAAGGCCACGGACATTCCTGCAACGTGGGCTCCGGAGACCGCCGAACGTCTGATGAAGCTCTATAATGCATACGGCATTCCAAACGAACGGGCGATCAAACTCACTCCAACAGTTCCACCTACATATGTCCGCACACCAACCAACGGCGGCCCCGGTTTGGGCTATGTGGAACTCTTTGGAATTCAGGATGTAGGAGCTGACAACCTGCGTCTTGATAATGGCAATGATCTCTTGCTACGAGCGAGTCGAGATGTACTCAAGGCCGTTGCAACTGGGCGTTGGAGTAACCCGTTCACATGGGACGAAGCACGTGAGCCGGAGCCGATCGATCGAGTCATCATTGATGGATTCACGGTACACACGGGATATGTACGTGCAAGTGACAATTACGCAATCCCTGAAGCATTCGCAGATAGTCTCGCAACCAACGTAGTCCTTGGCTCGAGTCCCAACACAGCGTTGCTCTTTGGTAGCACGGGAACGTTCAATACATTCTCTCTCGTCCCGGATAGCAAGGTAGCTCTCGTAGCGAATAGGGCCGGAGCCACGTTGTTGCCGGTTTCAGCCCAGGATCTTACCGCTTCACCGCTTGATGGAGGCCTGGTGGTCTACCAAGGGTCAACCTTCATCACGCCGAATCTCTCACTCACGCCAGGTGCTACCGCACATAACGGTGGTGTTCTACAGATCGGTATTCCTTGAAGACGGTGCTCACCTATATTGTTGTTGTTGTGTTTGCGTGCAGCCTCGCCGTTGCCCAGCAACCAAGTGTGCTCATGAGCGACGGCGTGATCCACAATTCCGGCACCGTGAAAATTTATGGAGATGCCAAGATCTCCCAGGACACGATCAAGGGCGTAGTTGAGTATCTGCGCAACAATGCTGATACTCAGATCGTGGCCCATACCACCTATGAGGAAGTGAGATTCAGCGGTCGGTCTCGCAAGATGATCCTTGATCCAGTTCGCCCTGTTGTTTCCACACGGTTGTTCTGGTCTGCCGATACCACTGTGGTGTTTGAAGTGTCGCCACTAACGTGGATAGAGACAAACGGAACCCTTCGGCATGAAGGGCTTATCAATCCCGGGCGTAGAGACGGAACGATGAAATTGCGTGGTGATTCTTTGCAGGACATTGCCGGACGTGGTACGATCCCAATTCTTGAATTGATCAATGATAGCGGTGTTGTTGTTACGAGAGGCATCGGCCTGCGCATCGTTGAACGTCTCGACCTTCAGCAAGGTCAGCTCAATGTAACGTCTCAGGACAACCTCGCAATGCAACGCGATACCTGGGTGTGGCGTCAAGCAGGTGGGTCACTCAACGATGAGCTCTCTATCGATCAACGGATCAACCTGCGGTACTATGGTGATTCCTTGATCCGAACAGGTCCTGAATTCATGCGCTCGCAGACAGCAACAGCTCATCTCGTTCAAGATGCACGTGCTGGAGTGGTCCTCACGCGAGATGGTTGGGTGAATGACTCACTCATCATCAATGCACATCTGTACACAGAAGAGAGTGACAGTCTTCGGCATACACTCTTCTATACCTCGCAGAAGGATCCGGTATATGGTCCGCGTTGGCCTGAGATCAATGGAACAATGGAGCGTACAAATGTCGTGATAGGTCGGTCGATGCGAATGAACCATGAATTCGCATCACTCAAGTTCCCTCGGGCTATCGATCAAGGAGCTGTACGCAACCTTCGATTGAGGATGAAGCCGAAGAATACCCCACTTCCTTTGGATGACATTCTCTTCAAAGTGGACCGCTTTATGCAGTTCACCGCATTGACGGCAGTTGGGCAAGTTGTTCCGGACAGCTCATACGATCTTACAATGGAATGGGGCTGGAGGGCACGCAACGATACCACCTTCGAACCGCCATCAGTCATCGAGACGATTCCAGTACTCCGCGGACGCGAAGACCAACTTGTTCTCCTGCGGTACTTCGATGGCAGTTATCAGCCGTACGGTTTCTCACGCACACCAACCACGCGCAGTAATGATCAATTCTCCATGTGGCAGTATTCTTCGTCACAGTTCATCCGCGCCAGTGGCGACTATGCCATTGGTCTCTCCACAGGTCCGATCTGGGTCTTGAATGCCCGAGTGATTCTAGAAGGTGCCATGCGTGCCACAGGCGACTCCGTTGCTCCAACGATGTCCACGGATCTTGCTCAGCTCGGACTAGTTCCTGATGTAGCGCCTCGTATCTATCCGTATTCTCTCGATAATGTGTTGGTCGGAGATACTGCCATCGCCGTTGGTGATAGCATTGTCGATTGGGTGACTGTTGAGTTCCGTAACGACGCTTTCTCCAACGGTGCCCCCGTATTGATAGAAACCGTTCTGCTGACAAAGGACGGAAAACTTCTTGACCCACAGACACTTCGCCCGAAGATCATTTCCGGCATCTCAGCTGGTTTCTATCACCTAGCTGTTCGGCATCGTAATCACCTTTCAGTTATCACTGAAGATCCGGTCCTCGTAGACCGATCAAATGTTCGTACAACTGTTGACTTCACAAAAGGCACTGGGATGGTAGGGGGCGCAGCATCATTGCGTTTGATCTCTACCTATGAAGGCAGAAGGTTCTTTGGACTTGCGGCGGGAAATACTGACGGTGGCGATTCAGATATCAGGGTTGCCGAAGGGATTGACCGTGGCGATATGGACCGTATTTGGGTCAACCGTCAGCTCATCGACCAATACAGCATCTTTGACACAAATCTCGACGGCGTAGTGTCAACGCTTGACTGGAACTATTCTTGGAACAATCGCCTGAGAGACAATAGTGTTGTCCCTCGTTGACCGTTCGCATTCCAAGATTGTCGCGCTTATCCTTGTGATGATCGCTGCGTCTTGGTGTGGACCCATCTTCGCACAGACACCATTGGGTAACGTCATTCTTCGTCCGTTACTCGATCCTCGTCCCGATACCACAACATTTGAGATCTGGTTAAAGAAATTGGATCCGCAATGGGACTTTGTTGCCAATGGTACGTTCCGCATTGAAGTCCCAAGTCTGTCATTGACTGGTGGGATCGACCCGGCTGTACATACCTTTTCCTATGAGAATCCTTCGTCGCAGCTAACACCGATGGGCCCGTATCTCGTTTCCAACTCCTCAGTCTATCACTTGGAGCCGGAAGTGTTTGCGCAGCGAATGAGTGTAATGCTGCTGTGTCCAGACTCGGTGAGCGACTGCGTACGGATCGCAAATGTCGGAGACTCCGTTCTTATCGGGAGATTCACTCTCTCTACAAATGACGGATCATTTCTCAGCGACACGGTTACGTTCATTTCCGATGAACGTCAACTCGCGATGGCATTCAAGGCCGATCATGACAGCGTAACTGGTGTTGGCTTAACACGCAATGTTTGGTATGTGAAACATGACAACGTGCCATTCGGCTCTAATGTGCAGTACATTTCAGAGCCCCCTCCGCCCGATTCCTGTAACGGGGTATTCGATTTTCGAGGCGTCTACATCGGTGACCTACAAGTTGAACTTGGTTTTGATGTGACCGATGAGCACTGCTATAAAGGCTATTGGATTGAGAAGACTCTAGTGAACCAACGAGATCCTACGGTTCTGAATTTTCAACCCATACCGAGACTCAACTATAACGTAGACGCGTCCCTAAAGTCCTGCAGATGTCTTCGACCTCAATCTCGAAACGGCTATCTCGATTCGGTTCAGTTCCGACGCGAACAGTATGCCTATCGATTGATGGGGGAGTTTCAATCGTATTATAGCGGTGATACTGTTGCCATCGACACGATCTTCATTCGTGTTCCGAATGCCATCATCTCAAATGCAGTACTTCTAGAGAATCCTTTCTCCAATGGTACTGCTGTTCGATTCAATATTGATGATCGAGTTCGTCTTACAGGAAGTGTCTTTGATCTAGGGGGCAGATTGATCGCAAACCTCGTTGATGAAGCAGGTCGTCCTATCATCGATAAAGAGTATCCCAAGGGTGTTGCCTATAGAGCCTACTTCAAAGCTCCGGCGGTTGCCTCACAAGGACTCTATAACATCGTTCTGATAGCGATTCCCATTAACGACGTTTCGATTCAAGAGCAGTCTCGCGTAGTGCTTAAGGGGCAACTCATCCGATGAAGGTAGGCTACAGATATCGTCTCCTTATTGCCTTCATCGTTTTTACGATGCCTTTGGCTGGAGAAGCCTTTGCACAGCTTGTGTCCGGTTCATCTACAGAAGGAGTGGAACTGCCACTCGACAGTTTGATCATCAAAGAAGAGTGGTGGTTGGGTGCTTCGATCTCAGGTCACTATGCTCTCGGATTTGGCACGTTGACGGTTCAGTACATCGGTGGTACAGCTCCTGATTCCCCGAACGCTATCGCTCAGACTCAGGGTGGATTTGGTTACGGCATTGCCTTCTTGCCAAGTCTGGAATACAGAGCGTACAGAAGCCCCCTTGGAATCATGCTCAACCTTGGCGTGGATTATCGATACTCATCGAGTTCATCAGTGGCGCCCGTATCAGACGGCGTCTACACGTACAACGCAACATTTGAATCGAACTCCTCCACTCTTTATGGCTCAATCATGCTGAATGCAAAATACAGCATCGGAAGCAGGGGGTTCTTTGTGTTGGGTGGCCCATTTCTAGACTTGCCTTTGAGCACGAATTCTTATGTGTGGCAACACGAAACCTTGCCGGATGGCGTAGAAACGGGGGAGGAGCCAGGATTCCCCAATACCAGCATTAAATACCCTACTAGTCCTGACATGAGACCGAGGGTGGGATTCCAGATCGGTTTTGGAACTGACATTATGACAGGACTCTTTGGATATACCAGTCAGCTGATTTCTCCATTTTTGATCATTCAGGGGGCCACTCCTGTTGTCTCCGATCCCACGGCGTGGAACAGTCTTTTGGTGCGCGGCGGAGTGATTTGGAGGGTTGGCATATGACGAGGTATTTTTTGTGTGACTTTTCCACAAGAACTAGGTATATTTACTCTAGTAAAATTTGAAGGGAATTGCATGAAGCGCATCTTTGTCTTTGTAGCAGTATTGCTGACTACTCCGGCTTTCATGCTCGGTCAATCGGTTGAGACCTTTGGTTCCATTCGGTTGGAAGAAAGCACATCGGGAAACACGGCTACGTTAAATCCGTCGGCCTTGAGTACCTCGTACTCTCTCGTGTTTCCAAGCACCTGGCCCTCAGCCGGACCAACGCAGCAGGCACTCATCTTTAATAGGAATACCCAGCTGCTGACATTTTCCCCGATTCCCATACTCGATCTTGCTCCACAGCAGATCGGATATCTGGATGCGGATGGAACAACCCTGCGAGGCTCTTCACAGATGTTGTGGGATACATTGGAAACGAAGCTCACTATTGCGTCCTCAGGCACAGGTCCGGTTCTTAGCGTTACGCGTAGCCCTGCATCTTCCAGCCCTCTCGTAACCTTTGAAGGGGGCAACGTAGGCGTAGGCACCAGCACTCCTCAGGCAACGCTTGATATCAATGGAGACTTTGGTGTACGCGAGCTGAGTTTCACCGGTGCGCTTGGAGTCAACAACCATAACGTAGACTTCGGGAATACAAACAAGATCGGATTCGTTCGGATCGCAACAAACCTGGCTTCTGATATAAATCTCACGGGGCTTGTTGGCGGGCGAAGCGGGAAGATGATCCAACTCTACAATGCCACGTCACGAAACATAGTGATCGTAAACGAATCAGCGAATTCGACTGATACGTGTCGATTCAAAACCAGTTCGGTGGGTAACCTTTCAATTCGTCCGCGTGGTACGTCAACATTCACGTACTCAACGGCAGAGCAACGCTGGGTGATGACTTCCAACGTGAACAGTTCCACCATTGGACTCACGTCCGGAAGGCATACGATCACGGCCGGGAACAAGATCGTGCCTACGAATCTTAGCGCCTATATGTATGTGGAATGCAATTTTCCAATACCACGCTGGGGATATAATGTTGGTCTTGAAAATGGGCGAGTTGTTGGACAGATCTTCGCCGTTGAATATGGTGGAACAGAAGAGGTCCTTATTGGTGGTAACAACATTGAACAATGTGTCTGGCACGACAAGAAAGCAGATTTCTGGGTTTGGAACGGCACGAAGTGGATTTGCTACGGGCACTAATCGAGGAACACACTCATGATGAAACCTATCATTCTCGGTTTGCTGACGGTACTGTCCACCGCTACCGTTTTGGCTCAGTCTGTAGAGACGTTTAACACCATTCGCCTTGAAGATGAGACAACAGGTAATCTGCTTGAACTCACTACCTCAGGCTTGGCAAACTCCTACACCTTGAATCTTCCGCCAGCGCCGTTGCTCTCAGGGCCTGTGAATACAGGACTGTTCGTTAACAGATTCACGCAGTCCATGGCGTTCGCTCCTGTTCCAAACCTGGGCATGTTGCCACAGCAGGTGGCGTACCTAGATAGCGATGGATTTACTCTGCGTGGGACGAATAGTTTTACGTGGGATACTGTTGCTAACAGGATGTCTCTCATTAAGTCTGCTCCTGGATCGGTTCTCTCGATCTCACGAACCACTCCTTCAAGCCAGCCCGTTGCAACCTTTGTGGGAGGAAGCGTTGGGATCGGTACCGCTTCTCCTACAACAGCACTTGATGTTAAGGGAGACTTCTCGATCAGGGAGTTGAACTATACAGCAGCACTTGCGCTTTCCACCAACAACATGGACTTCGGGAATGGGAACAAGGCTGGAATGGTACGTATTGGATCTACGACTACTCAAGATGTGGCTATTACTGGCCTCGTTGGTGGCCGTAATGGGAAATTGATTCAATTGTACAATGCCACAGGATTTAACATCGTTATCGTCAATGAGTCTTCTGCCTCAACTGACACCTGTCGGTTTAAAACAAGTGAGACAGGAGACCTTTCCATTCGCCCAAAGGGTACCTCTACGTTCATCTATTCAGCCGCTGAACAACGCTGGATCATGACGTCCAATGTGAATAGTTCAACCATTGGATTTACGTCAGGAACTGCAAGTACGTCGCCTGGTAATACCACGGTGGAGACAAACAATTCTGCGTTTGTCTATCTAACGAACACCATTCCGTTGATAGGTACGCCCCCACGTTATGCAGACGCAATTCCGAATGTTTTTCTAACGAATGGCAGGGTTGTTGGTCAGATCCTTGCGATCGAGTATGCAGGTCCTGAGCCAGTCTTTCTTGGTGGTCCGAATGTCCTGAATTGCAATAAGCACGACAAACAAGCTGACATGTTCATCTGGAGCGGCACTCGCTGGATCTGTTACGGTCACTGATGATCCGTATCTGCCGGCAACATTTGTAACATCGAAGTTGAGTGAATGGAGAATAACGCATGAAAAACATTGCCCTTGCCTTTCTAATGAGCCTCGCAGCCCCTGCTGTGGTTCTATGCCAATCGATCGAGACGTTCAATGCGATTCGGCTTGAAGACGCTGCGACTGGGAATACGGTAACGATCGACCCCAGTGCGGTAACCACATCGTACTCGATCGTCTTTCCAGCTTCAAAGCCATCGATCGGAGTAGGATCAGAAGTGATGCGGTTCAATCGGCTAACGCAATCGATGTCGTTCTCACTCGTCCCACAGCTGAATCTTGCTCCACAGCAAGTAGCCTACCTGGACGCAGATGCGGTTACGCTGCGTGGCTCGGCAAATTTCTTGTGGGATACAACTGCAAGCCAGCTGCGTATCGGCACAGCCGGTTCAAGTTCAGCCATGCAGGTGAAAAGGTTAGGTGCAGATGCCAGCCCCTTAGCTACGTTTGAAGGAGGAGGACTTGGTATCGGTACCGCCATTCCAGGGGTCTCGGTAGATGTGGATGGTGACTTCTCCATCGACGAAATGACGTACAATGCAACTCTTGCAGCCACCAATAATGACGTGGACTTCGGCAATACAAACAAGGTCGGTTTTGTTCGAATCGCTTCGCCACTGACGGCTGATATTTCCCTAACAGGGATGGTGGGCGGGAGAAACGGCAAGATGATCCAGATCTACAATGCGACGACGAAGAACATCGTGATCGTGAATGATTCGCCCCTTTCCAATGATACTTGTCGTTTTAAAACGAGTGAAACAGGGAACCTCTCAATTCGCCCAAGGGGTACTTCGCAATTCACGTATTCTGCTGCTGAACAAAAGTGGATCATGACAACCAATGTAAATTCGAATACCATTGGATTTACGTCAGGAAGCTATCACCATACGAATCGAAACGTCCCAGTTCCTACCAACAATTCGGCCTACCTATACCTAACGTCGTCAGTAAAGATGAAGAATGGGAATTACAATGTGATGTTAGAAGACGGGCTTGTGGTTGGGCAGATCTTCGCTGTCGAATATGGGGGTGCAATTGAAACGATTCTCATCGGTGGACCGAACATTCGCCAGTGCAATCACCACGATAAACAAGCCGACATGTGGGTATGGAACGGTACGTACTGGACGTGTTACGGTCACTAACGCAACAAATGCAATGAAAAGGACGCTCCGTTTTCGGGGCGTTCTTTGTAACTGATATGGGCACCCATTCGTGATGCCATTCTTTGTGCGAGATAAAGACCAAGGCCAAGTGATTCTTCACCGCCTGTTGTCTTTGCCCCGAGAGTAGCATACTTCGTGAAAAGCAGGTGTTGTTTTGCCGGATCTACTCCAGGGCCGTTGTCGCACACGCAGATAAAAGGCCCACCATCGTCTTCACTGACACGAATGTTGATCGTTGATCCTTCGGGAACATACTTCAAAGAGTTCGTCATCAGATTATCAAGGATGGCATCCACAACGGATGCATCACCGGTAGCCCATAGATCTAGGCTTATAATATCCAACCCTAGAGTGATGGATTTTGCTTTTGCACGCGTAGAATGGCGTTCTATGGCCCGTTGTGCAAGCAGTGTAAGGTCGAGTGGATGGATCACAAGCCCAGTAGACCTTCGGTCAGTGCGCGAAATCTCCAAGAACGCATGAACTGTGTTAGACATTCTCATTGTGAGCGTGAGGAGATCATGACAGAGTGACAAGAGGTCGGTCTTGTCCAGTACATCATAGTGACTGATGATTGTCTGCAGCATCCCTCGCGAATCACCAAGAGGATTGCGTAGGTCATGCGCAGCGATCGCCATGAACTCATCCTTTTCGGCCGCGAGATCCCGCAACTCTGCATTGACCCGTTGAAGGTCTTCCATCGCTTGAGACAGTTCTACATTGCGAAGTCTGTAGATCTCAGCTTCCTTCTGCTTCCGCTCTCTGAAGCGTGACTCTTGAATGTCGTGCAGACGCTTTTCAACTTCTGCAGAGTGTTCCTCTACGTAGTGTCTTGTCCATTCCGCCAGTGACTCAAACGCCAAGCGGTCTGAGTTGTTTTTTGAATGGGCTTGAGCTAGAACGTGGAGCGCCTCTAACGTATACACATGGGCTTTAACCGATCGTAGGATCGATACAGCTCTCTCTAGGAGTTCGATCGCCTCAGCGTAGCGCCCAGTTTCAAATCGGAGCTTTCCAAGACAATAGAGCCAGAAGCCCTCATTGTATTGATAGCCGTCCCGTACAGACATGTCGAGAGCCGGCTGGAGGAACGCCTCTGCACGTACATGCTCGCCTCTGTTCAAATACAATGAGCCAAGGTTTCCCAGCACTGGTCCAAGCACTGCATCGATCGGATACTCTTTCAAATAGTCCAACGTATCCAGCAAAGCCCGTTCACGCCCCTCACTGTCGCCAAGGATCTCCAAGGTCGAAGCTCTGTTGGCCATCACGTGGGCTATGATCATAGGTGTTGCGGATCTTGTTGCCACCTCAATCGATTCA
>Ga0154020_10004865_pt1:5000-15964 | contig 15964 bp, 11 predicted proteins | sample Klosneuvirus_201_FD_109709 | JGI IMG/M metagenome (GOLD analysis project Ga0154020, IMG submission 109709) | Active sludge microbial communities from wastewater, Klosterneuburg, Austria - Klosneuvirus_20160825_MG | ecosystem: Engineered > WWTP > Aerobic digester > Activated sludge...
TTTTTTCTCCACACCCTTTTCTCCCCGTCCATCCAAGCAGTTTTTCATGCGTGGTTGATCCGCGGATCAGGATCCGGGGGGTCTTGAACGCTGGCCAGGGCACACTTAGCAGGCGCGGTGATCGGTCCTGGTTGGGGGAGCGGGGGCGTGAACGGCTGGCGGCTGGTGGGGCACCCATGCAGTGGTGTCCGGAGTGCCGGAAAACCAAGAGCCAGCGGGGCTTTGACGGCAGGCGGCAGGTTGGAGCAAGCTGGCCGCCTTTGAATGCCCAAAGGGGGGCGCCACAATGGCCCTCCAGGGAGTTTGCATGATCATGATGGGCCAATCCTTGTTGCGTCATGTGGTTCCCGCGGTGGTGGCCGGTGCGGTGCTGCTGGTGTCTCTTCCGGCGCTGGCCGGCGGTGCGGCGGGCACGGTGAACTACGTCAAGGGCACCGCCGAACGCGGCGCCACGGTGGCGGGGCCGTTCCAGATGCTCAAGCGCGGCGGGACGGTGGGTGAAGGTGAATTCATCAAGACCGGCCCGGACAGCCGCATTGAGGTGAAGTTTGGGGACGGCAGCGTCATGCGGCTTGCGGCCAACACCACGCTGCAGCTGGGCAACGCCAAGCCGGGCCGCCCACAGCTCCCCAGTGAGGTGACGCTGTCCAGCGGCCTGTTGTGGGCCCGCATTGCCAAGGCGGTGGGCGGTGACGCGCGCTTTGCGGTGCGCACGCACAATGCGGTTGCGGGCGTCCGGGGGACGGTGCTGCAAACGTTCATTGGCGCAGACGGTTCCACCATGACGGCGGTGTTTGAGGGCCAGGTGGGCGTGACCAACGCGTTGGGTGCGTTTGAAAAGATCCTGGAGAGCGGCAAGGGCAACGCGGTGCTGGCAGACGGCACGGTGCTGGACGCCACGGACATCAAGGACATCCTGGCCAAGGCGGACGCCATCACCGGCAGTGACTGGGGCGCGTTCAACACCGAGCGGGACAACGCCAAGGACGAGGCGGCTCCGGCAGACGCGCCCAAAGAAGGTGCGGCGCCCAAGGAAGACGGGCTGAAGGTACGCGAGGACATCTCCAAGATGAGCCCGCAGGAAATGAGCAGCAAGGCGGACCAGGCGTTGACGGAGATGCGCGCCAGCCTGCGCAGCGCGGTGGACCTGGTGGCGCAGGCCCGCAAGCAGAAGGACATTGTGCGCCTCAACTGCCTCAACGAGCGCGTGACGCAGATGAAGGGCGTGCTCAAGGTGGCCGAAGACGCCGCGGTGGTGCTGCAGGAGAGCGCTGGCGCCGGTGACGTGGATGGTGCCCGCACCCAGTACACCAAGGTGGCCATGGCGCAGGAGCGCGTGAGCCAGCTGCGTGTGCAAGCACAAAACTGCGTGGGCGCAGAGAGCTACTACGGTGGTGACACCGAAGTGGTGACGGACATCAACCAGGCGCTGGCCGGTGGTGACCCGTTCTTTGGAGACCGGCCGGTGGGCGTCAACCCGGTGGATGATTATTCCAACGGCCCCAAGAGCCCCATTGACAACACCAACCCGGACGTTCCGCCGCCACCGCCGCCAACCAGCTCCTTCCAGCCGTGAGTTGACTGGAAGCAGGATGGCACCAAAGACCCGCGCCTGACCCGCGCGGGTTTTTCTTTTTTCGTGCGTCCACGTCGTCGTTTCGCCCGTTTTTCACAAGCGCGGAGGCATGCTCCACCCTGGGAGCGCGGGCCTCCGGGCCTGCCTCGGTCTACGCCAGCTGCCCTGGTGTTGGGGTGCGTGCCGCCGCGCCTGCCTGACGTGGACGGTGAAAAAAACCCGCCCCCCGGCGTCACGCCGGTGGACGGGTGTTTACGGTATTGCGGGGCCTGTAAGCCGGGTTCTGTGCGCGGTGGTGTTGCCACCCTCACGCGGCAGCCATTCCTCTACGCGTACGGTTGCCCGGACGCTTTAGCAGCCATACCCGGACCGAGGACGGGTCATCCCTGCTGGTCAGCCTTGCGACCGCCAGCCCGGTCCCTATTTGGCCTTGCTCCAGGTGGGGTTTGCCGTGCCGCCCATCTCATGATGGGCGCGGTGCGCTCTTGCCGCACCGTTTCACCCTTACCGGCCGTCCCATGTGGTTGCCCACACAAGCGGGGCCAGGCGGTTTGTTTTCTGTGGCACTTTCCTTCAGGTCACCCTGACTGGCCGTTGACCAGCACCCTGCCCTATGAAGCCCGGACTTTCCTCCCGCACCGCAGCCCCAAAAAGCAGGCCACAGTGCCAGCGGCTGCCCAGCCCTGCCCTGCCGCAGGGCGGGTGTTAGCACAGGTTTGGGGAGGCCAAGCTGGATTTGCGGGAGCCCGCAGTGGCACCATGACCGGGAGACGGGAGCCCGCATGCACGTACCGGTTTTTCTCCCTGCCCAGTGGACCACCGCGGCCTGGACGGTGTGGGCGGCCAATCCCGCGCCGGGCGTGCTGCAGACCCGGGCCACCGGGCACGCGGATGTGGCCGCCGTGGAGAAGCTGACTGCGGCGTATGACAGCATTGAGCGCGTGGTTCCGCGGGTGGACGTGTTCCATGACTGGGCGGGCATCACCGGGTACGCACCGGATGCCCGGGTTTTGTACACCGCGTGGTCCAAGGCGCATGGGCACACGGTGGGAACGGTGGCCATTCTGATGAAGTCCCCGTTGGTCTCCATGGGAATCAGCGTGGCCAACATTGTGCTTGGCGGGACTCTCAAACCGTTCACCAACCGGGCCCAATGGGAAGCGTTGCTGGCGTCCACGGTGGCCCGGCGCGGCGGCTGACGCCGTCAAAACGCCACGCGAATCACCAACTGGTCTGTATCACCGCCGGTCACCCAACGGGCCTGGTCCAGACCCCATTGGACGGTTGGGACACGGTCTGCGGGGTTGTAGATGGGCGCCCGGTTCCCATACCCCGGCGCGTAGCGCATCAAATCATAGGTGCGCACCCACAGGATGGTGAACGCTCGGCCATACGCGGGGCCCAGTGGCAGCGGGCTGGCGGTGAGCGGCCCGGGCGCAGCGCCGTCCAGGTAGAACAACGCCATGCCCAGGTGGAGACGCTGGGCATCCATGGCGGCGGGACCGTAGGCCACATCATAGCGGACGCGAACATCCGCAAAATCAGGAATGAACTGCAATGCGCTTTCCACGGAAAATGCGCGGCTGTCGGCAAAGGGGGCACGCTGCGTGTCTGCCAGGACGGCGGCGGCGCGCATCTGGAAGAGTTTCCAACGCAGCTGCGCATCCACCGCCAGGGCACCGCGCGCATCCGGGCCGGTGGACAGCGGCCGCACCAGCATGCCCGCGCCGACGAGGAAAAACGGCGTGGTGGACCAGCGGCGCAGAGGCTCCACCTCCACGCGGCCGCTGAGGCCGGGGTTGTTGGCGGCGGCAAACGTGGTTCCCGCGGTGAGCGGCACACCCTGGGCGGCGTTGGTGGTGGCGCCGGGGTGGGGCTCGGTGACGGCGGACGGGATGGGCGCGTTTCCAAGCCTGACGCCGGAGGTCAACGCAAACACGCCGCGCACCGGGATGGCCCAGCGGTAGCCGTTGATGTCGTAGGAGGCGGCCAGCTCGCGTCCAGGCAACCACGCCTCACGCGCCAGGGTGCCGGTGAGGAACAGGGCTTCCTGCTGGGGCTGCCACTGTTCGGCCAGGATGGGCGCGGTGAAGTAGCCCAGGCGGGCCTCGCCCAAATCCAGGATCTTCTTGTTGCCCAGCGCCATGCGTCCATACAGGTCACGGAAGATCCCGGGTCCATCCTCCTTGAGGTTGGGGCTGCTCCAGGGGCTCACGTCCAGCTCGGCCACCATGCCCACTTCCAGCGTCATGGACACCAGCGCCTCGGCGCGCAGGCGCAAACGTGGCAGGCCCACGGCATTGCCGTACTGGTCCCGGCCCAACGCGCCTTCAAACAGGCCCCCCAGACGCATGCGGTAAAGCTCGCTGGCGGTTTCCACGCGGCCCGGTTCGGGAGATTCCGGGGTCTCCTCCACCACCACCACGCGCGGCTGTGCCAGCGCCGACGACACCGACGCGAACACACCAAACAGGACCAGCGCGGCCGGCCTCACGGGGACTCCGCGGGCGGGTCAAACCCGGTGCCGTCAGGACGGGAAAACACGGCTTCCAACGCGGCGGCCTGGCGGTCCAACGGGAAGCCTTCCAGCACCACCACGGTGACGCCCCGCCGCGCCATGGCCGCGCCCACCGGTCCGGTGTGCCCGAGCAGCATCTCTTGGGTCTGGGAATCCACCACAAATCCCGGATACCGCGCCATCATCTGCTGGTAGGCGGCGTAGGCTTCCACCGCGTCTTCTTCCGAATCAAAGCCCAGCTTCCACGTCAACGCGAGCGCCCCGCCCACGGAATGGACGCTGGCGCGGTCACCGTCCCACCCTTCGGCGGCCTGCGCGGCTGTAGGCGCTTGCCTGGCTTGGGCAGCGGGACGTTCACGTTGCAGCACGGTGCGCAGGCCCATTTCCCCAACGGTGTCCTGCCAGATTTCCCGGCTGCCCTCGGGGAGGAACGTGTGCATTGAGGCCAGGCGGATGTCCCTGGGCCGGTCCCGCCCCTCCAGGAACTTGTGCGGGTGCAAAATCTCCTCGGTGGACGCCGGCGGGTCCCGGTAGGCGCGGTTCACCGCGGCCCAGCCGCCCTTTTTGTGCAAAAGCGCCACAAACCGCGCGCCCTGCAGGTACGGCATCTGGAAGCGGCGGTTCACAAAATCCGGCGCGCCACCCACGTCCAGCGCACCCACGCGGCTCTCCACAAACTTCAGCCAGCTCTCCATGGAAGGCGTGAACACGGCGGAATAGGCGTAGCCCACAAAAGATGCGTCTCCTTCGGCAAGGCAGCGGCGGGCCAGCGCAGCGTCATCATTGGGCGCGCCGGCCAAAAACACATCCAGGTCAAAGTGCATGTCCTGCAGCGCGTGGGTGATTTCATGCGCCAGCACTTCGCCGTCCACCAGGTCCCGCTGGCGGATGATTCCGGCAATTTCAATGATTTCACTGCGCGGGTTCTGCCGGTCAATGACCCGAAGGATTCCGTCAGAGGTTTCATAATAGCCGGCGGGCGCATCCGTCCCCACCGACGTGAACGCCCCGGCAAGGTCTGTCCCGGACGGGATGAGCCCCACCTTGGTCCACGCGTTGGACAGGTCCTCCATGCGTTGCAAAAAGCTCACGCGGTGCAAATCCGCATTGGCACCGCTCTTCAACCGTGACCGGCCTTCCAGCTTCACCCGCAGCGGGCCCTTGGCCGGCAGGCCCCGCAGGCGCTCCACGTGGGCCAGCAGTTTCTCCACGCCGGCGGGATTGACGTGATGGTCATGGACCACCTTGTATGAACACGCCCCCGCCAACGGGAGGAAGACACCAACAATCAGCCCAACGGCGGTCCAAGAACGCACACGTGTTGAGGTAACATCCCGCGCGGGGCAGAGGCAAAGCAGCCCTGTCCCAAACGCACAAAGGACGGTCCCCGTGGCCACCAAGTCAGCCAGCGCGCAACCCAAGGCTCCCGCCCGCCGGGACCCGCGCGAATCCACCCGACGCCACGAGCGGTTTGTGGTGCGGGCCCAGGCGCTTTTTTTTGCCCGCGTGGCATTCCTGGTCCTGGGCGTTGGCGTGTTCCTCTTCCCGGACTGGCGCATGGCGCTGGGCCTCAGCGGGTATGGCGCGGTGGCGTTGTTCATCCTGGCGGCGGGCTACAGCGTGGCCAACCACCTGCTGGTGTCCCGTCCCAAGTGGGGCCAGAAATTCACGTTTGCCACCTTGATTGCGGATTTGATGCTCCTGGTGGCGGTCATCAGCGCGTCTGGCGGCGTGCGCAGCCCGGTGATGGCCGCCCAGCTCATCTTCACCATCTTTTTTGCACTGCTCTTTCCGTCCACACTCGCGCTCATTCCGCCGCTGGTGGCATTGCCGGTGGCCGCGCGGGTGGACCAGATGTTTGCCGGCGGGGAACACCTGGCGGATTTTTTCTACCTGCTCTGGTACGCGGCACTGGACGCCGTGGCGGTCTACGTCATGGTCTACCTGACGGGACGCGAAGAGACGCACACGTCTGAAATTGCGCGCCTGGAGCAGGAGCTCAAGGCGCTGGCGGTGGTGGAGGAACGCAACCGCCTGGCGCGGGAGATCCATGACGGGCTTGGCGCGGCGCTCTCCGGGCTCATCATCCAGGCGGAATATGCGGGCTCCATCTCCAAGGAGCCCGCCGTCAAACAGGAACTCAAGGAGCTCAAGGGCGCGGCCGAAGAGGCCATTGATGAGCTGCGCCGCGCGCTGGTGATGATGCGCAATGACTTCCAGCTGGTGCCGGCGTTGGAGAACGTCACCACCACCTTCAAGTCCCGCCACAAGATCAACTGCGAACTCAACCTGCGCGGCCAGGCCCCGCGGCTGTCCAGCGAGGCGCAGCTGACCATCTTTCGCATCCTGCAGGAGAGTCTCACCAACATTGCCAAACACGCCGGCGCCAAGAAGGTGACGGTGGGGGTCAACTTTGCAGTGGATGGCCTCACCATGACGGTGGAGGATGACGGCACGGGTTTTGACATACGCAACACGCCGGCCCACCACTACGGGCTCATCAACATGCGGGAACGCGCGCGCAAGGTGGGCGGGGACGTGCTCATTGACAGCGAGCCGGGCGGTGGCGGCACCACGGTGACGTTGATGATCCACGGGCTCAACGGGGAGGCCACCATGGAGGCCGCCATCCCGGTGCGGTACACGGCCAACAAGCTGGTGCGGCTCCCCAATGGCTAAAACGCCGTGGGAACGCTCCAGATGTGCCCCTGCGGCCCCGGCGGCTTGACCGCTTTTTGGACGTCATGACATAAGCCGCAGCCCCGTTGCTCAACGGGGAAGGGCCGTGGTGAAGGCCCGCCCAGGGGAGACCGCAGCCATGGCCGCAAAGAAGAAGAAGAAGGCAGCAGCCAAGACCACCGCGCGCAAGGCGCCCGCCAAAAAGGCGGCCCGGCCGGCCAAGAAGGCCGCGGCCAAGGCCAAACCTTCCAAGGCCGCCCCCAAGGGCAAGGTCAAAGCCAAGGGCAAGGGAGAAAAGACCCGCGCGCAGGCGCTGGCCGAGGCCCGCGGCAAGATCAACCGCAAGGGCAAGACCCCCAAGCTGCGGGTGAAACACATGTTGTCTGACGTGCAGCACGCCGTCATCCAGGCCTACGCCGCCGCCAGCCGTGAAATGGCCGAGTGGCTGGCCGCCGCCCGCAAGGCCGCCGAAAAGGCGACCACCAGCGCAGCGGGCTGATTCAGAAAAGCAGATTCAACCGTTGAAACGCAGCTTTCAACCGCGGCGGTCCCGGTTGTCCGCCAGCACGCGGCTCACGTTCTGGGCGGTGAGTTCCACCAGGGGAACCACCCGCGCGTAGTCCATGCGCACCGGCCCAATGACGCCAATACAGCCCAACGTGGTGTCTCCCACGCCATAGGGTGCGGCCACCACCGCACAGTCCGCCATCTCGCGGAAGCGCGTTTCCTCTCCAATGAACACCTGCACATCATCCGCCGCCACCAGGCGGTCCAGCAGGTGGATGAGCACCTGACGGTCCTCAAACGCCTTGAGCAGCACGCGCATGCGGTCCCCGGCGGCAAATTCCGGGTTGTTGAGCACGTTGGTTTCACCCGCCAAAAAGACGTCACGGGCGCTGCGTTCGGGCGAGGCCAGGGCGCGTTCGGCCATGGTGACCGCCTGGGTCAACATCTGGTGCATGGCCACGCTGGCCTGGCGCATCTCATCCAGGATGCGGCCGCGCGCCTCATCCATGGTGAGGCCCTGGCACTTGCTGTTGAGGTGCGCGGTCATCTGGTCCAGGGCACCCTGGGTGACTTCATTGCCCTGTTCCGGGGTGAGGATGCGGTTGTGGACGTTGCCGGCCTGGTCCACCAGGATGACCAGGACCTTGCCGTCCGGCAGGCGCACAAACTCCAGGTGATGCAGGCAGGCCACGCCACGGCGGGGGGCCAGCATGACGCCGGTGAGGTGGCTGAGGGTGGAGAGGTGGCGGGTGGCCTCTTCCATGACGTGTTGGACGTCCCCGGGTTGTTTGAGGGGGGACTCCAACTGGTCCTGTTCGCGCACGGTGGGGCGGCGCATGCGCACCAGGCGGTCCACGTAGAAACGGAACGCGCGGTCTGTGGGGATGCGCCCGGCGGAGGTGTGGGGCTGCATCAACAACCCAAGCTCCTCCAGGTCCGCCATGATGTTGCGGATGGTGGCGGCGGAGACATTGACCTGGGGACGTTTGGTGATGGTGCGGCTGCCCACGGGCTCGGCGGTGGAGATGTAATCCTCAATGATGGCCGTGAGGATCAGCCGTTCACGTTCTGACAGGGGTGGATTGTCTTTGTGGTCTTTGTCGTTGCCGCGCATTGCCAAACCCACCCTCCCGCACCACTTTGACTGGGTGTAGGGGTCCCCACCCACCCTGTCAACGCGGCAGCGGCGCCCCATGACGCAAGGCTTTGATCCCCAAGAGGAATCTCCCATGGACCAGGTCACGGACTCTGATTTTCAAGCCAAGGTGCTGAACAACCCCAAGCCGGTGCTGGTGGACTTCTGGGCCACGTGGTGCGCGCCCTGCCGGACGGTGGCGCCCATTGTGGAGCGCGTGGCGGCGGCGGTGGCCGGTGAGGTGGACGTGGTCAAGGTGGACGTAGACGCCGCGCAAGAAACGGCGGGGCGCTACCGCATCACCTCCATCCCCACGCTGGCGGTGTTTGTGGGCGGCAAGCTCACGGCCCAGGTGCAGGGTGCGGTGCCCGAAGCGCAGATCCTGGCGCTGCTGGAGAAGGGGATCCCCGGACGTGGGGTCCCGGCCATGGCGCCGGCGCAGCTGGAGGCCGCCATGGGCATAGGATCCGTGTTGGTGGCGGATGTGCGGCCCGCGGCGGATTACGCGCGCCACACGTTGCCGGGTGCGGTGAACGCTCCGGCGGATCCCCAGTCCCTGGAGGCCTGGGTGCCTCCCCAAACCGTTTCCCCCACGCACACGTTGGTCCTGGTGGACAAGAACGGGACGCTGTCTGAAGCGCTGGGGCGGCGGCTCAAGAAGGAGACCCCGGCGGCCCGGGTGGCGCTGCTCAAAGGCGGCATCCTGGAGTGGGAGGTGAGTGGACGGCGGTTGACCTGAAAGCGTGTTGAACGGTGGGCCCGGCGGGCGCGTCCGACGGGAGTGGGCCCAGCGCGGTTGTGGCCCAACCTCCGCAAATGCGGATTTGTATTGAAGAATTGCGGTTTTTCGCCTATGGGAGCCGACCCCTTTTGAGGACAGGCCACCCGGTGAGGGTTACACTGGCGTCCTGATCCCGCGAGGTCACGGCAGGCGCCACCCAAATGTTGGGCGGGTCTGCCGCCCAATTCAGCTGGACTGGGTCACAGGCAGGCAAGGAGAGTGGGACATGAGTACGCCACGCAAGAACACTGCAGCAGCAGCCACCGCCAACACCATCCCCAAGGACCCGGGGCCGTTCCGGCCCATGGACACGTTCAAGATTGGGGACAAGGCCGTGTATCCATCCCACGGCGTGGCCGAGGTGGTGGCCATCAAAGAAATGGATTTTGGCGGCCAGAAGCAGACCGTCTACGTGCTCCAGATCATGGAGAACGGGATGAAGGTGTATGTCCCCACCTCCAACGTCTCCAGCGTGAAGCTGCGGGAAATCATCAGCGAAAAGGAAGTGGAACAGGTCTTTGCCATCCTGCGCAACCGCAAGGAGAAGACCGTGGATTCCACCACGTGGAACCGGCGCTACCGGGAGTACATGGAGAAGATCAAGACGGGCAGCGTGTTTGAGGTGGCCAAGGTGTTGCGGGACCTCTACCTGCTCAAGAATGACAAGGACCTCTCCTTTGGCGAACGCAAGATGCTGGACACCGCGCGCAGCCTGCTGGTGCGGGAAATTGCCATTGCCAAGCGCATGAAAGAAGTGGATGTGGAAACGCAGTTCAAGAACATCTTCAACGCCTGAACGCGTCTTCGTCCTTTTCTTCACCTTCTGAATCCATCTGAGCCTGGGGCTTTGGGAAATCCAACTCCAGGCCCAGCTGTTTGTGGAGCCTGCGGCCCAGCTCGGCACCGGCGCGGCGCAGGGCGTAGGGCAGGCCATCCCGCCCTCCCCCCACCAGCACACTCACCCGGTCATAGGCACGCGCGCGGGTCTCTGCGGTGTGCGGGTCCAGCAGCGCCACATCTGCCGCGGCGGTGAGGCGGCGCGGGAGTGGCTCCCCACCGTCCTCTGGACCCACGCTGGCTTTCACCACCAGCAACCACCGTGCGCCCTGGTCCCGTGCAGCGGCCATGGCCGAGGCTTCATCCGACAGCGCCCAACCCGGCCGGTGTCCGGTGAGCGGCACTCCGGGTCCGCCAAGGATCCCGTCCACCAGACGCGGTGACAGCACATCCCCCCGCCGCGCGTCCTGGATCCACCGCGGCTGTTGGGACAGTGCCAGGATCCCACCGAGCAGCGGAACGGATCCCGCCAGTTCGCCCAGCGGCTGCGGCAACAGGGATCCCAGCCCTCCAGAGAGCGTGGGCGGCCCCGGAAGATCCCCCAACAGATCCATGGCCACCGCCACATCCTGCGCGCGCGCGGGACCGGTGACGGCCAGGCGCTGCGCGGGGATGAGTTCACGCACATCCAGCCGCGCGCACGCGCCGCCCAGGACCAGTCCAAAGATGACGACGGTGCGCCAAGACATTGTGGTCCCACTTGCTAGCCGAACACGACGGACGGCACCAAGGCTTGGCGCGCGGAGGTTTGCTGGTAGAGTGCGCGCCCCCATGAAGCGCCAGGCGTTGCTCCTCTTGTTTGCCAGTGTTGCCGTGGCGCGCGCGCAGGCGCCCGCGCCCTCCCCCGCGCCCAGTGCGGACCCCGCGCCGGCGGTTGATGGCGCGGAGGAAGCCACACCCGTCCCCGCGGTGCCGGACGCCAAAAAGCCGG
>Ga0154020_10004866_pt1 | contig 15963 bp, 4 predicted proteins | sample Klosneuvirus_201_FD_109709 | JGI IMG/M metagenome (GOLD analysis project Ga0154020, IMG submission 109709) | Active sludge microbial communities from wastewater, Klosterneuburg, Austria - Klosneuvirus_20160825_MG | ecosystem: Engineered > WWTP > Aerobic digester > Activated sludge | place...
GCAGGTAGTATGATTGGTAAATTAAGTTCCAATTCTGCTCCTACTGCGGCTCCTAAGTATGGTGAGCCTGAGTTTATTATGAACAATCTTAATAATCTCTATTGGTATAATAGTGCTGTATGGAATTGTTTAAACTGTGGACTAACTCCTTATACAGCAGGGACAGGGATTAACGTAACTGGTACTATAATTACTAATACATTACCAGATCAAACAGTGACTCTTGCTAATGGTACAGGTATCACAGTCTCAGGGACTTATCCTAATTTTACTATTACTAACTCAGCACCTGACCAAACTGTAAACTTAACAGGAGCAGGAATAAGTGTAATTACAGGTACTTATCCTAATTTTACTGTAACCTCAACAGAGATTGACGGATCTATAACTAACGAAATACAACAAATTGACTCCTTTACTCTTTCGAACGACACACTCTACTTATCCATATCAAGTGATGGTGTTCCTCAGAAATTTGTAGTTCTCTCTGGATTAAGTGCTTCAAGTGGAGGTGGATTATATGGCCCATCAGATACAGTAACTTATCACCATCAAGCAGTTGTAGATTCAGGTCTAACCTTTTACTCTGATAAGGACTCTGCTTACTTTCAAACCTTGATGGATATTACTACCTATGGTACTCAAGTAAGACAGGTTCCTGATAGTATTCTTTTAAAGTATAACGACATAGGAGGTACTAACAGTCTGGGCATTAATTCTACAGGGATTACTATGTTTACTACCACCCCTGATAGAGTCTTAATTAGAGGCAATGACGCAAGATATTATGCAGATTATAGACCTTATGACTCCCTGAGTATTACTCATAAGGATTATAATGACGACACCTATCTTCAATATGTAGACACTTTTAGGGTTTCTAATGATACCCTATACATCTCCTTGTTCAATGACTCTACTGCTCAAAGTTTTGTTACTCTTCCTGGAGGATCGGGTATTGATGTCTATGATTTAGATATAATTACTCCCATTCCAGCAGTAGATGCTGAAGGTTCTATCATTCTTAAAACAGTAGATGTCAATGGTTCTAAGTATTTCTATGCCTCCGATGGATCTAATTGGATTCAAGGAGGTTTATTCTTAGATACGTTAAACGTTCTAACTATTCACTTAGGGAATAACCAAGTTACTTATGCTAAAATGCAACAAGCATCGGCAAGTAAACTTTTAGGAAATCCTACTGGTTCTGCTGCCAACGTTAGTGAAATAGGACTTGGTACAGGTTTAGGTTTCTCTGGAACTGATATAGTTAATACTTCACCAGATCAAACTGTAACTTTAACTGGAGGTGGTATAACTAACATTACAGGGACATACCCCAACTTTACCGTAACTTCCACAGAAGTTGATGGATCTACCACTAACGAGATACAAAGATTAGATACTTTCGAAATAGTCTCTAATACGCTAAGAGCATCATTACTTAATGACGGGGTTCCTTTTTCTTCAGTAAGTCTTGCTCCCTATCTTGATAATACCGACGCACAGACACTAAGTATAGACTCTGCTATAGTAAGTACTAACGAGAGATTTGCTGTCACTATTTCTTCTGGAAATACTATCTATTTTGACATCCCTCAACCTGATGGTATTGGTACTGATGACCAACTATTATCCATAGATTCTTCCAGTATATCTACAGGAGAGAGATATTCAATAAGTATCGAGAGTGGAAATACTATTTATCTTGATGATGATGACCAACAAAAAATAGATACTTTTGAAATAGTATCAGATGTACTAAGATTATCTGCACAAAGAGATAATGAACCCTTTAAAACAGTAAGTCTTTCTCCTTACTTGGATAATACAGATGCTCAGAACTTATCTATTGGTGGATCTGGCCCCTATACATTAGACATAAGTGGTGGAACTGGTGTAACAATAAGTAATTCAGGTATTGTAACTTTAACAGAAACTCCTGCTAATACTTTAGTTATTGGGGCTGTAGAAGTAGACGGCTCTACCACCAACGAGTTACAAACAGTAAGTAATACATCTGACGCAACAACGCATACTGTAACTTTGTCCAGTACTGGAGGTTCTATTCAATTAGTAGAAGGTTCCAATATAACCCTAACTACTTCAGGAACTACAGCAGACGGTATAGTAACTATTGCTTCAACTGGTGGTGGTGCTACAGATTTAGCATTCTCAGGTTCATCTTCACCAGTAACACTTACTTCGTCCACAGGAACTGATGTGACAATAACAGCAGCAGGTATTAATACACTATCTGCTACAAGCGGAAATATTACTATTACTGGTACAGAAGTTGACGGAAGTGTTACTAATGAAGGTTTATTGACAGTTGGAGCAGGAACAGGTACAACCTCCTTGATTCAATCCAATACCTCTGGAAGCAATACTATTACCTTAACTGGCGCTGGTATCACAACAGTTAATGAGTCTGGAAATACTATTACCGTTACTTCAACCGAGGCTCAAAATATCTTCAATACGATTTCAGTATCAGGGCAGTCAAATGTTGTTGCCGATGGAGTTACTGATGCTCTTACCCTTACAGCCGGAAACAATGTCACCATTACGACCAATGCTTCAACAGACGCGATAACTTTTGCTGTTGAGGATACTGTTGGTATTCGGTGGACTGCAAGAAGTGCAGCCGAAGCAAACGAGTGGACGGATGTGTGCTATGGTAATGGAACATTCGTGGCTGTTGCTCAAACAGGCACGAATAGAATTATGTATTCTAAGGATGGTATAAATTGGACTGCCGTAGCGGCTCCTGAAGCAAACTCATGGGAAGGTGTCGCATACGGAAACGGACTGTTTGTGGCAGTAGCATCTGATGGTACTAACGAGGGTATGACATCTCCTGATGGAGTAACGTGGACAGCCAGGGCTATGGACGATAACACGTATAATGGTATTCATTATGATAATGGCCTGTTTATTGCATCTTGCGTAGGAACGACACCATCTAAACAATATAGTTTTGATGGGATAAATTGGGTTGATGGTGGCACCAATTATGCAAACCCACACAAAGGACTTGCCTTTGGGAATGGTATATGGGTGCATGCTACAACATCACATTTTAGATATTCCACAGATAACGGATTAACGTGGGCGGGGGACGCCTCTGTTGCAGGCGCTTGGGAAGGAATTGCCTATGGTGGAGGTTATTTTGTTGCCGTAGAGGCATCAAGCACGTCCACAAACAGAATAAGGTCTTCTGTAGATGCGTCTACATGGACAGTTAGAACGCCGCCGTCTACTTCTACGTGGTCAGATGTGACTTATGGAAACTCAAAGTTTGTTGCTATTGCCAGAAATGGAAACATTGCTTATTCTACGAATGATATTACCACGTGGACGGATGCAACAGAACCAGAATCTAATTCTTGGGAAAGCATTTGCTATGGCAATGGGATGTTTGTTGCTGTGTCTACAACTGGGACAAACAGAGTGATGACCTCTGGCAAGCATATTTTCACGGAACCCAAAAACAACCTTCCTAATGGGACAAGAGAAGGAGATAAAGGAGATGTTGATGTAACCATTGCGGGTACCGTCTGGACAATTGATACCAGTGCCGTGAACTCTATCAAGGTTGAAGACAACTCGTTGGTTGCAGCAGACTTGAGTGTAAATATTGTTTCCTCGGTAGACGGGGTTACGAACGACGGTGGGAATATTGACCTTGTTCAAGGTGGCATTGTTACAATTACCCCGGATGATGGTGCAAATACCATCACCATTTCTGCTGCTGAGGTTGATGGGTCTATCACAAATGAGGGGTCTCTTACAGTTGGTGCTGGTGGTGGCAATTCCTCTACTATTGTAAGCAACACATCGGGGTCAACTGCTGTAACAATTGAGGGAGGAACTAACGTAACTGTTACTGAATCTGGCTCAACTATTACTATTTCAGCAACTCCAGGAGCAGGAGTTACTGATCTAACTTTTACAGGTAGTGGGACACCATACACTTTAAATAGTTCTACCGGTACAGATGTAACCTTTGCAGAAGGTTCTGGAATAACACTTTCGAGGTCATCTAATGAACTTACTATTACTGCTGTAGACGCTTCTGTAACTAATGAAATACAGCAAATTGATACTTTTGAAATAAATGCTGCTATCATTTCTGCTTCTTTGTCCAGTGACGCTGTTCCTGCTAAAACCCTGGACATTACAGAAAGCAGCCAAGACATTGTAGGAGCAATGGTTACTGGCAATACTGAAACAGGAATTACAGTAACCTATGAAGATGGGGATGGAACCTTGGACTTTGTTGCCGCAGATGTATCCGCTACGAATGAAATTCAAACTATTGACACGTTTATTATTGTGTCTAACATTCTTAGACTGTCTCTTTTAAATGACGCCTTACCCTTTAGTAGTGTTGATTTAAGTTCTTATTTAGACAATACAGATGCTCAATCCCTTACTCTTACGGGTACTTCTCCGTATACTATAGATATTAGTGGTTCTGCAAGTGATATTGTAGTAGAGGCTGGTACTGGAATAACTCTTAGTGAAAGTCCGGCTAACACTCTAATAATTACCAATGCAAGTCCTAATGTAACTACCGACTTAACCTTGACGGGGTCAGGGCCTTATACTTTAAATAGTAGTGATGGTACTGATGTAACCTTCACACAAGGTACAGGGATGACTTTAACAAGGTCTACAAATGACTTAACAATAACTAATGCAGCACCAGATCAAACTGTTGTACTTAACAATGGTGGTATAACAGTAGTTACTGGTACTTATCCTAATTTTACCATCACTTCTACAGAGGTAGACGGATCTACAAGTAATGAGTTGCAAAATGTAAGTTATACTGCTTCTACAAGAGCAGTAGCCATTAGTAGTGGAACTGGTTTTACATTTCCTACTTTTTCTACAGCAGGTACTGACGCAGGTTTAGTAGCAGGTTCTAATGGAGCAACTACAAGTTTTTTAAGAGGTGACAATACTTGGCAGTCAGTAATTACCACCGAAGTTGATGGAAGTATAACAAATGAAGGATCTCTTACAGTGGCTGCTGGAACAGGTACCACGTCAATTATCAATTCAAACACCTCTGGTCAAACAGGTGTTACAATTGAAGCCGCAGGGATTATTACCATAGCAGAAACAGGAAATACAATTACTCTGACGGGTACAGAAGTTGATGGTTCCACGTCTAATGAGTTGCAAACTCTTTCCAGCACAAATGATGCAACAACACATACGGTAACTTTAAGTAATTCGGGAGGAAGTATTCAACTTGTAGAAGGTGCCAATATAACATTGACAACTTCTGCCACAGGTTTGAATGGGGTTGTAACAATAGCAGCAACTTCTGGTAGCGGAACTGATTTGTCTTTTAGTGGCGCATCTTCACCAGTAACCCTTGTTTCCAACACAGGTACAGATGTTACATTTACAGCAGCAGGTATTAACACTATGTCTGCCACAAGTGGTAATATAACCATAACTGCGACAGAGGTTGATGGTAGTATCAGTAACGAAGGTAGTTTAACAGTTGCGGCTGGCTCTGGAACTACCTCTGTTATCAATTCAAATACAAGTGGTCAGACTGGTGTTACACTAACCGCAGGAACAGGGCTTAGTATTGCTGAAGCAGGTAATGTAATTACACTTGCAAATACTGGCATAATTACTGAAGTTGACGGCAGCACTACTAATGAAATACAAGATTTAACAATTACTGGAGCGTCTTCTCCTTATACATTAGATATAAGCAGTTCTGCCAATGATGTAAACTTTGCTTCCGGTACAGGTATTTCTCTTTCAGAGAGTCCTGCAAATACCTTAGTAGTCACAAACTCAGCACCCGATCAAACTGTAGTTTTAAACAATGGAGGAATTACAGTAGTAACTGGAACATATCCTACATTCACAATTACCTCAACTGAAGTAGATGGATCAACTACTAACGAGGCTTGGACAATTGATGGAGATGATGCAGAGACAGAAGTTATCTCTAACCAGACAGTTAAGTTTCAAGGAGCAGGTATAGCAGCAACAGATTATGATGCTGCTACAAATGTATTGCTTATCACTTCAACGGAAGTAGATGGTAGCGTAACCAATGAAATTCAAAACTTGTCCTATACTGCTGCTACTGGTGTAGTTGCCATAGATGGTGCTGGTTCTACTGATGCTACTATAACAGTAATGACAGCAAGTACTCGTGGTTTAACTCCAGATGGAGATGGTGCTGGTACAGATGAGTTTTTGAGAGAAGATGCTACATGGGGAGTACCTCCGGGTGTTGCAGACTTAACCTTAACTGGAAGTGGGCCATATACTTTAAACTCAAGCACGGGAACAGATGTAACATTTACCCAAGGATCTGGTATAACTCTTACAAGAAGTGTAAACGATTTGAGTATTGCTGCAATTGATGCCTCTGCTTCAAACGAACTTCAGACCATAGCAAACAGTAGTGATGCAACAAGTCACACAGTTACTCTTTCAAATAGTGGTGGGACTATTCAATTTATTGAAGGGGCCAATGTAACTTTGACCACAGGAGGTACTACTGGTGCTGGTACATTAACTATTGCAGCAACATCAGGTTCTGGAACAGACCTTTCTTTTTCAGGAGCATCTTCACCTGTTACTTTGGTATCCAATACGGGCACTGATGTAACCTTTACTGCCGCAGGTATCAACACTATGACGGCAACAGGTACAGACCTTACTATTACGGCTACAGAGGTTGATGGCAGTATTTCTAACGAAGGTTCTCTTACGGTAGCAGCAGGGACTTCTACAACTTCCATTATTAACTCCAATACTTCTGGTCAAACTGGAGTAACTCTGGAAGTAGCAGGAATCATAACTATTGGTGAGGTAGGAAATGTTATCACCTTGACAGGTACCGAGGTAGATGGTAGTACTTCAAATGAAATCCAGGACATAACAGTAACTGGAGCAAGTCAACCATTTACACTGGATTTGGGTAGTGATGCCTCCGATGCTACATTCACAGGTGCCGGAATCACCACTGTTACAAGAAGTGGTAACGACATGACATTTACAAGCACAGAGGTGGACGGTTCAGTAACCAATGAATTGCAAACTATTGCAGTTACAGGAACAACCACTGCAACCTTAGACTTGTCAAGTGATGCTTCTGATGCCTCTATAACAGGTGCGGGAATAAATGTGGTTTCTGTTGTGGGAGACGCTATCACCATAACAGCAACTGAAGTTGATGGATCTACTTCTAATGAATTACAGACTATTGACAATACAAGCAATGCAACAAGTCATACTGTAACCTTATCCAATACAGGTGGGACTATTCAACTCATAGAAGGAACAGGAGTAACCTTAACCACAGGTGGTACAGGTTTAAATGGCACTGTGACAATTGCCTCTACAATAACTGATACCGATACTCAGGATTTGAGTATAGACTCGGCTACAATAGGAGGAATAGAAAGATTTACAATTAGTCTTACAAATAGTCCTTCTATTAGTTTTGATGTAACTAATACCGTAGGTACAGTAACAAATGTTGCAGCAACTGCTCCTGCTGCTGGTTTTACTATCAGTGGTTCTCCAATCACTTCTACTGGAACTTTTGGGTTTACTCTTGCAAATGATCTTGCTGCCTTAGAAGGACTTGGTTCTACTGGCATTGCTGTAAGAACCACAACAGATACTTGGGCACAAAGGTCAATCTCTGTTTCTGCACTATCTTCATCTTTTATAGGAGTAGGTACTGCAAACACCAATGGTGTAAGTGGTAACCCAACCTTTTCTTTTAATAATCATACTGCTACTTCTAAATTATTTGTACAAGCAGTTTCTACAACCAATTTAGACCTTAATGGTACAGAAACTATTGATGGTGTGTCAGTTACCGCCACTCAGAGAGTTTTAGTTGCAGGACAAACTTTACCAAGAGAAAATGGCATTTACGACTGTGCTGCTGGTGCATGGACTCGTTCTACTGATGCTGATGCAGCCTCTAAATTTGATCCTGGAGTACTCGTTTCTGTTAAATTAGGTACTGTAAACGGTGCTACCTTTTGGAAGTTAGACACTAAAGGCCCCTATACTTTAGAAACAACAGGACTTGTTTTTTCTAAAGTATTCCAAGATGAGTCTACAACAAACGAATTACAAACTTTAGCATCTACCTCAGATGCAACTTCTCACACTGTTACCTTAAGTAATTCAGGAGGTAGTATTCAACTCATAGAAGGAACCGGGGTGACTTTAACTACAGGCAGCACAGGATTAAATGGCACCGTAACTATTGCTGCTACGAACAGTGGCACTGTTACAGACTTCAGTGCGGGAAATTTATCCCCTTTATTTACTACTTCAGAGGCTACTACAACGACTACTCCTGCTCTGACATTCTCTTTAAGTAATGCAGGGGCCAATACTTATTTTGGTAATGCAACTGGTTCTACAGCAGCACCTTCTTATACATCTGCTGGTGCTTTAACTAAAACTGATGACACTAATGTAACTCTTACTCTTGGAGGAGCACCTACTACATCTCTATTAACAGCAACTTCACTCACTTTAGGATGGACGGGAACCTTGGCAGTATCGAGGGGTGGTACAGGGGTAGGAACCTTGACAGGATTACTTCAAGGTAATGGAACCAGCGCAGTAACAGCAATTACTAACTCTTCAACAGTAGGACAAGTTCTTCGAGTTACTGGAGCATCAACTTATGCTTGGGGCGCTCTTGATCTTGCAGATGGAGACGCAATTACAGGCAATCTGCCGGTTGCAAACCTTAATTCAGGCACATCTGCCAGTGGGACAACATTCTGGAGAGGTGACGGTACTTGGGCTACGCCATCTGGTACTGCAACTGATTTAACTTTCACTGGAGCATCAAGCCCTTATTCACTGAACTCGTCCACAGGCACTGATGTTACAATTGCTTCTGGAACAGGAATTTCGATTAGTAGAAGTAGTAACGAATTAACTATTGCCTCTACTGTAACGGATACTGACGATCAAGGTCTTACTATAGGTGGCTCTGGAGGAACTTATACTATTGATATTGATGGTGGATCGAGTGTTACTTTAACAGGTGCAGGTATCACAGTATTAAGTGAATCTCCCGCCAATACAATTGTTGTTACTTCTACCGAAATTGATGGTAGTGTAAGTAACGAAGGTTCTCTTACTGTAGGAGCAGGAAGTGGAACTACTTCAACTATTGTAAGTAATACAAGTGGTTCTACTGCCGTAACAATAGAGGCTTCCACTGGCTTGAGTATTAGTGAATCTGGTTCTACGATAACTCTTTTAAATACAGGAGATACTAACGCTTCTGATGATATTACGGGTTCTGGTGTATCTGGACAAGTGACTTATTTCAATGGAACACAAACTGTTATAAGTGATGCTGACTTTACTTTTAATGGTGCTCAAGTTGGAATAGGAACTTCTCCTTCTTCGTCCCAAAGACTCTATGTGAAACAATCTACCACTAATGATGGTATCTTTATAGAGAGATCTTCTTCCTCTACAGGATTGCGTTTGTATCAAGATGCGTATAGTTATGTTGAGTCAATGACAAATTTTTATTTAAAAACTACAGGAGGAACAGTTGTTTTTGAACCACCTGGAGGCTCCTCTTTTATAGCAGGAGTAGATATTATCCCTACTGCTACCAAAACTGATACGTTTGCAGGAAGTACCTTCTTTCAAATTTCTGGAACTTATGCTCCCACTTTAGCAAGTACATTATCTGGACTTCCTTCAATGATAAGACTTGCTACTACGGTTAATCAGACCAGTGGAGCAAATCAACCTATGAATGGTTTATTAATTGATCCTACTATCACTGCTGCTCCTAATGACTTTAGAGGAGTAACATATAGACCTGCTACACATACATTCTTATGGCAGCCTTCAGGTGATACAGTAAGATCATTCATTCGTGGCAAGGTTGGGATAGGGCCAGATGGTTCTACTCCGGTTTACAGATTAGATATTAAGGGTACAGATGGTATTAGAGTACCAGTAGGTACAACAGCAGAAAGACCTACTGGCGCTCAGGGTGTAGTTAGATTCAATACAGATTCAACAAAACTTGAATTTCATAACGGGTCTATTTGGCAAGCATTGGGATCTGGAGGAGGTTCTGATGGTAATGGTATCTATACAGGTTCAGGAACAATTGCGTCTAATGCAGTTTCAACAATAACCTCTGGTGCCTCTTTCACAATAGATTGGAACGGTGGTTCTAATGCACTTAGTTTTAATGATGCTACAGGATCTTTCTTTCTTGCAGATAAAACATTTGGTTCTTATGTGTCTGCTGACAATACTCAGATAGGTATGACATCAGGTAGTGACACTTATGTTCTGAGTGAAACAAATGGTGGTTCACAATTTAATCACGATATTAGAATATATAGCGGACACTTATCTTTTGACGCAACCATTAGTCCAACTCAAATTACTGCAAATCAGAACAACTATAGTCCTACCAGTTTTGCAACAGCGTCAACAGTAAGACTTAGTTCAGATGCTTCAAGAAATATAACAGGTCTTGCAGTAACAGGTTCTTTTACAGATGGCCGCTTTTTAATGCTTCATAATATAGGAACTTTCAACATCGTTCTGACAACTGAAGATGCTAATTCTACTGCTGCTAACAGATTCTTGTTTGATGGAAATATTACACTTGCTCCTGAACAAAGTATAACTCTGTGGTATGATACAGTTTCTGACAGATGGAGGTCTACTTCTAAACTATCTACTGGTTCAGGAATAGATCATGGAGTTCTTGGAGGTTTAAGTGATGATGACCATACACAATATGCACTTCTTGCAGGTAGATCAGGAGGTCAAGTATTTACTGGAGGTACGGCATCTGGAGATGACATTACACTTAGGTCTACTACTAATGCCACCAAAGGAGATATCATTGTTCAAGATCAAGGAGGTAATGTAATTCTTGGTGGTGCTGCAACTGCTTCTACACTTAGGTTCATGGAACCTTCTGGTTCTGGCACAAATTATACAGAGTTTATTGCTGCTGCTCAAGGAGCCAATCAACAATATATCCTCCCTGTAGATGTTCCGGCAAATGGTGAATTTCTAAGGTGGAATACTGGTAACCAACTTGATTGGGCTACGGCAGGTGCGGGTTCAGTAGCATGGAGTGCTATTACAGCACCTTCTGGCAATTTAAGTCTTGCTCATGCAGGTAACACAACTGCATTTACATTCAATAGTGTTACAAGTAGCAATGCTTGGACAATGAGCAGTACGTCCCTAAGTAGTGGAATATTAGTTGATCTATCTGTAAACTCTACAGCAGCAGCCTCCAATGGACAAGCAGTTCTTAATGTAGGAACTTCTGGTGCAAATGGTACAAGTTCTCAGTCTACCTATGGAGCCGCCTTTTCAAACACTCACACTGGTACATCTTCTACCAACTATGCTCTTTATTCAGTAGCATCAGGAGGTTCTACTAACTATGCTCTTTATACGGCAGGGGGAGAAGTTAGAATTAGTACATTAACTTCTGGTGGAAACACTCTTGTTGGAGCATCAAGTAATGGAATTTTAAATGATGTTGCTATCGGAGATGGAGCGTCCTATGATGGTACAACTTTAACAACTTTAAATGTTACTGCTGCACCATCTACCGATGTTACTGCGTCAGGATTAAAGATCACATTGACAGCAAATGAGAATCAAGGCTTTGGTGATTTGGTTTATATTGCGTCTGATGGAGATGCTGCACTTGCTGACGCTGATGCTATTGCAACAGGTAAGGTGGTAGCAATGTGTACAGCAACGGTAACTACTGGAAATCCTGGAGTATATCTTTTGAAAGGGGTTGCTCGAAAAGATGCTTGGGCTTGGACAGTTGGTGGATATGTCTATCTTTCAACCACAGGCACAACTACAAATACAATGACGCAAACTGCTCCCTCTGGTACTGATGATTGTGTTGTTATTGCAGGTATTGCCACTCACGCAGACAGGATACTTATTGCTCCTCAACTTGTAATTGTAGAAGTCAAATAACATGAGAACACTAATTAAAATACTGCTTCTATTCTTTTCACTGACATCTGTTGCTCAAGATGTTAAAAAGGTGTCTGGAGTTACAGACACCAACGTTAAAAAAGTAAGTGGTGTCTCAGACACTGCTATTAAAAAGATCAGTGGAGTTACCTTTAATACCTTTACTGGACTCCTTGATACATACACAGGGGCCGGAGCAGCATATTCTGTAAGGAAACTGGACAAGGATTATGCGGGCAGTTGTATTCGGGTTGAACGGGCCAGTGATAACACTCAGACCAATATAGGATTTGAGGCTGACGGTGACCTCGATGTAGCAACACTGGCTACATTTTGCAGTGGAACAGATGGCTATGTTGTGGTGTGGTATGACCAGTCGGGAAATGGCTATGACTTAACAAACGCTGCCCTTGACTGGTTAATTTATACTGCTGGAGCAACTAACTTAAAAAATGGAAAACCAAGTATTGCCAATGTAGGCAGTAGTGATTTTGTATCCGATGTGCAAATAACAAACATTGTTGGAAGTAATGCTTTTTATGGTATTGTTGTAGGAACTTATGCCGATAATGCTACTTCGGGATCAGTTTATGTAACAACCGATGGAGGAGCCGGAGATTTATCCGCCATTGGACACGCTTTTTTCATAACCGATCCAGAGACAGTAGTTGGCGGTCTTGGTGCTTTTGCTTCAGTCTCTTATGTAATATCTGCAATAAACGATGGGGATCAAGAAGTTTTGGAATACTTAAAGGTATCTGCTTCTCAAGATGATATTTACAGGGATGGTACCCAGGTTGATTCTGGAAACGCCGACTCTGGATCAGTAACTCCTGCTTCTTCTACTCAAGAATTACAGATCGGAGGCAAGACTTTTGGTGGAGCATCTGTTGGCGAAATACAAGAAGTTATTCTTTACCCATCAAACCAGAACTCTAACAGATCGGCTATTTACACGAACGTTGCTGCTTATTTTTAAACTATAAACTATAAAATTATAAACTAATTATGGACAGTTGTACTTTTCAACCACTAACTACCAACCAAGTAATTGAAGTAGGCTTGCGTAAGCCTAAGTGCTTTGATTTTGAAGGAAACACTCTTAACGATTGGTTAAAAGAAATATCTGAAAGAATCTGTTGTGAATCTTCTCACGAAGACTTTATAACTGATCTTGCTATAAACTCTACTTGGACTATTACTCGGCAACCTAAACTTTTACAGAAGGGAAAACTCTTTCATTTAAGTGGGGAAATTCAAGGAGGAAATGTAACCTCTACCTTATTTTCCCTACCAATTGATGTACCTGAGAAAAGAATAGTTACTCTTGCTCACGAGTTTACAGGTACTACTTATCGAGTCTTTTTAAAGATAGATGTGGACAAGACTGTAAAACTTTACTTTACGGGTACTGCTCCAACAGGGGCATCATCTAAATTATATCTTGACGGAATCTCTTTTTTCTTTGAATAACCTTATCTTATACATTTATAATGTGTTTTTTAAAAAAATTACTCAAATCTATTATGGCTTGTACAGCATGTAAAAAGATTACTCTGGAAAACTGTGATTGTGATTTCACAGTAAATACAGACTGTGTAGAATATAAAGGAGACAAACTTTCCTTTGAATCTGGTATCCGCAATGGTTCTTCGAGAACACTGTCCTCTATTATAGAAGGTCTTACCGACCAACTATGTCACAGAGATGTTAGACTTGTTACAGGAGACTACGAGGTTCAACCAGAAGATATGTGTAAGTATCTTATTCTCAACGGGACTCCTGTAGACTCTGAAGATGTTGTTTACACCATTACTCTTCCTGATACAGAGGAGTTCTACAACCAGACTATTATTCTTAAAGATATTTCAGAGAATGGTGATCCTACAGGAATTGTCTATTGGGAATTTTCTGAAAATATTGTCTACGACAAGGGTGGAGAAAACACCAACGAGTTTGTAAAACTTGCTTGGGGGCCACACAAAGTACTTCACTTGACCTTCTTGAAGAAGGACGGAGTTAATTACTCTTGGGTAGTAACCAGTCCTTCCATAGGAACCCCTGAGGTAGTAAACTATACAGATGCTGATCTTGAAGGTAACTGGACAGTAGTTGACGAGTTTAAACTCTTTAGATTGGGAAAACATCGTCAACTTCAAGGTACGGTAACTGGAGGTAATGTACCCACAACTCTGCTTAACTTGGAAATACAGGACATTCCTTCTTCTTCTGGTTATTTCTTGGCCGCTGTAGATGCTTCTCCTTACAGAGCATTACTAACTATTGCTGCTTCTATTTCAGTAAGTTTTCCTGGAGGTGCTAATTTAACCAGTGGAGAAAATCTTTCTCTCTTTGGAGTAAGTTGGTATGTTGATTAATAAAACCTAAAACTAAATATATAATGGCTTGTACAAATTGCTCTCAAACAAGAACTACAGTTAATCCTTGTACTACAGGATGCTCTGCTACAACTAATGCAGATTGTGTTATCTATGATGGAGAACCTCTATGCTTTGAAGATTCCGAAGTAGAAGATGGTGATAAAAGAACTCTATCTGATTTGCTTCAGTTGATTCAATGTGGACTAACTAAAGAGTCTAAGTTCATTGAGTTTACTTCAGCAGAGAACACTCAATACACAGTAGTAGAAGGAGATACGAGTGTAATTCTTTTAATCACTTTTGCTGACGAAGGATACTCTGGTGCTGTTACAAGAACTATTAATCTTCCTCAAACTTCTGACTTTATTAACAAGGAAATCATAATCAAGGATATTAGTACTCAACTTGGAGATGCTGTTCTTTCTTACCAGTTTAATATCCAAATTCAATATGATTGGAATCCTCTTTCAACCAGTAATGACTTTCATACTCTTGCTGATCCTACCCATAAGACCTTAAAACTGAGGTTTATTAAGACTTCAGATGTGTCTTATCAATGGGTTGTATGTCCATAAAAAACCTGATTGTTCGTTGCAATAGGCTCTGTCCAAATGTGGACGGGGCTTTTTTGTTAAAAAGATGTATCTTTGTATAACTTTTCACAAAACTCACACAATGACATTAGAACAACTTGTAGAAAAATTCACGAATTACCCATCCTATCTTAAGAAAGGATCTCTTTATTTAGCAAACCAATTTAACGTTTCTGAAGAATTAGTGCATCAAGCCAAGGCTCAGATCAGAGAAGTTCTTAAAGCAGACATAATGAAAAATTTCAAACAAGATAGCATGTCTCTTAGAGATCTTGCTAAAGCAATTGGAATTACAGACTTTGTTGAAGAACAGCCACAAGTAGATATAAATTGGAACAATATTAAAACCACAAATAAAACTTACAAAAGAAATACTAACAAAGAATCTCTTAAAACAAATTTAAAGTCTCTCTTGGAAGAAGTAGAGAATGTTTCCGAATGGGAAGAGAAAGTAAAGTGGGTAAAGTCTAAAGGAGAGTCTAAGTTGCTTGTTAAGAAGAAGGTTGATACTGGTATAGAGTATCAAAAAGAATTTGAGATATTTATAGACAATCTTTTTAAAGACCGCAAGTTTGAGTGGAATTATGGAGGAAAGGCATATAGAGTAGACCCCGACTTATGTTTAGTACTTTGTTTGTTTGATGTTCATATAGGTAGAGAGTCTTATAAACACTATACTGGTGATGAAACAGATTTGCAGAGTCAGCAAGAAGAATTTGTTTCGGCAATTAATAAAATTGTACAGAGTGTTCCTTATGATAGATTGGAAAAAATTATCCTTCCAATAGGGAATGATTTTTTTAATGTAGATACTCCTCTCCTAACTACTACTAAAGGTACTCCTCAAGATAACACCAAAGACTTGCATAGTATGTTTTACACAGGTCTTAATCTCCTCTCGGAAGTTGCTATTTACCTAAGTTCTTTGGCTCCTGTAGAATTAGTATTAGTAC
>Ga0154020_10004867_pt1 | contig 15962 bp, 11 predicted proteins | sample Klosneuvirus_201_FD_109709 | JGI IMG/M metagenome (GOLD analysis project Ga0154020, IMG submission 109709) | Active sludge microbial communities from wastewater, Klosterneuburg, Austria - Klosneuvirus_20160825_MG | ecosystem: Engineered > WWTP > Aerobic digester > Activated sludge | place...
CCGACGCGATTGGCGACGAGTGATCCGACGCGCTCGCCGTCACTCATCTGATAGAGGTTGACCGGATCGTTGGCGTAGCCGAGCCAGAGGGCTCCGTCGATGACGAGGTGGCCCGGCACGTCGGCCCACTCCACGCCGAGGAGGCCGTCGCGATGCCCCGTGAGCTGGAAGCGCTCGGCGGAGTACGACGACGAGACCTGCGCGCTCGCGGTCGACACGCTCGCGGCCGTCGCGATCACGATCGCAGCAGCGCCGCGGCGACGGCGCGACAGGAGCAGCGCGGCGAGCACGAGCCCGACGAGGATGCCGTTCGTGCCGCCCGTGGTGCAGCCACCGCCCTGTACGCCGACGCCATCGTCGAAGCCATCGCCGTTGTCGTCGTCGTCGCAGGCGTCGCCGAGTCCATCGCCATCGAGGTCCGCTTGATCGCCGTTCTCGAGGAGGCGGCAGTTATCGGTGCCGTCGCCCACGGCGTCGGCATCGCTGTCGACGTCCTGGAAGTCCGGCTTGCCGTCACCGTCGGTGTCGTCGGGATCCGACGGATCGTCGCCCGCTTCGTCGCGATCGTTGATGCCATCGCCGTCCGAGTCCTGGTCGCGGAAGTCCGGGGTGCCATCACCATCGGTGTCCGGACCGCCGCTGCCACCACCGAACAGGGTCGGCTTGTCGTCGACGGCGTCCTTGAGACCGTCGCCATCGCCATCGGGTCCGTCGACGCGTCCGTCGTTGTCGGTGTCGGTGTTCGGGTTACCGGACTCGTCGTTATCGAAGATGCCATCTGCGTCGCTGTCGAGATCGCGGTAGTCCGGCGTGCCATCGCCATCGGTGTCGGGCGGAGCGTCGTAGCCGTTCGCGCCGACGCCGAAGCCGGTGGTGTTATCCGCGCTGTCGGCGACGCCATCGCGATCGGCGTCACCACCGTTGCACACGCCGTCCTCGGGCATGTCGAGGCAGCTCGTACCGTTCTCGGCGCGATCAGACAGACCGTCGTCATCGCTATCGAGATCGCGGAAGTCGGCGATGCTATCGCCGTCGGTGTCGACGGGCTGCTTGATCGAGACGCCGCTATCCGGCGCGGTCTCGAGCGCGTCGCAGAATCCGTTCGCACCCTGTCCACCAGCGCAGTCGACGGTGCCGTCGCGGTTCGCGTCGGCGCCCGTGTGTCCCGCTTCCGCGACATCCGGTAGACCGTCGTCATCGCTATCGAGATCGCGCGAGTCCGGCGTGCCGTCACCATCGGTGTCGACCATCGCCGCCCCGCCCTCGTCGGAATCCGGGATGCCGTCGTTGTCGTCGTCGAGGTCGTTCGCGTCCGCGACGCCATCGCCATCGGTGTCCTGCAGGATGCCGAAGCCCGGGAAGCCGTCCTGCGCATCGACCACGCCGTCGCCGTCGCTGTCGGGGCCATCGCAGCGCTGGTTCATCGGCGCGCTGTCCTCGCAGCCGCTCGTGGCCACGTCGGGTGTGCCGTCGTTGTCGCTATCGGCATCGCGATAGTCGGGGAGATCCGCGCCATCGGTATTGAGAGGAGTCGTCGGCATCGTGTCGCCGAACTGCGGCGAGTCATCGATCGAATCGACGATGCCATCACCGTCGGCGTCCGGGCCGTCGCACACCGCGTTGCCGTTCGCGTCGACGCACATCGAGTCACCTTCGTCGACGTCGGTGAGGCCGTCGTCGTCGCTGTCGAGATCGATGTAGTCCGGCGCTGCATCCGCGTCGGAATTCGTGGGCGCGCCGAGCGTGACGCTGTCGACGATGCCGTCGCCGTTGGTGTCCGGGCCGTCGCACACGGCGTTCGCGGCGGTGGTGTCGGTGCAGCCGGAGCCGCCCTCGCGCACGTCGCCGATTCCGTCGTTGTCGCTATCGAGATCGCGGTAGTCCGTCGCGCCATCGCCGTCGGTGTCCGGCGGCATCTGGTTTGTCGCCGCGTCCGCGAGGCCATCGTTGTTCGCGTCCGCACCATCGCAGCGTCCGTTACGCGGCGTGGTGTCGACGCAGCCAGAGCGACCTTCGACGACATCGGCGATGCCGTCGTTGTCGCTGTCGAGATCGCGGAAGTCCGGGCGGCCGTCACTATCGGTGTCGCGAACGCCCTCGACGTTGTCGCGCAAGCCATCGCCATCCGCATCGACGTCGCGATAGTCAGGGCGTCCATCACCGTCGGTGTCGGGGCGCGTGGCCGCTGCATCGTCGGCGAGGCCGTCAGCGTTCGCGTCGGGGCCATCGCACACGCCGAGCGGCGCCGCGGTGTCCACGCACGCGCTGTTCGCTTCGATGCGATCGAGGATCGTGTCACCGTCGGCGTCGAGGTCGCGGAAGTCGGGCGTGCCGTCGCCGTCCGTATCGGGGCGATCGGGATACGTCGTCACGCCGAGCCCGTTGGCAGTGTCGCGGCTGTTGACCACGCCATCACCGTCGGTGTCGCCGCCATCGCAGCGGCCATCGCTCGGGGTGGTATCGGTGCACGCGCTGTTGCCCTCGTCGAGGTCGCGGACACCATCGCCATCGCTATCGAGGTCCAAGAAGTCCGGGACGAGATCACCGTCGGTGTCGAGCGCCGCGTCGGGGCCGACTGCGTCGTTGTTCCAATCGACGATGCCGTTGTCGGCCACCGTCTCGACGGAGTTGCACAGACCGTTCACGCCGACGGCCTGACAATCGAGGCGACCGTTGCGGTTCGCGTCCGGCAGGTTCGCGAACACCTCGACCACGTCGAGGATCCCGTCGTTGTCGCTATCGAGATCGAGGTGGTTCGGCACGCCGTCGCGATCGCGGTCGAACTCGGGGCCGGGCGCATCGCAAACGTTGTCGGTGTTCGCATCGGCGCACGTGCTCGCCATGCCGTCGCCGCGATTATTGCGATCGAGGTAGTTCGCGATGCCATCGCCGTCGGCGTCGCCATCGGGCGCGATTCCGAGCGTGTTCTCGAGGCGATCGGGGATGCCATCGTCATCGTCGTCGAGGTCGGCGCGATTCGCGATCGTGTCGCCATCGCGATCCGGCGAGTAGCCGATGGTCACGACGGTCTCGTCGCAGTCGGGGATGACGGGATCGTTGTCGCACGCGTAGACCCGCACCGTGTAAACGCCGGGCGTGTTCGGGTTCGTCGGAGTGAACGTGATGTTTCCGTTCGCGGCCACCGTCGCGGTTCCGCCGGTCACGCCGCGCACGACCACGCTCGCGGGATCGAGGGCGTCGCCCACGTCGGTCAGCAGCGTCGACGTCGCGACGGTAACGTTCGGCGTGCCGAGCGGACGATCGAGGTTCGCGGGGACCAATGCGGTGACGTTGCAGGCCGACGGACCGAACGGCGCGAGGTTCGTGTAGCGAACCTGTTCCTGCGAGAGCAGGTAGAAGCCCATCTGACCGGCGGGGAAGACGTTCCCCGGAAACTGCCCCGGGAAGTCCGCCGGCGTGACGCTGAGCTCGAGCTGGTTGTCGACCCGGATCTCGAGGAGGTCGGGGCGATACGTCACGTACATCGTGTACGTCTGATTCATCGTCCAGCCGGTCGTGCCGAAGCGGCGACCGAGCGCGAGTTGGTTCACGCACGAGGTGTCCGCGTTCGCACACGTGCGTTGCGGAATGCCGTGGTTCGAGTGTGTTCCCGCCGAGGGAACACCGCGCACGTTCGCGAGGCGAAACCCGGGTGGCACGCCGCTCTGCAGTCCTCGCTTCCAATCCACTACGAGGTAGCGGGCGGTCGTCGCCGTCTGTTCGCCGGGATCGAAGCCGAGCGCGAAGCCGATGAAGTCGTCATCGCCGTTCGGATCGGTCACCTGCATGCGCACGGCATACGTGCCGCGCATCGCGTCCTCACCGAACAACGTAACCGTCGGGGCCGGCGTGTTGACGGTCTGGAGCCCCGTGGTGTTGGACGCATCGACGGTCCAGCTCGCTGTCGAGCCGGGGAAATTCTGGACCGCGAGGTTCGCGAAGCTGACCGCGCGCGCACACGAATACTCGGTCTCGATCGAGCACGTCGGACTGCAACCATCCCCTGCGGTGAGGTTGTTGTCGTCGCAGTCCTCCGAGGGAGCGACCATTCCATCGGGTGCACCGCCGAGGCACACGGCGTGCGCGGCGCGCGCCGACGCGACCGATATTGCGAGACACACTACGAGGCGCCGGATACTCATCGCGCCCACACTAGTCGCACCCGTTATTCGGCGGATAGGTACGCGTCGGGTAGGTGTGTTCCAAAAACCGCGAGGCGACTGCGACCAAACGTCGCGTTTGTCGACGGGATCACGGATCCAGCGCGACCGACACGCCGACCAGGGCGTCGATCACGACGTCGCTGCCCACGCTCGTGGTGTCGACGCGGCCATAGCCTGCGACCCGGCCGAACAGGTCCACGCGCATGGCAACGCCTGCATGGAATCCCGGATCGCCGCCCGCGTCGATCGCTCCGCCCGCTCGCAGCATCGGGGTCACGCGGCCGAGCCGATAGCGAAGTGCGAGTCCGAGCTCGGCCGTCGTGCGGTCCTTGGAGATGACACCGCCGCCTTCGATGGCGAACAGCGAGGTCACGCCGACCTCGAGGTTCGCGCCGAGCGCAAATCCTGCGGGGCCGTCGATCGCCGCACCACCCGCGAGTGCGAGCCACACCCGCGGCGGGCCGGGAATGCGCGGCTTCGCGGGTGGAGGTGGTGCGGCCGGTGCACGCGTCTCGATCGCGGCGCGACCGAGCTCGACGGTTCCGGCGCTGGTGACGAGCGACAGCGTGAGCGTTCCGCGCCCGATGCGTCGGGGGGTGAGATGAACGCGCGCGCCGCCGTCGAAGCGCTCCACCCGATCGACGACGAAGCCGGCCTCGGCGCGTGCGACGAGGTCACCGGGCGGTGGTGGTGGCACCAGCGCGAACGTGATCGTCGTGGCGGTGTCGAGGGCGAGCTCGGGTGGATTCGCGGCGACGTCGATCGGCGCGACGTCGACGGGCAGCTCGGCGCGCGAGCCCGCCTGCGTACACGCGACGATCGTCGACCCCGTACGCGAGAACACGGTGCCGTTGTCGACGGTGCAACCGACGTCCGATGATTCCAGCACGCTGCCGAGCGTGACCGAGCGGCGGGGCGCGACGCTCGCGGTATCGACGATGCCGAGCTGCGGCGGCTCGGCCTCGCCGGCGATCGCGAGGAGTCTCGCTTCGATCGCCGGTGACGTCGCGGGAATCCCTTCGAGGCCCGTCGCGTCGACGCTGCCGATCGCGAGGCGATACGAGCCCGCAGGGATGCGATGGAGCTCCAGCGCGGTGATCGATGCGGGCACCTCGATCTGCGCGAGAATGTCGCCGCTCGTCGTCGCGAGCTCGATGCGATAGCGAGCCGCGGCGGCACTCGTGGTCCACGTCGCGCGCACCGTCGCGCCCGTGGTTCGCCATCCCGTGGCGAGCGTCGAGACATTCGACCACGCGGGCGCCGGCGGCAGTGCACGCGGCGGGCTCGGCTTCTTGCCTCGCTCGGCATCGGCGCCGAAGCCCGCGACGATCTTCGTCGTGCCGCTGCGATTGCTGAGGGTGGCCGGCTTGCCCGCATGATTCGACACGAGCGTCCTTCCACCGGCGGCGACTTCGACGATCGCGGAGCCCGCGGCGACGGCGACCTTGCCCGCGATGGTCTCGACGTCGAGCGAGCGACCATCCAGCTCGGCGAGACGCGAGCGCAGCGCTCCGCTCTCGAGCGTGGCGCGACGTGGACCGCTCGTCGCCGCGCTCGACGATGCACCGTAGATCACCACGACCGTGTTCTCGCGCATCTCGATCGCCGAACGATCGGCGAACACGACGCGCGCGTTCGAGCGCTCGCGTGCACCGACGCGCCACGCACGAAACAGCTCTGCGCCCACGGCCGCAGGGCTCCACGCATCGACGCCTGCGCGCCGGAGCTCGACGGTGTTGTAGGTGCGTGCGAGCGTGGCGTCTGGCTTCTGCTTCACGTCGGGCAGCTTGAGGATCTGCCCCGCGCGCAACACGTGCGGCGTCTTGCCGAGCTGGGGATTCAAGCGATGGATCGTGGCGAGCTGCGCGCGATCACCGAGCACACCGATCGCGATGCCGAGACACGTGTCGCCGTCCTTGACGGTGTAGTCCGTCGTTGTCTCGGCCGATGCCGGCACGACGAGGAGCAGCAGCGAAACACATACAAACATCACGCGAGAGGTCATGTCTTCTCCGTTCGACGGCGCAACGCACGCTGGAGCTTGCTCACGACGATCGCGGGCACCAACGGTCGCATCACGACCTCGGTGACTCCGAGCCGCAGGAGCGAGGTCACTCGTTGGAAGTCTCGAGGATCTGCATCGGCGATGACCGGAACGCTGCGAGCGACGAGCGCGCCCAATTCGTCGACGCTCGCGCCGAGTGCGATCACGGCGTCGCACGCCTCCTCGGCCGGCACCGAGGACAGCTCCGCCACTTCGAGGGCCGCGAGCAGATCGAGCGGAGGATCGCCGGCGATGCCGACGCGCAGCGCGTGCGCGACTCGCGTGGCCGGTGCGAGCGACGCGAGCGGCGGGGGCTTCGTCAGCATGCGCTCCGCGCGACTCGCGCGCGCGTCCGTGCTGCGGCCCTGCGCCGTGGCACGCGCATCGGTCTCGAACGCGAGGAGCCGGCGATGGACCACCTCGCTCGTCGGTCGATCGGCGGGTGCCTTCGCGAGCATGCGCAGCACGAGCTCGTCGAGCCCACCCGGAACGTCGGCGCGCACGAGTCGCGGCGGGCGCGGTGGCGCGTACAGGTGATCGACGAACACCTTGCTGTGCGATCCGTGGAACGGCGGATCTCCGAGGAGAAGCTCGTACAACAAACACCCGAAGGCGTAGATGTCGGAGTGTGGACCGATCGCTCCGTCGGACACTTGCTCCGGCGCCATGTACGTCGGCGTGCCGGACACCATGCCGTCGGTGGTCAACCGACCCTGTCGTGGATCCACGGGCTCGTCGATGAACGCGAGGCCGAAGTCAGCGACGCGCACCCACGGATCGTCGCCGCCATCGAGGAGGATGTTCTCGGGCTTGAGGTCGCGATGCACGATTCCGAGTGCGTGGGCGGCGCTCAGCGCCTGCGCGATCTGCGATCCGATCGTCACGACCGTCCGGATCGCGAGCGGCGCATGTGCGACGTGAAAGCGGTGCAAGTCGCCGCCCTCGAGCAGCTGCGTGACGAGGAACAGCGTGCCTTCCGCGCGCCCGAAATCGAGCGTCTGCACGACGTGCGGATGGCTGAGCGCTGCACCGACGCGCGCTTCGCGCTCGAACCGCACCGCGAGGTCTGCGGTCACGTTCTTCTTGTGCAGCATCTTGATCGCGACTTCGCGCCCGAGCTGCAGATCCGTCGCGCGGTACACCGTCGCGCTGCCGCCGTCGCCGAGCTCGGACTCGATGAGGTAGCGCTCGGCGATCAACCGTCCGATGCGAGACATCACGTCCGCACCTCGAACAGCTCCACGGGCTCCGCGCGTCCCGCGAGCGGGCGCTTGCCGAGCTCGCCGAATCGCGCTGGATCGCCGACGGCATCGCGCACCGCCCGCGTGACGAGGATCTGATTCGGACGCGCGATCGATTCGAGTCGCGCCGCGACGTTCACGGTGTCGCCGATCGCCGTGAACTCCATGCGGGTCTCGGAGCCGAAGTTGCCGACGACCGCCTCGCCGCTGTTGATCCCGATGGCGAGCTCGACGGTGAACCCGAACCGTTCGCGCCAGCTCTCGTTGCCCGCTTCGAGCCATCGCAGCATGTCCTCCGCGGCCGAGACCGCGCGCGTCGCGTGATCGACTTGCGCATCGGGTGCGTTCCAGATCGCCATCACGCTATCGCCGATGAACTTGTCGACCATGCCGCCGTGGCGAAACACGATCTCCGTGAGGATCGTGAACAGCTCGTTGAGCATCGTCACTACGGTCTCGGCGGATTGGCGCTCGGTCAGCGGCGTGAACCCGACGACATCGGCGAACAGCACCGTGATGTCCCGCCGATCGCCACCGAGAGAGATCTCGCGCCGGCGCTCGACGATCTGCTCGACCAGCGGCTTTGGCAAGTAGCGTCCGAGGTCGGTGCGGATCGCCTGTTCGCGACGGATCTGTTCGTCGCTCGCGGCCAGATCACTCGCCGCTTGTTCGAGCGCATCGCCGACCAAGCCGAGCTCGTCGTTCGAACGAATGCGCACGGTGCGGTCGTAGCGGCGCCGTCCGAGGTCACCCGCGAAATCGACGAGCGCACGGATCGGCCGCGTCATCCGGCGTGCGAACGCGACACCGACGATGATCGCGACGAGGATCGCGGTCGCGATCGCCGCGATCACCCAGCGGCGCACTTGCGAGACGGTGTAGAGCACGTAGCGCTCGGGGATCTCGACGACGACAGCGAACGGAGTCCCCGCGATCGTGCGGATCGCCCCGAGCATCGCTTCGCTTCCACGCATGAACCGCGCGTCGACGCGCAGTCCCTTGTCGAGCGCGCGGCCTTCGAACCCCGTCAGCGTCGCGAGCTGCGCCGGGCCGACCACGCGCCCCGCGAGGGATTCCTCCGACGACAGGATCACGCGCAGCGACGTATCGACGACGGCAACGACGGAGCGACCACGCCGGCTGTTCGGACTCTCGGCAGCGGCATCCACGCGCCGCGCGAGCTCGACGAGCGAGAGCTCGCCGACGAGCCACCACGATCGAGATGGCGTGACGAGCGGCTCGAACACCGTGACGTACGCTTGCTCGTCGTGAAAGTGCACGTCGCCGAACCGCTGGCCCGCGCGCGGCGGGGTGATCGACGGTGACAATCGCACCGGCTCGGTGCCGACTCGGATCACGTCGATCCGCGCACCGGCCTCGTCGTACACGCCGACCTCGACGAGCGCTGGATGCGTCGCCACGAGTGCGCTCACCGTCGCGAGCCGTTCGTCCTCCGTGCGCGCCGAGTCTTGGAACACGGTGCGGATGCCGCCGAGCACGGTGCTCGCGCGCTCGAACGTCGTCGTCGCGACACCGAGGAGGTTGTCGGCGACCTCCTGGATCCAGTCGTGGTTCGCATCGGAGAGACCGTCTTCGTAGCGATCGTCGACGACAAACCCGACGACGATCAACGGCACCACGGCAACCGCCACCGCGACCAAGCTCAGCTTGACGCGAAACGAGAGCCCACGGCGCCGTGCCACGCCGGGACTCTACTCGGTTCGCTCGCGATCCCGAGGGTACGAGCTGGTTAGGCGTCCAAAACGTTCAGCGATCCGGATCAGCGCCGTGATGTCTCCAGGCCACCGCGCGGCGCCCGCGTGTCCCGCACGGATCGCGGCGGTCACCCACGCCGGCGACGGATCCGATCGCACCACGATGCTCGGCGTGTCAGTTGCTGCTGGCAACTCTGCCGTGGTCACGAGCACGACCACGTCGCACTCGCGCTCGACGGCGATTCCTTCGGCGCGCAGAGCGCTCGCGAGCGCGGCGTCCTCGGTCCAGATCCGGACGGGCTCGCGCGCTCGCTTCGCAGACGGCGGACCTGCGAGTCGGGCGCGTTCCCCTCGCCCACCGCTCGGGTCGCGCAGCCGCGTGGAAATCTCCGCGGCGCTCGGACGATGGCGCGCATTTTTTGCGAGCCCCGCAAGAATTGCACTCTCGACGTCTGGTGGAACCGCGGCGACGAGGTCGAGCTCGGACAGCGGAATCGGCGGCAGGTAGAGATGTCCCGCGAGGATCGTCGGGATCGCATCGCCGAGAAACGGCGGCCGGCGAGCGAACGCGTGATAGAGCGTCGCGCACAGCGCGTAGACATCGGCGGCGCTCGTGACCTCCTGGCCCTCGATCTGCTCGGGCGCCATGTAGTTCGGCGTTCCCAGCGTGATGCCATCCTCGGTCAATCGCCCGAGTGTGCCGTGCGTCGCATCGCGCGCGAACGCCAGGCCGAAGTCGGCGAGCCGGACCAGCGTCGGCGTACGCCCGCCCTCGACGAAGACGTTGCCCGGCTTCACGTCGCGATGGACCAGGCCCTGTGCGTGCGCTGCGGCGAGGACGTCGGCGAGCCCCGCGCCGATCGCGATGATCGAGGCGATCGTCAGCGGCTTGTCCTCGGCGAGGAGCGTTGCCAGCGTCGGTGCGTCGACGAGCTCCATGATCAGATACGGCACTCCCTCGTGCTCGCCGATCGCGAAGACTTCGACCGCACCCGCGTGCCGAAACCGCGCCGCGAGCCGGGCCTCGCGCGAGAACCGCTGCACCGCTTCCTCGCCGTCGATGCCCGCCCGCTTCACGACCTTGACCGCGACATACCGTCCGAGCGCGAGGTCCTGTGCGCGATACACGGTGGACGTGGCCCCGTGCCCGATCGGGTCGCCGACGAGGTACCTGCCATCGAGAGTCACATCGCGCATGGCCCAACGAGGATACGCTCGGGCGCCGAAGAAGGTATCGTCGGGCCTCAATGACCGTTTGCGTGGTGTGCGGTTCATCGGCGATCGGAAGCCTGTGCGACGAGTGCGCCGGCGAGCTCGACAATCCGATCCCGTTCGTCGCCGAGCAGGTGTTGTCCGCAGCGGCGCGACCTGCTGGTGGTGCACTGGTCGACGTGTGGGGGCGAATCCATCCCGTCGAACGCGTGACGCCGATCGGCCGCACGCCGACAGCCCGTGGCATCTCGCTGCTTCACGCCTCCGTCTCGCGCCGTCACGCCGAGCTGCGCGTCGATGGCGCGCGGTGGGTGATCCAGGATCTCGGCAGCAGCAACGGGACGCGGGTGAACGACGAGGACACGCCCGAGCGAGAGATCGTTCCCGGCGATCGCGTGAGCTTCGGCGCTGTCGGCTTCTTCTTCGTGCTGCACGATGGCCACCGGGTCGATGTTCCGCACCTCGGCTCGCGCACGCTGCGCGAGGAGGATGCACCGCGTGCCGAGAAGGCCGCGACGCCCACCGATGCGACCCACGCTGGATTGCCGATGCTCGGGTTCAAGCTCGTCGAAGCGCCGGCGGGTGGCGGCGGATTCCTCGAAGCTGTGGGCGAGCAGCTGTGGCTCACCGATGCACAGCTCGCGATGCTGCGCTTGCTGAGCGATCGCATGACCGCGCAAGCCGATCAGCCGTCGTTGCTGCGCGGCTACGTTCCCTCGGGGCAATTGATCGCCGAGCTGCCATGGGACTCGACCGCGCCCGACGAGAATCACCTCAAGCAGCTCGTGCGGCGCATTCGCCGTGCTCTCGATGGCATCCGGCTCGGCGGCATCATCGAGTCGCGGCGCGGCTTCGGTTACCGGCTGCGCGTCATTCCCGTCGAGTCCGACGATCGTCGCTGAATCGTGCGATCGGTCGTGGCGAATGCTCGCAGCGCCTCGCGCAGCAAGCGATGCGCTCGTTCGGCGCGGCGCATCAGCGGCTCGCCGAACTCGGCGAAGCGACGCGGGTGATAGATCGCGCTGAGCTCGACGAACGCGACACAGGCTTCGCTGTTCGAAGAGTCACGGCGGATCATCAGCACCTCGTGCGGAGCACGCGTGAGCCGAAACTCGAGCACGGCGAGCGCGCTGAGTGCCGTCGATCTGGAATCGAAGTGCACCATAAATCAGAACAGCGTGTAGATGAGCGACGCCTTCATGATCATGTCGAGCTCGGTAGCCTCCGGGACGAACCCGTCGGCGAGCCCCTTTACCTGCAACGGACCCGGCCGGCGGTCGTACTTGATGTCGATCGCCGTCTGCACCGCGAGTCGCTTGCCGAGCTTCGCACTCACGCCGACGTGACCGTTGACGCGAGTGTCTTGCAGCGTGCCGCCGTCGGCGCCTGTTGGTAGATCGAGCTGGTTCAAGTTCGAGAGCAACTCGACCGAGCCATCGACCTCGACACCCTCGCTCGGCTTGGCCTTCGCACCCACGAACACGCGCAGCGAGTGAATGTCGAGCGCATCACCGGCCGTGAGATCCTCGTGCGCGAAGTCGTATCCGATCTCGCTCGTGATCTCGGACTTCTCCGACTTGTGCAGCTGGCGCATGTAGCCGAGCTGCGCGCCGAGGACGACCTCTTTGCCCGCGGGCAAGTCGCGACTCGCGAGCGCGGCCACGAACAGCGAGTTGTTGTCGGTGAGGAAGCGATCGTAGCGAGCCTTCGAGGTCAGCTGCTCCGTCGACACGGTCGACTCGGTCGTGATCTCGTTCACGTTGTCGATCGTTCCGTTGCCGTTCAGATCGTTGATCGTCCGGATGCCGGAGCGGGCATACGCTGCACTCGCCTCCAGCGAGAACCGGTCCTTACCCGCCTTGCGCGAGACCTTGCCGCCGGCGGTGATCGTGGTCGTTTCGGAGTTGCCCGTCGTGAACACCGCGCCGGCTTCCGCGGTGCCGGTCCACTCGACGGCCTTCTTCTCGTCGGAGGTCTTGGCATCCTCGGGTTTGCCGAACGCGAACTTCGGGTCGTCGGCGAACGCGACGGTCGGGAGTGCGAGGACGAAAATCGCGATGAGACAGCGCTGCATGCGGCCACTATCCTCAGAGCGGCCTCACGGCGACAGGTACGCGAAGGGTAGGTCACCGAAACGACGAAGGCCCCGTCGATCGACGAGGCCTCCAGCGCAGGAACGGTTTGTTTCAGGGAGCGCGCGAGAAGCGCGAGTCGCCGGGGAACGGATCCGCGGTCTCGCGGGTGTTGATCTCGCCGTCGTCGGGGAGCGGCTGCACCGGGATGCCGAGCGCCATGAGGCCGGCCATGTCGTTGTAGCGGAGCTCCGCGATGGCGATCGGACGGTCCGTCGCGCGAACGAACTTGGTGTACGACGCGGCCGACGAGCGCTGCTCGCCGAACTCGGTGCCGAGGCCCGGGCGCTCGGTGCGCTGCGCCGTCTTGGGCGCGGGCTCGTAGTACTCCTCGTCCGCAGCGCCGTCGCCATTGTAATCGTCGTAGTCGAGCGCCTTCTTCTCGGCGCGCGGCTGCGCACGACCACCACCGTTGGGCGGCGGCGCCGACGGAGCAACGCTCGTCGTGCGCGGAGCTTGGGAGTCCTTCGTCGCGCGGCGCGGCGCCGGCTTGTCCGCCTTGCTGACCGTGCGATCCGCTTCGCCTTCGGTGACGCCGCGCTTCGCACCGGTCGCGCCGCCGAGGTCGCGGCTCGAGACATCGATGTCGTCGCCGTAGTCGTACGGCTGGCGATAGCCGCCGCCGGTGGTCGGCGTGTTTCCACCGACGATGATCTGCTGCTGCTCGACGGGAGCTGCATGCTCCTCGAAGATCGCGACGGCCACGACACCGACGTTGCGCGCCTTGCCCTTCTTGCCGGCGTACGAATCGTCGACTGCCGAGAAGCGGAACGTCGCGACGTCTTCGGTCGACGTGCGGAAACCTTCGATGCGAGTCTCGCCGTACGGCGGGACCACGTAGCCGCGCTTGCGGAGGTCACCGGACTCACCGTCGACCACGTCGAGACCATCGACGCTCACCACGGCTTCGACGCGATTCCCGGTCGGGTTGACGATGCGGATGATGTAGCGCTCGTTCGCGTTGCCCTGCACGTAGTAGCGATCGCCCTTCGCGTACGTGGGCATCGTCTCGCCGGACTCGCGCATGATCTGCACGTCGTACGGCGCACGAATTTTCGCCGGTGCACTCGCGATCGCGATGTGCGGTGCGGCGAGGACCGTGGTGGGCGGTGCGAGCTGGTCCGCTTGCGCGGGTACCGAGCATGCTGCACCGAGGAGGAGGGTGGCGAAGAGGACACTGCGCATGGGTGAATGAGACGCCTGACCCAAGGAAGCGATCTAAAGCGTGTATAGTCCGCGGCATGGCGTCCCCGAGAAAAGCGGAGAAGGCGGCCAAGCCTTCGAAGCCTAAGGCGAAATCCGCCCCTGCAAAGAACGGCAAGGGTAACGGCAAGCCCACATCGAAGCCGGCCAAGGCGGCAGGTGGGCGGAAAGCGCCGGACATTGCCAATTCGGATCCCGCGCTGTTCGATCCGCTAACGCCGGGCGAAGCCGCCGACGCGCTACGCACGCTCACCGAGGACAAGCGCGTCAGCTCGATGGCCAAGGTCGGCCGCTACCGCGTCATCTGCACCGAGCCGCTCGTCGTCAAGCCGCCGCACTGGATGGCCGGTCATCGCCTCGCACGAGTGGTCGCGTACGACTACTCGACCGATCGCTGCGTCGATGCGTGCATCGATCTCGATGCCGGCGTCGTCGCGCACCTCGAGCTCACCAAAGCGCAACCGATGCTGTCGCTCGATGAAGAAGCGCTGGCCGTCTCGGTCGCGATGAGCGACGAACGCGTCATCAGCAAGCTCGGCATGGGCGAAGGCCCGCAGTCGACGATGCACTACTGGGGTCGCACGCAAGCGGACATCGCGTTCACGCGCCGCAGCGCGGCCGTGATCTTCGGACGCCAAGGCGGCCACGCGACGCTGATCGCGGTCGTCGATCTCCTCGATAACCAGGTGACCCGCGTGGTCCCGGCGGAGTTGTGGTGAGCAACGTAATCAACGAAGCGAACTGGAAGTTCCACTGGCGGCTCACCGAGTCCGCCGGAATCATGGTCTACCTCGCCGACTACAAGGGCCGTCGAGTCCTGTGGGAAGGCTCGCTCCCCTACGTCACCGTCGATCACCAGCGCAGCACGCTCGAGGTCGAGACCGACTCCGTCGAGACGCACGGTCCGTGGTGGGTCCCGCTCGGCGCGCACTGCCTCCAAGGTCCCGTGCGCGTGCAAACGTTCCGCGGCGGCGTCGAGCTGTCCGCGAACTTCCACGCCGGTCCCTACCAGTACACGCAGCTGTGGCGGTTCCACGACGATGGCCGCATCTGCCCCTGGCTCACGATCTACGGACCGGGCGTCCACGATCAGCACACGTACCACCCGCACTGGCGCTTCGACTTCGATCTCGATGGCGCACGCGACGATGGCTTCGAGCGCTTCGAAGAAGGCCGCTGGCAACGCGTCGAGCACGAGGGTTGGTTCCCGTACTCCGGCGAGTCCGACAAGGACGGCACGGTGTGGCGCCAGGTCGACTTCGGCTCGCGCGCGTCGATCAACATTCGCCCGCACTCGTGGGACGACGCCGAGGTGTTCGCGATCCGCTATCACGATGGCGAGTGGGCGCCCTACTCTCCGCGCAGCGCGGCGGGCAGCCAGCCGTTTCCGGCGGCCTACGTCGGACACGAGGCGCTCGACGGTGACGACGTGACGCTGTGGTACGTGGCGCACGTCCACTTCGATCAGTCGTTCCCGTACACCGCAGGTCCCTGGGTCAAGGTCGAAGGTCTCGCCTAAGCGCCGAACAGCGCGCGTACGTCGGGCATCGGTGCGAGATCGAGGCTACCGATGCGCAGCGTGATCTTCGCGCCATCGCCCCACGGCCACCACAGACCGAACAGCGTCGGACACGCGATCTCGTCGCCCCCGAGCAATCGCTGTCGCGCGCGCAGACCGCCCGTGCGCTCCACGAGGGCACGCATCGCATCGGGTGCGGTCTCGAGCGACTTCACGGTCCAACCCCGAGGAAACGCGAGCTGCGCGGACGCGCGCACCACGGGCTCCTGCGTTGCATCGAACGTCGCGGCGACCGCGGAGAATCGCGAGTCCCACGTCCATGGCGGAGACGGCCACGAGTCACGCAGGAGCGTCAGGCGATCGAGTAGCGGCTGCCAACTCATCGATCCCAGAGTACAGGTTTGCGCGATGATGCGGTGTGCCGCGAAAGAAGCGCGCAGAGCGACTCGCCGAGAAGCTCGCGGAGACTCGCGCGCCCGTCGACTTCAGTGCGCTATCGACGAAGGGCATCACGATGTTTCCCGCCGAGATTCGTCGCGGCTATTACGAGGACAAGCCGTTCACGTGCGTCGACTGCAAGGCACCGCAGGTGTGGACCGCGACGCAGCAGAAGTGGTGGTTCGAGGTCGCGAAGGGCTACACGTACTCGTACGCACAGCGATGTCGGCCGTGTCGAGCCGCCGCGCGTGCGAAGAAAGACGCGGCACGTGCTGCGTCGGGACACACGAAGAAG
>Ga0154020_10004869_pt1 | contig 15957 bp, 18 predicted proteins | sample Klosneuvirus_201_FD_109709 | JGI IMG/M metagenome (GOLD analysis project Ga0154020, IMG submission 109709) | Active sludge microbial communities from wastewater, Klosterneuburg, Austria - Klosneuvirus_20160825_MG | ecosystem: Engineered > WWTP > Aerobic digester > Activated sludge | place...
AGGGATTCGAGCAAATTCTAGCCAAAGTGGACGAGAAGTTTGAAAAGTTCAAATCGCAAATCCTCGACGATGGCTCACCGACACCGCCGATGTCTCCTTCAACCTCCTCATCCTCCTCCGCCTCCACCTCCACCACCACCTCCTCTTCCTCATTAACACCAACAGTGGCGCGGTCGCCGATTGTGGTGAGGGACAGTCTCGATATCTCATCGCCTGCGTCACCATCGCCGAAGGTCCTCTCAAAGTCTTCCTCCATCCCCAAACAATGACCTTCTCCTTGCTCCCCCTCTCCATCTCCCCTCCACCCCCTCTTCCTCCTCCCCTCCACCACCACCACCTCCTCCTCCACCCACCCCTCCTACCCACCCCTCCCAATCCCCCGTGATTCTCCTCCATATCAATGTCCATTGTGTTATAAGCAATGTCATTAGAATCGAATTCTTCTCCTGTGGACTCTATAAATCCACCCACACAGCACATTCAGAGAAAACGGTTATTCATTCATTGCGATGGACACACAATGGGTTAGGGGTTCAATTTACACGTAATGAGGAGTGAGCACTACTACTAAAGTGCTCTTCGAAGCAAAAGGAGGTGAGAAAGAAAGGAAATGGGAAGGAAATAGTCGGCGTGTTAAAAAGAAAGGAGGGAAGAGGTGGAGGAAGAAGTGGAGACTGGAAGAGTGGGAGGGGGGAGGTTATTTCATCGAGGTGAGGGAATTGAGGAGGTGGTCGGCAGTGATGCGCTGAGTCGGGTGTTTTTGACTCATCGATACAGTTGTATCGCCAAATCGCTCCTCGTGCACTTTCCCGCAAGTAGACCTAAGAGAAGACACGATGAGAACCTGGCAAAAAAGAGAGAAGGAAGGCGGGAGGAGAAGAAGGAGGGAGGGAGGGAGGAAGAGAGAAGAACCTGACGAAGGAGAAGTAGAGGTCAGGCTGGGTATTGAGGAGACTCGCCGGGCGCTTCTTGAGAGGAGTGAGATCGGACAAGTTCGGATTGGCCGAGATAATATATAAGAACAAGATTCCTACAATCCACATATCAGAAAAAGATGAACAGAAATCTAACCGTCCGCTCGGATAAAGAAACCGCACCGAGTGAGAAAATGTCGGAGCCCTTGACGTAAGCTTCCTCCAAGACGATCTCGGGAGGAGCAAAGAAGGAATTGGCGACGAGTGACAAGTGCATCGAGGTGCCAATGTCAGATAGCTTAGCGATTGGCCCCGGGAAGATGAGAACGTTGGACAGCTTCAAGTTGCGATGCATGAGCTGCATGTGATGTAGATACGACAGAGCTCCCGCCAGATTCGTACACATGCTCAGCTTGGTCTGATAGGGGACATTGGACAAATGAAATCTTGTCAAAAATGAGATGAGATAAGAATGAATACCTTGGCAGTGAAAGATTGAGGAGATTTAGTGAGGAAGGTGGCGAGGTTGCCCTCGGTGGCGAGCTCGAGAGGGACGGAGATGGAGCGAATCGGTTCGGAGGCGGCGATGGGATCGTCGATGATGCGGAGGATGTTCGGATGGGTCAATAAAGAAATCTTAATATATTCGCGAATCAAGGTGGTCAGATCCGCGTCGCTCTTGACGGGGACAATCTTCAAGGCGTGCTGCATCGCTGCGTCCTGTCACAATGCTGCGGTAAGGTCAACATAGACAGAACAATCGCACAAGGTAACAATGAGGGAGGCGAGAGGGACCTTGAAATCGGAAGTGAGATAGACCATGCCGATGGGACCAGCCCCGATGAGATTGCTCGCCGGTGATGGCGACTCTGGCTTCGATAGGCTAAGGAGAAGATGGCGATGGAGAGGAAAGAGGAATATCGAACAGAGAAAAATATAAGATTTAGCATACGCGAAGTCGATGACAAGATCATCCGATTCGCCAGAGCTATCGTCGTCATCGTCGACCTGGCGAGCGAGCTTCTTCACGGGAGTACTATAAAATAGGAGAAAACAATAAGCAACAAGATGGACGGCCACATATGAAGATAACGCATTACCTCGCAGCCATCATACCAGGCGAGGAGGATCGGCCAGAATCTAATTCAATGGATTTAAGATTCACAAAATCGCAACATGATGCTGCGAGGGAGGGGTCAACGCAAGAGTACTCTTGGTAGGAGTCGTCGATTTGGCATTGCGGTGCATCAGCGAGCGCAACAAATCGCTCTTCATCCGCTCGCGAGCACTCGGCAACTCATCTTGCGCTTGCGACATGGTGGCCACAAACATTCGCTAGCAAGATGCACATGAGGATCCGTAGCAGAGATATTGATTTCGAATTAGAAGAAAGAAAACATCAAAAGGAGGGAATAAAATCCGATCAAATATGAACCGAGTAAGTACGGTGCCAGTGGAGAAATTTTCAGTGACATTGAGGTTGATGGAGAGGTAAGAGCGATCGCGAGTGAGCATGACGAGCTGCCGACCACGCCCAATCACGTGCTTCACTCCTGTCTTGATGTAATTGCGCAGATAGGCATCGTGCTTCTTCGCGTCCTACGATCCACGAACACATTTAGAAACGATTGGAATAAAATCAGCGCTACATCTACACAACGGTGGTAGGCAACAATTAGAGATTGGAGGAGGCAGAGAAGGGACTTGCCTCGCTAGTCATGATCCTGTTGATGTTTTTCCCATAGAGTTCATTCTTAGCATATCCAGAGAGCTTGGTGAAAGCGTCATTCATATATTGCACCACTCCCTTCTCATCGATGATCCTGTCCACCAACGCCATCAGCCAACAACAAATATAAATACAAATACAAAAAAACAAGCTGACGAAGATAAGAACAAGAATAACATAAAGAAGGTGAGGGAAATCGTACACGATGCCTTGAAGCAAAAAATCGAATGCTGAAAAAATTCGAGCAACAATATCTTCAGAACGATCACTTGTAGTCGAGTGGACAGGGGAGACGGGGGCAGCGCTGTCACCGCCGCTTGATGAAGATGCCGCGGCACCGCCAGAGGTCCGCTTCGTCGACTTCTTGGACGATATTGACGTAGGCAGTTGTTTGTTCGGAACAGATTCTGAAACAACAAAATGAAAAAAAGGAGAACTATGTCAAATGGAATTTATTGCCATAGAGAAGAGAAAGCTCTCAAGTACTTGACATATGGCCGCTAGTCGATTTTGACATATTGGAGGTTTTCTCTTCGCGCACATACACTTCAATTTCATTGCCTACGCGATCGAGGCAATCCCGCCAATCTGAAAGAATTGAATAAAAAACTAATAAGCAAGATATATGATCATTAAAACACCGGCACAACAAGCAAGATCAAGAAACGAAACGAAAGCTTTTTGGCCAAAATCATCCAATGATCATCAATCAAATAAACAGAAATCGAAAAACAACAAAAAAGCAAAGCAAAACAAAAACAATACACAAACTACACAAACACATAAACGGCACCTTGATCGGTGGTCAATTTGGCGATTTTGTCCTCATCCCAGTATTTGAGTGCAATTTTGTCAAGGCTCTTGATCTGAAAGGCGCTCTTCAATTCCGACTGTAAATCAAAGTAGTTCGTCTTGGTGGGCAAACGAATAAACTTGACATCTCTTCCTATTCAGAAACAAGCAATTGAGAGGAAATATCGATAACATGGAAGGGAGATTGCGCTCACCGGGGATCGGGGTGGGAGCAAAAATGAATCAACAAAACTAATGATATTACTAATATGAAAACTGAAATTTAAAGCAATAGTGGACAATAAAATGAAGAGGAGGATGTGCCATGGTGTGCTTTCACGGTAATGAGGTCCTCATACTCCGTCGCAGATGAGGAGGCGCAGAGATCGTTCACGACGTTTGCCTTGTTTGCAGAGGTGGCGATCGAGGGAGAGGGCTTGGCAAGTGCATCTTTATCGCGAATGAATGAGGTTTTGAGGGCTCCGGCGCTCATGGTGCGCTGGACAGGCGGTGTAATCATGTCGGCGGAAACGGCGCCGGAGGACGGCGTCGATTGCGCTGAGCCGCTGCTACTCACGTCGCTATTGTCGCTGCTCGGGTCGTCGTCGTCGTCGCTTTTGTCGCCTTTTCCATGTAGATGGAAGATGAGCTTGTCGCGAGCGTCCATCGACATCCCAAAGAAGGCGAGCTCGGGCGAAGTCAGCTTGAGGAGCTCCTCACCGCCGATCTTCTCGCGTGAAAAAGCCTCCTTGTATTCGCCCAGGCCAATACTGTCCAGCCAATCGCCCACATCCTCCAAGGTCCACGTTGAATTCTCTGCAACGACAAGGAGGTGGTTCATGATCGAGCGGGACGGGTTCAACTTCACCAAGCGAGGGGCCTCCGCAACGGAACGGAGGGAATTCGCTCGCTACGATTGCCGAACGGCAACTTTGCCGCTCGGCGCTACCTCCGCTTGTACTAAAATGTCCCGCGAAATATTAAATAAGCAAATTACGTGCGCGGGCAGGGCGCGGACGGGGGATACAGCGATCGCGCGGATTCATACCCTTGCTGGCGAACACCTTGTTCACCTTGCGCTTCGTCTTGAACATGGCGCGGTGATACTACCGCACAGCGGAGGTGATCTAGGGATTGCCCCTGAGTGGGCAAGCGGGCCAAGAGAAACGACAGGGGAATGAATGACGCGCAACGGCATCACCTCTTTCGAAGGAGGCGATCTGTGCACAAGGGCTGGCCGACCTTTAGTTCCCCACCGTTTGAAGTTCGATTCAGAACGAACCCCTTAGTAAAAACGGCTGCCTTGAAAATAATAAATCTTTGGGATGGCGGATGGGCCACCTAATGAAATCCTTCCAACATGATTACGATTAGAAAAGTCAAAAAAGCCTTCATGAAGGCTCCATGACGGTCTCCAAGCGACAAGGTGAAGCGTCAAAGAGTTAAAAACATAAATGCTATAAATGATGGCGTCTCGTCTTGAAATGTAACAGATCCGGTGCCCCTAACGTTGTGAAGTCTATTGAATCATCCAGTACCGGTAGTCGGACTACTAGCAAATTTCAACGAAGGAAATGAAGGGCGCGCCATCGGAACAGACCAAGATGTGGTGCCCTTGTATTGCCAGAATAGAGGCAACAATCATAGTCAGTAACATCACATCATCCAACGGAAGGTCTTAGTCGACCCACTTGAGGCCAAGGTGATGGGCGATGAAGGCGTAACCGTCCGCGTGCTCCGCGAGGACGAGCGCGGTGGGCTTGCCTTCGCCGTGACCGGTATTGCGCGCGATGCGAATCAGCAGCGGTGCTGTTTGGTTCGGCTGCTCCCCGAGCTGGTACTGGAGCTCAGCAATCATCTTGTACGAGTGCAAGGGCGAGACGCGGTCATCGTGGTCGCCGGTGCGCAGCAGAACGGCGGGATACTGCGAGTCCTTGCGGGGCCTGACATTGTGCACGGGGCTGTAGGCGTAGATATAGTTGGCATCGTCGCCCTCAGCGTTGTCAGGGTCACCGAAGTCAGCGCACCAATGATGGCCGATGGTGAACTTGTGGAAGCGCATCATGTCGAGCACACCAACGTCAGCAATTGCCGCACCGAACAAGTCGGGGCGCTGAGTGACGACGGCGCAGACGAGCAAGCCACCATTGGAGCCGCCTGATGCAGCGAACACATAGTGAGAATTGTCCATTGAGAAAAGATGAAGAGGAGTACCGTTGATAGTGATCTTGGAAGGGACCGTCCACTTCTCGCTGACGAGGAACTCGGCAGCGGCAATCATGTCGTCGAACACGTTCTGCTTCTTTTCCAACTTACCAGCCTCGTGCCACTTCTCACCGTACTCGCCGCCTCCACGCAAGTTGGCAAGAGCAAAGATGCCGCGGAAGTTGGTCAACCACGAGAGACGAATCGCCGAGAAGTAGGGGGTCAGAGAGATATTGAAGCCGCCATAGCCGTAGAGGAAAACGGGGTTGCTAGAAGTGCGCGCGACGCTCTTGTGGCGGACGATGAAGAGCGGGATGCTCGTGCCGTCTTTTGATTTATAGAAAAACCGCTCGCTCACGAAGTCAGACGATTTGAAACCGTGGACTTCGGTCTCACGCACCACAGTCGGCTCGGCAGAGGGGTTCGCCAAGTCGACACGGAAGATGGTACCAGGCGTCAAGAAGGAACTGAAGCGGAAGAAGAGCTCCGGGTCAAATTTTTCGCAGCGAATCGCCGAGACAGATCCCAGGTCGACCATCTTGAACTCCTTGACGAGCTGGCAGAGCGTCTCGCCCTCCTTGGGGAGCTGCCAGAGCTCAAGGGCGTCAATAACGTCACGCATGTAGACGACCATGAGTGCGTTCGTGTTAAAGCAGCTGACGCTGGAAAGGACATCACTGTCGTGATGGACAATGCAATCCTTCCATTCCAGCGGTGACTTGGAGATGTCGACAGACACGAGCTTGTAGTTGGGCGCGTTCTTGTTCGTTTTGAAGTAGAAGACAGAGCCGCTGTGCGTAATGTAATCGTACTCGGCATCGAACTTGTCGTTGATCGTCTTGAATTCGAGCTTGCCCTTGCCGCCATCGAATCCCTCGAGAGACGCGATGTGGAGAAGGCTCACCGGATCGGTAGACTCATAAGTGTAGACCAGAAGCCACTTACCATCGTCGCCAACGGTTCCCGCGAAGTTCCACGTCGGATGCTCCGCAATTGGACCATAGACAACGATATCCTCGGACTGCTTGGTTCCGAGGCGATGGTAGCAGATGTGGTGATTGAAATTATTCTCCTTGGACTTGCCAGCATCGTCCTTGTGCTCGCTGGGCTCTGGGTAGCGCGAGTAGAAGAAACCCTTGTCGTCATGCGTCCAGGAGAGGGAGGAGAACTTGGTCCACTCGATGACATCATCAAGATCTTTGCCTTGATCGGGTCCGAGCGCCTTCTTAACCTTCAGAGTTCGCCAGTCGGAACCACCAGCGCTGAGGGCATAGAGGAAGTACTCGCCAGACTCGGAGAAGGAGTAGCGGGGCATGCTGACCGTGCCGTCTGCGGATAGCAGGTTCGGATCCATGAAGATCTTGGCCGACGAATCGGGGTCAGTAAGCTTCTCCTTCACGTAAAGCACAAACCTGGACAGAAAGGGCGGTGAGAAAAAAAAGATTTGCTGGGTCCAACAAGTCGTCGCACTGGTTCTGCAATCCATCGTTCTTGTCATAGTAATACCGCTTGTTCGCTCCATGGCCAGCGAAGAACGGTGTTCCATACTTGGGGAAGTTGTAGAGCTACATATATGAAAAGAAATCCATCAATCAGAGCCGAAGACAATGGGATTCAAATAGGCGACCTCAGCGAGGCGGTCGTTGAGGCGCTTGCGATAGGCGGCCTGCGACAGATAGCCCTCGGTGACCTTCACCTGCTCATCAATCCAAGAGTTCACTTCCGCAGAGCTCTCGTCCTCTATGCACAAGGTGAACAAATACGAAGGATACCGAGCGAAGGGTAGAAAGGCGAGAAAAGGCGATGTCGTTGTGTCGACGATTCGCTGGTCACCAGAGGAGACGGCCGAACGTCGCTCAACAGCTTATTACAACTCAAGAAATGGCGGTAATAATTTTCAGTGGACATTTCTCGCTCGAAAAGGCCTTATAAGGGCAACAGCGAAGGAGGGAGCAGAACGAGGGAAACGAGGAAAGACAGCACCAAAGGAGCCATAAACCGCCAGGAACCGCCCTCGAAGACGACAAAGCGCGCTAATATGAATAATAGAGTAATTTGAAGTGATACCAAGCCAGCGGTAAGGGTCCTGGACTGTGAGGGGGCCTTTGGAGGTCTTGTAGACGTCGACATGGTCGACGCGTTTGGCCTTTGGATACACGAGCTTCTCAGTCGCCATCCTCGGTAAGATACTGAATCTCCTCTCTACTGTCTCTAGGCGCACCTCTCAATATTCGTTACCGCAGAGGTCAGCGCGGCAGCCCGCGAGAAGAGAAACTTGAAAACAACCTCCTCGAGCCCTTTGTCATCTCCGGCCTTCGCACCAAGTAAGATCTCCATGCTCGCTCCGATTCATTCTTCTCTGGAATTTCCTGCCATTCCAGGTACGTTTTCATTCTCCTTGCGTTGTGGAGGTCGAGTTAGCGTGCGCTTGGATCGCTTTCCTCGGTGTTCGCCGTTGGTCTTTCTCCCTTTTCCAAAGTGATTCGACGGCAGCTATACATGTATTTTTTATCCGTTTGTCGGCCCTCGTGAATCGGCTTTCTCTTGCGCCGTTGTTATCTCCAACATGCTCTTCGAACTCTTCCAATTGATTCCGTGCTGTGATGCCATTGTGTCCTCCCTTCCCCTCACCCCTCACTCCTCGCGTGATTCCTCTCATTCTGCTTTTCCCCTCGAATATCGATCGATCGCATTATTGCCTTCAAAAAACCCAAATAATAAATACGTATGTGTTATTTAGATTGCAATGGCGAGGCTACGGAGCGTCGAAGCGCTGCTCGTCGTTGCTCTCACGTGCTCCCTTACCTTTCTCGGCCATTCCTTCCAGCAAAACCTCAACGGCACCAATCTCCTCAAGAACCCTAGCACGCCCTCCTGCCACCTCATTCCTTATTAATATGTAATGATATCTTGATTTTCTTAAAACATATGAGAGTATTTTTCCAATTTCCCTTGCTGTGACCAACGCGCCTTGAAAGATGGCGACGTTGTTTTCATATGTGTTGTGGAGGGGGAGAGGATGGATTGACAATGACGACCATTCTCCACTGAGGCATTGACAATCATGGTCAATTGACCCGTTATGGTTGGCTCAATACTTTTCAGCAGGAGACCAAGATTAGTTGCCAATTGGGATTATAAAGTTTGTCATGGTTGTTTTTTATCAATGGCTCCTTTCAGGTATGCATTGAAGTTTGTTTCATTCTTTTCACATAGGTTCTGAGACCGGTGGAAACGGCTCCTTCCCCATCTTCGACTGGGTCCAGGCGACTGGTGTGTCGGTCACTGGTCAGAGAACCTCCATGTACGTCTCTGCTAGGCCTCTGTCAACAATTGCCGCCTTATTGATCTCTCCGATGTCAGCTGGCCTCATGTTGCGCAGTCTGGAACTCGCATTTTCGCCATAAATAACAAACAAACTCAGATGAAGACGATGTCTCAAAGCACGAAACTATTCGCCGTCCTTCGAGTTCCCTTCGTTCGATCTAATAATGTCGGTTCCTCCAGCTGTTGACCTGGTGCAATTACAAGGCTATGGGCGCAGTCTGCTGTTCCGCGCGTCAATGTATGGCTTTGTGAACTCTACCACTTCGGGTTGCCAATATTGGTTCAATGTCACTTTCAATATCCGCGGCGGTTCCAATCTCAATGTGATTCTGGGTACTTCAAATAGTCTGCATTGCTGTCGTTGCCCTTAATAATAACTCACTTTTCTGGTGCAGCGAACGGTCTCTTTAACGGTGCGAATTGGACCCTGATCGAAAACGCGAGTATTTGCGCGCCAGCTGGCACTTACCAGGCGGTTTTTACGATCGGCCTCGGCGGTTGCAACTCAGATGCAGTGTTGACTGATGGTGCACCCTCTCCCCTGTGACCTTTACTTGTCCCTCTCAAATTTGCCGATCTAGCTGCTGCCGATTCTGGTTTCTTGGGTGTCGATTCCAATGGAACGTGCGATCAATCGAGTACGAATCTCGTATCGCTTTTCATTCCAAAGTTCCATTTAGCACTTATGGGATGTTCTGTTGCTTAGCGTATGACGTTTGCGTGGACTACAACAGCGGTCTTCTCGTGAACCCCTCTCCTAACTGTGCCAGTACACCGAATTCACTCTGCGCCATGAGCACAACTGACCCGTCGTGGTATACTTGCGGTTCGCCCATTTTTTCAGCTGATATCTCTTCGTGGCATTGAAAAGTTCATGTTTGCGCAGTTTCCAAGTCGCCGTCTCCAACTCCTACTCCTACTCCGACTCCCACTCCCACTCCCACTCCCACTCCCACTCCTACTCCAGTCGATTCTCCCTCTCCCACGCCAACGCCGGTGGATTCTCCAACCCCTACTCCTACTCCGACTCCTACGCCGACTCCTACTCCTACTCCTATTCCGACTCCTACCCCCACTCCGACGCCCACTCCCACTCCTACTCCGACTCCGACCCCTAGTCCTGATTCTACTCCAACTGCCACTCCTACGAGTGGTTCCTCTGCAACCCCTGAGCCAATCCCTACCCCATCGCCATCACCGACGCCCACTCCCACTCCTACTCTCACTCCCACTCCTTCTCCCTCCCCCTCGCCTGATGTCACTCCGAGCACGAACTTCGAGATCACTCCAACACTGACTCCGACACCGTCATCTACTGAGGCGACTCCCACTGACCCGCTGATACAGCCTTCCCCTGCGGCCCCTGCTGAGGAACAGGGCTTCATCCCTGGCACCTCGCCTGCGATCTCCATCGTCATTGTGGTCATCATTGTCATCGTTGTCCTCGCTGCCATAGGTATCGCCGTCTTCTTCGTACTGCGTAAAAAGAAGGACGAGGACGCCGGCGGCGAGTTCTTTATGAAGGCGACCTAAGCACACTGCCTAGATGTTCAATTTTAATTTAGTTGTTATTGTTGTGTAAATTTGGTGGACTATGTACTTGTGTTGAGTCCAATGAAGCGCTTAGACCAAATGCACTGGCAACCACTTCTCGCCTTCAGTTGCTGTGCTCGCCATCCTCCCTGAAAGAATCTGGAAATGAAATCCCTTCGAGTCGTTGGCGATGAATGGTGATCAAGGCTTGATGGTGATGTTATTCTCTTCTTCTTGTGTCGCGTGGCATCGTCGCATCGGCTATGGCGCTGTTCGAAGTGGAGAGCTTCCTCTTGCTCGGCCACTACCAGGCCGCCGTCAACGCTGCCAGCTCGCTCAAGCTCAACGACGCCCAGGTGAAGCTGCAGCGCGATGTGCTCTTATACCGCGCCCACATTGAGCAAGGTGATTTGCTGCTGACGGTAGAAGAGATTCGGTGCGCCGCCGTTCGCTTCCGCACTCTCCTCGCCTAAAAACGATCTGACTCAGCCGCCCTCGCCCTCGCCTCGCCCTCTTCCTCCCTGCCCTCTTTCGCAGTCAAGATATATTTTTCATTATATTTTATTTATTTAAAATGGTAGCGACGATGCTCCGGCGCCGCTCTACGTGGTGAAGCTCTTGGCTCAGTTCCTCTCGACGAAGAACGGCGAGGAGGCCTACGCCAAAGGTACTCTCCATTCTCCCTTCTGTCTCTCCATTGGTTGTAGTAATATTCTTTACAGATATACTATCTTTTTTTGCTTATTGCGACCATGGACTGCATGCTTCTTGCTCTCTCTGGTCGACCTTTTTCCTTTTCTGCTTCAATCTTCCTCTCCTCCTTGCTTCCATTAGGTCAGGCCCTGCTTGCCAAAGCTGGATCGGATGCTCTTCTTCAATTAGTACTTGGTTTGCTCTTCTTCCGTCTCAATAAGCTCGATGACGCCTTCAAGGCCCTCGCCAATTGCCCCTCCCTCGAGGCGTATGAAATCTGCTTTCTTCCTTTCCTTCCCTTGAATTTAATGTCAGTTCTCATGTAGTGGCGCCTTGTTGGTCCAGATGTACCTCGCACTTAACCGCGTCGATGTGGCGGCCAAGGAGCTCGCCAAGCTCAAGTCCAAGAAGGACGACGCGATTCCAACGCTGCTCGCCTCGGCCTGGGTCAACGTTGCCCTTGGCAAGGAGAAGCTCAAAGATGCTGTTGAGACTTATCAGGTATATCGGTTTTTTGAAATCGTAATTTTTTGCTTCATCTTTTCTCATCTCCTGGTGCTGCTTGTAGGAATTGATGGATAAGTACGGTCCCTCAGTGTCGCTGCTCAATGGCGTTGCCGTCGCGCAAATGCAGGCTGGTGCCTTTGATAAGGCCGAGAAGGCCCTCAAGGACGCGTTGGTGATTGACAGCAAGAGCTCTGTGACGAATATCAATCTCTTTGTTTGCTATGAGCAGCAGGGCAAGGCTCAAGAAGTGCTCAAGAAGCAGCTCATGTGCCTCATCGCCTTCTCTGCGCAGACCCTCAATCGCCTGTCACTGATCTCCCTCTTGCTAGTGTGGTGAAATCGATAGCTCCTGAGCACCCATGGCTGATCGCTGTGACGCGCGCCGATGAGCACTTTGACGCGACGGCCCAGAAGTTCGAGCAGGATATCAAGGCCGCTTCGTAGCCAAAGAGTCTCCCCTTGTTGACTCGCTAAGTGCAATAATAACTGTACACATTTGCTAATTCTGAACCTGAAAGCTCGTTTATTCCGATCAAGGCCGCGAAAGGCGGTGGAAGCGACAGGAAGAACTCTTAGACGTGCTCAGCGGGGCCAGTGACGAGCTTGCCCTTGACGAACTTGGAGATGAACTGCTCGGGGATGGCAGACTCAACAGAGTCGTCATTCTCGGTCTTGCCGGGGGTGACAACTACAGGAGGACAAAAATAAGAAAGAGAAGGGGCAGGAAATGCCAGGCTGAATACCGTTGATCTCCGAGGTGAGGGAGGTGGCGATCGAGGCAGCCTGGCCAGCGGCGGTCTGGAGGAAGACGGAGGCGCCGTGGGTCTTGTCGAGCGAGATCTGGTGGACGGAGCCGTTGGCCTGGATCTGGACCTTCTTGGAGTTGATCACCTCAACGGTGGCAACGACGCTGGAAGAGAAAAGAGTCAGCGAGGGCGAGCGAAGGGACAGAAGTCGAAGAACGAGGTACTCATCGAAGATGATGCCGGAGCCAGTGGCGTTCTCTAAAAAAAAAGGAAAATAAGAAACAAACCCCCAAAAAAATCGAAATGGCGAAACAACCGGAATGGAAACAAAACGGGGCAGAGATGCTTCTCCACTAAGCAGGGGGACGCTCACGGAGCGTATTGGGAGCTCAAAAGACCGAAAGATGATTTGCAAAAGCAAAATAAACAAAAATCGGGCATGGAGAGGGGAGGGGGGCCCCGGCAGGGTCAAGCAATTTAAGGGTCGCACCAACGGAGATGGCAGTGCACTTGCCCTGGACGGTGACGACCGAGTTGGTGATCTACAAAAAGAAAATGCTAAGATTGGGATCAAAGAAATTAGATTTGGAGCGAAGGCGGCAGAGCTCAAAGGAGCGAGCGAGCAGGGACAGAAATGGACGGACCTTCGAGATGAAGACCGACTGCTTGGGCTCAGTGATCTTGACAACGACATCAGTCTTGCCAGTGACGCCCTCCTACAAAGTGCAGAAACAGGTGAGCAATTGAGGCACAGGAGGAGAAAGGACAAAGGAGGGCGATCGTACAACAAACCACTTGGTGCCCTCGAGACGAGCCATGTTGCTTCAAGTATCCTTCGATGCAGTGAGGGATCAGGAGCGATGCGTCGATCGAGCTCGGAAGCTCAGCGGAAGGGTACACGTGTTTCAGCGGCCGCTGCAAAAAGCTCCTTCGATGTTCAGTACCTCCTGCAACCGCTCTCCACTATCTCTCTGGCGGCCTGGTAAAATACGAATCGAAATCTATGGTTGCACCTCTCGCAGATCATTCTGTAGATGTCCGCAGACACGAGGCTGATGTCAACAGCTGAGTCAGAATGCAGAAGCCTCGACGATACCAATCTCGGCGGCGATCCAGGCTTCCGACCCGACGGCCGACGACCGTGTTCATTCTTTTTCACGATGGACCGCCTGCCATTTATTACAATTAGTCGTCAATGCGTTAATGGCAGACATTGCCCGACAAAATCTGAGGGCAGCAATCGATCTTTATATTCTGGTGTTCTCAATCCCATGTTCCCAAGTGCTCAATCAAAGAGATCGCGCTCAACGACAAAAGCGCATAGTTTGTCCAAGACGCAGGAAACACCAGCTCCTGTGAGACTCGAACACTCGCCGCCATAGGTCGCTCCTTCTTGAGACGCCCACTCCTAGCGAGTAGCATTGTGAGCCCGATAGCGATAGAAGAGGAAGGAGAGACCGAGTGGCTCCAGATGAGGCCACGAAGAGAACCACGAACAAAGGATAAAAAAAAGAAGAAAATTATCAAGAAAATAAAGAACACCTTAAATTTGGCGAGCGGGTCTTGCTTTTTTGGTGGTGAGTTTGGCGACTCTGCAGTGCTCTCGGCAGGCGACTCTATTTCGACATGGGATGGTGTGGAGTGATTTGACGATGGTGAAGAGCTGCGTTGGAGCTTGTCGGATTTGGTGGTGAGGACAAAGAGTGGCTTGGAAGGTCCACCCTCCTTGGTCACCTCAGATCGCCAAGTCTTGGCGGCATCAAACGAATCCTAACACAGAAAAAGTGAATAGGAGAGAAAAATGCAATGAAATGAGTATGAGATCAACAAGGAAGAGGTACAGGTTGAGCAGCATTATAAGCGATTATGGCGACACGCGCGTGCTTCACAAGCTTTGCATTCAATCTACATGAACATGAGAATAAACGGTGCGATCAGTATCAGCAAGGCAGACAAATGAGCCTGTGGTACCTGGCGTAGCGCTCGAGGCCAGAGGCATCCCACACCGCGAACTCGAACAACTCGCCCTTGTGGAAGCAACGAATTCGCACCTCGCGCGCACTAGAAAATTAATACCATAAAAATGACCCGCAGAGAACTTGGCGAGAAGAGACAGCAAGGAGAACGAAAGCGGACCCTATGGTTTGTGACTCCTCGTCGCTGAAATCAAGTTTCAGGAAGCGATTGACCAATGACGTTTTACCAACTCCAGAGGCGCCAAACACAATGAATGATGATTTCCGAGGAACGAAATTGCAAACCAATTGTTCTGTTCAAAAAGTAAAACGAAATCAGCCTCACATAAAAGACTCCATCCATCCAGCGATGGAAAATGAGGGAGACCTCAGTATCTATCAAGAAATGGAAACCCAGCCATCAAAACGAAGGAAAGAGATAAATTGGACGAGAATCGGAAAGAGAAGATGGGGAAGAAGTCAAGAGAGGGAGGCGGTTACCAGGCGGAGGCGAGTTTTGTAGCATAAGCTTCTGGATGGCGTTCTTAGCGTTCAGCTCCTCTTGCCGCGCTTTCTCTTTCCAATATAACCACGCTTCGTGACCCAGATTCTCATTATGATGGCACTCCCGATAAATCTCCTAGATATCATCAATTAGAAGATAATAATGAAAGCGCAATGATTCCACGAGAGACGAAGATTCGCAAGGAACTCGTTGAACCTTTCCAAAACCAAAACCGACACCAAGATTCGCGAATAACATGGAAAAATATTTCTGATATTATAATATAGATTCTGAATATCTCTTAATACCTTCCAAGTGAACGATAAATTGGTGTCGATAAAAGAGGGGTGCTTGTGGTGAGCGAAGCGCGAGTCGTAGAGGTCCTTCCACAGTTTCCCATCATTTTGGAGATCTTGAAATTCTTTGTCCACTAAAATAAAAAAGAAACCATAACATTCGAAATATCATCTAATAAATCTCTGAGAGGAATGTTGAAAAAGAGGAATTGGTGCGAAGATTCAAGGGAACCGAGAACAGATATCCTCGCCTCCGCAAAAATAACGAATCCATAAATAACTAATCATCATAGAAATTATATATGAAGGAAATCGAAAGGGCCAGAACGAAGGAAATCGAAGGAAGGCGAAATCGCTCGGCGAAAGGATCGGCGTTGAGATGACGCCCAGCTCCCTGTGGCTCTCCAACAAGAAGAACCTTCAAATCGACCCAAAAGACCACGACAGTATTTATGTAATTAAGAATGAGAGGAATTTTGAGAGAAAGCGAGCTTGAAGTGGAGGGGGGCAGGAGGCAAGGAGAGGCAAGGGGCGGCGAGAAGAAGGGCGAGGCTCGAGGATTCTGACAGAGCGATCGTCCGTACCAAGGCCGACCGAGCGCAATTCAAACGCATTCAAATATGAAAATATCTTCATCGTGAGATCGCGAGGCATCGAGGCGAAGGGCTGCAGGTCGCCGGAGCCATGATGGTCGGAGGGCGTGGGGTGTCCTGTCATGAGCTTTCGCCACCACGGTAGCGGGCCCGACTTCAGTG
>Ga0154020_10004870_pt1 | contig 15955 bp, 13 predicted proteins | sample Klosneuvirus_201_FD_109709 | JGI IMG/M metagenome (GOLD analysis project Ga0154020, IMG submission 109709) | Active sludge microbial communities from wastewater, Klosterneuburg, Austria - Klosneuvirus_20160825_MG | ecosystem: Engineered > WWTP > Aerobic digester > Activated sludge | place...
GAGCTGCGCGAGATCATGTCGTCGATCGATCGGCGAAAGCTCGTGCGCGGGATCGCGATGATCACCGTGGCCGTGCTGCTCGTCGGCGCGTTCGTCGGCTGGATCCTCTACGTGTCGCTCTAGAGCATTCCGTCGACGTGCGAGATCGCGAGGAGCACGAGCACCACGCGGACCGCGCCGAGCGCGAAGCCCAGCCCGCCGAGCGTGATCGCGGCGGCGGCCCCTAGGCGCGCTCCACCGGGGTTGTCCCGGCGCGCGAACCCGACCCAGCCCGCGCCGATGGCGGCGATGCCGAGGCCGAGCGCCACGAACAGACCCGGCGAGGGTAGCCAGGCCGCGACCAGGCTGCCGATCGCGCAGGCGAGCGCGAGCCGGTGTCCCCCGAGGCTGGCTGCTCGCACGCCCATGCTCCGACGCTATCGGGGCTCGCGCGGTGGGGCCAGTTTCGTGCTACATGGCGACCCCCATGACGGAGCCGACACCAGAGCCGATCCGCGCGGGATACTGCGCGATCGTCGGACTGCCAAATGTCGGCAAGTCCACGCTGTTGAACCGCATCCTGGGCCGGCACCTGGTCGCGGTGTCCGCGAAGCCGCAGACCACGCGAGATCGCATCCTCGGCGTTCACACGCTGGAACTGCCCGGCCAAACGCCGGGGCGCGCACAAATCGCCTATGTCGATACGCCGGGCGTCCAGGACGGCAAGGGCCCGCTGCGCCGCTACATGCGCGACGCCGCGAGCGGCGCGGCGAGCGATGCCGACATGACGCTGTTGCTGATCGATGGCCTCGATCGTCGCGGTCGGGTGCCGGGCCGCTTTCACGATCCCGACTCCGCGTCGCTCGTCGATGCGCTGCATCCCGATCGCCCGCTCATTGTCGCGATCAACAAGGTCGATCGCGTTCCCAAGCCCGACCTGTTGCCGGTGATCGAAGCGTGGGCGGCGTGGCGTCACGGCCTCGAGGTGGTGCCGATCAGCGCGCAGACCGGCGACGGCGTCGATGTCCTCGAGCGTCTGATCGCCGAGCGCCTCCCCGTCGGACCGGCGCTGTTCCCCGAGGAGATGGTCACCGATCGCACGCCGAAGTTCATCGCGCAGGAGATCATCCGCGAGCAGCTGTATCACCAGCTCGGCAAGGAGCTGCCGTACGCGTGCGCCGTGCAGATCGAGACGTGGAGCGAGACGCCGAAAAAGGAGCTCTCCATCGGCGCCGTGATCATCGTCGAGCGCGAATCGCAGAAGCCGATCGTGATCGGCAAGGGCGGGGCGCGTATCCGCGAGCTCGGAATCGCCGCGCGCCAGGCCGTCGGTGAAGCGCTCGGCGGTCCGAACGGACCCAAGACCGTGCACCTCACGTTGTTCGTGAAGGTGCTCGCCGAGTGGAGCCGCGCCGAGGCCGACCTCCGCCGCCTGGGCTACGGCGGCGAGGGAGAATCGTCATGACCGAACGTCCCGCTCCGTTGCTCGCCGTCGTCGGCCGGCCGAACGTCGGCAAGTCGACGCTGTTCAATCGCCTCGTCGGTGGTCGCCCGGCGCTCGTGCACGACACGCCGGGCCTCACGCGCGATCGCCGCTACGGCGAGACGGACTACTTCGGCACGTCGCTGCGCCTGGTCGATACCGGCGGCCTCGATCCGGATGCGGCCACCGAGGTCATCGGCGCGGGCATCCATCGCCAAGCGATGCGCGCGATCGATGAAGCCGATGCCGTGCTGCTCGTCGTCGATGGACGCGCGGGACTGTCCGCGGTGGATCGCGAGCTCGCCGCCAAGCTGCGCACGAGCGGCAAGCCGCTGTTCCTCGCGGTGAACAAGATCGACCACGCCGTGCGCGATGACCTCGTGCACGAGTTTCACGCGCTCGGGCTCGGCGAGCCCTACGCGATCAGCGCCGCGCACGGCCGCGGCATCGATACCTTGCTCGAGGCGATCACGCAGAAGATCGCGCCGCGCGCGGTCGCGGATCGCGACGACGACGAGATCGCCGATGGCGACGACATCTTCGACGTGCTCGGTGATGCCCCCGATCCCGAGGACGGTAGCGTCGACGAGGGCGAGGTCGACGCGCGCGAAGAGGCCGAGGCCAAGAAGCCGCTGCGCGTCGCGTTCGTCGGTCGCCCGAACGCGGGCAAGTCGTCGCTGACGAATCGCTTGCTCGGCGAGGAGCGCTCGCTGGTTCACGACGTGGCCGGCACGACCACGGATCCCGTCGACACGCCGTTCTCGATCGGCGGCCGCGATTACGTGCTGATCGACACCGCCGGCATTCGCCGCAAGGCGCGCATCGAAGTCGAGATCGAGAAGATCGCGGTGTCGATGGCGATCGGCCAGGTCGATCGCGCCGACGTCGTCGTGCTCGTCATCGACGCCGAGCTCGGCCCCGCCGAACAAGACGCGCGCATCGCCGGCATGGTCGAGGAAGCCGGTCGCGCGCTCGTCATCGCGCTCAACAAGAGCGATCGCATCGGCGGCACGGCGAAGAAGGACGCGCTCAAAGAGGCGACGTCCGAGACGTTCCACTTCCTGACCTGGGCACCGACCGTCCTGTTGTCCGCGCAGCGCGGCGATGGCGTCGACAAGCTGCTCGATCTCGTCGATCAGGTCGCGAAGCAGCACCGCAAGCGCATCCCGACCGCGCAGCTCAACCGCTTCTTCGCCGACGTGATCGAGGAGATGCCGCCTCCGCTGCACAACGGTCGCTCGATCAAGATCAACTACATCACGCAAGCGCGCGCGCGGCCGCCCACGTTCGTGTTGTGGGCGAACAAGCCCGACGGGCTATCGCAGTCCTACAAGCGATTCCTCGCGAACCGCTTGCGCGAATCGTATGGGTTCAAAGGAACCCCGATCCGCATCGCGACCAAAGAGAAGAAGGACCGGCACGACCGCGAGTAGTCACTGCAGCGTGATCGTTCCACTCGCCGGATCGAACGCGTTGTCGAGCTCGCCGTTGACCGCGCGCATCGGGTCGTAGCCGCTCTGCCAGGGCAGGTTCACGGCCATCCCGCCGAGCACCTGCTTCCACGACTGCGTGCCGGACAACACGCCCGCGAGGTAGCGCGCCGACGCTTGCCCCATGCCGTACCAGTACGCGGGCAGTCCGTTGACCACCACGTCGAGCTTCTCCGTGCCACGCGGGTGCATCGTCAGGAAGTCCTCGTCGTAGTAGTTGAACGACAGGCACGAGTTGAACAGCAGCACCTGGTAGCGATCCGGGAAGTTCGCGCGGCTGTACTCCCACGGCTCGAGCGGTCCATGACCGAAGTGGCTGTGGCCCGTGTACGCGAACACGTCGGAGTGCCAGAACGCTTCGAGGTAGCGCCACCGCGCGCGCTGGCGGACGTCGGGGCTGCCGTCCTCGAGGCCCCACCACGTGCGGATCTCGACGGTCATCGTGCGCGTGACGCCGTTGCGCGTCGCGGTCATCGGCGCGGACCAGACGATCCAGCGATCGCGGAAGTTCGCGATCACCTGGCGCAGGAGCTCTGCGCGCTTGCTCGCGTTCGTGCCGACCTGCGCGGGGAAGCCGGTCCCGTCGACGATCCAGCGCTCGACGTCGGCCCACGCGACGTTCGGGATCGCTTGGCCGTCGATCGAGTAGTCGAGTAGCCACGCCGACGGGTTCGTCTCGGTCACGCGCAACGCGGGCAGCTTCGCGCGCAGCTCGCGCTGGAACCGCATGTACTCCACGATGCCGCTGTCGCTCGGGCTGTCCTGGTTCGAATCGACGCCGAAGAAGGCGTACGCGACGATCTTCGTGCGCGACGGATCGCCGGCGAAGCCCCACAGCTGATCGTGCTCGGGCCACTCGGTCGGTGCGGCGGCCGCGCGGACGAGCGTGGCGCGTGTCGCGAGGAACTTGCGGTTCGCGTCGGCGGCGCTGATCTGCGCGGCGGGATCGAGACCGGCGCGCCCGCTATCGATCGCGTTCTGCTCGGCGACGATCAGCGAGCGACACGCGCTCCGCTTCGGTGCGTAGTGGTACCAGAGCGACTCCGCATCGGTCGCTTCGTCGACGCACGCGGGTTGGATCGACTGCGCCCACGCGCGGTAGTCGCCGAACAGGAGCACGAGATCGATCGGCCCCGAGGGCAGCTGCGTCTTCTCGACGAGCGCCTGGTCCTTGTAGTGATAGCGAATGCGCTCGACGGTCTGCGCGCCCGGGACGGACAGCCGCGTGCGCACGAGCTGCATCGCGGCGAGGTTGCGCTGCGCATCGCGATCCGCGACGCCGATACCTTGCTCGCGCAGCGCACCGAGCGCGCTCTTGAGCTGGCGATGGATCGCGCCGCGCGCGTCGGCGTCCGAGGCGCCCGGCGCGACATCGACGAACGCATCGAACTCGATCACGTGCTCCACACCGTCCACCGACGTCAGGTCCGTGTCCTGCGCACCCTCGTCCGTCGGGATCACGCACGCACCGACCAGCATCACCACCGCGAGGCCAAGCTTCATATGGCACCGCCGCGTAGCAGCCGCTGGACCACCTGCGGGCCCAAGCGCCGCGCCTACTTGCGGACCGTCGTGCGCGGTCGCGTTGCGGTCCGCAACGGCGAGCGGCAACACCGCTAGCTAGTCGATTCTAGAAATAACCCCAGCGCCGCGTTCCGCGCACGCCCAGCGTGAACACCGTGGTGTCGCCGCCGAAGCTGGCGAGGCGCGCCTCGAACCCGTAGCTCTTGTCGCGCGACAACAGGATGTCGAGCCCGCCGCCGATCGCGACGACGAAGTCCACACCGCCATCGATCGGGCCGCCGGTGGTCGCGACCGCGCCCAGGCCGCCGAACAAGTAGGGCACGTACTTGAGCACGTCGAACCGGAACACGGCGCCTGCGTCGGCGAGCCCGGCGTAGGTGTCGTTGCTCTGCTTCTCGGTGCCGCCGCCATAGAACGCACCGAACGCACCCTCGACGCGCAGCGAGAAGTCGGTGCTGATCGAGTGCTCGTAGGTCACCGAGACCGCGCCGCCGATGTCGGGAGAGATCTGGGGCGGGGCCATGTTGTTCACGGGCTCCCCGGGGACGCTGAACGTGGCCCAGCCAATCCCCAACGACAGTGCACGCTCGCCCTCGGCCGCTGCAGGAGCCGCGGACAGGGCGATCACGGCGACGAGGAGGGTGGTGCGCACCGAGGCATTCTACGGGCAACCCCGCCTCCCGATCCGCAGTCCAAGGGTGCGAATTGACGGAGCACCGATCGCGGTGCTACATCCCCCCGACCCATGGCGGCCGACGACAAAGACGACGACAAGGACGATCCGGCGAAGCCGGGCTTCCAGCCGAAAGCAGTGAACGTCGGTGGCGAGTCGCTCGCTGACCGCATCCTGCCGCACGTGAAGAAGATCCTCGTGATGTTCATCATGGTCGCGGTGGTCGTGTCCGTGGTGCTCATCATCCGCTGGCGCAAGAACGTCAAGCAGGAGGTGGCGACCGCGAAGCTCGGCGCGGTGCTCGACACGGCCCGCAAGGACGTCAACCCCGAGGCGAAGCCAGAGGACAAGGACGTCTTCAAGTCGGCGAAGGATCGCGCGAACGCGGTGCTCGACGCGATGGCGAAGTCCGGGACGACGGGCACGGCGAGCTATCACGGCGGCGTGCTGCTCGACGCGGGCAAGTACGACGAAGCGATCACCACGTTCCGCGCCGGCGAGAACAAGACGGATCTCGAGGGCGTGCTGTGCCGCGAAGGACTCGGACTCGCGCTCGAAGCGAAGGCCACCGCCGAGAAGGACGCGACCGCGCGCCAGAAGGGCCTCGAAGAAGCGCTCGCCGCATTCACCGCGATGCAGCCCGACGAGGCCGGCCCGCGCCGCGCCCACGCGCTCTATCACATGGGCCGCATCCAGCAGACGCTCGGCAAGACGGCCGAGGCGAAGGCGTCGTTCGAGAAGGCGAAGCCGCTCGCCGCGACGGCGGAAGCACCGAGCCCCGAGCCGTCGATCAACCACTACCAGCTCTCGCAGCTGATCGAGCGTCGCCTGTCGACGATGTAATGAAGCACCTCTCTGCACTCTTGTTGTTCGCCTCTTTGGGGGCGTGCGTTCGCGTGCCGTATCAGCGCGCGGATGCGATGAGCGCCGAATCCGTCGAGCCGCTCGGCGAAGATCGCCTCTCGCTCCACTGGAAGTTCGAGACCGCGGATCGCAAGACCGAGGTCGAGCCGCAGGAGTTCGCGAGCCCCGCGATCTGGGCGGACTCGCTCTATGTCGGAAGCGCGAACGGATGGTTCTACGCGATGCGCGCGGCCAACGGCGCGGTCCGCTGGCGCAAGCGCATCGGCGCGGTCAACTGCGCACCGCTCGTCCTCGGCACGAACCTGTACGTCGGCACCTCCGACGGCTCGCTGATCGCGATGGACGCGCAGACGGGCCAGGAGAAGTGGCGCTATCAGAGCCGCGGTCCGATCGATCAGACGCCCGCCGCAACGAGCGAGCTCATCGTGTTCTCGAACGAGGCCGATCAGGTCGTCGCCGTCGACGCGATCACGGGCAAGTTCAAGTGGCAGTACAAGACCGAGACTCCCGAGGAGTACACGCTGCGCGGTCACGCCGGCGTCGCGGTCGATAACGATCTCGTCTACACCGGCTTCTCCAACGGCACGCTCGCCGCACTCCGTCGCGACACGGGCTCCGTCGCGTGGTCGACCTCGCTCAAGGCGGAGGCCGATCGGTTCATGGATGTCGACGCGACGCCGATCGTGATCGACAACTTCGTGTTCGCATCGTCCTCGTCGGGCGGCGTCTACGCGCTCGACAAGACCACCGGCCTCGTTCGTTGGCGCATGCCGTTCTACGACATCGCGATGCCCTCGGCGACCGGCAACGTCGGTGGTCTCGCATCGGACGGCAAGACGCTCTACGTCTCCGTCGCGGACCTCGGCACCTACGCACTCGATCTGAACGGCAACATCATCTGGCGCGTCGGCGCGCGCGGCGGTGGCGAGCCGGCCACGCCGGTCGTGTACCAAGATCTGCTCGTCTACTCGCTCGCGAAGGACGGCATGTTCGTCGCCGATCGCAAGACCGGGGCGACGCTCGAGTACTTCGATCCGGGCGACGGCGTCTCCGCCGAGCCGACGATCACCGGCGATGGCCGCCTCTACGTGATGTCGAACCGCGGCATCCTGTACGCGTTCGATCTCGAGTAGCGCTAATCCACGAACGGCAGCGCGGGCTTCGCGATCAGGTAGCCCTGGAGCAGGTCGCAATCGAGATCGACGAGGACCTTCGCCTCGGCTTCCGTCTCGACGCCTTCACCGATCAGCGTGATGCCCTCGTGCTTGCACAGCTCGGTGACGCTCTTGATCAGGCGCTGCTTCATCGGGTGCTTGTCGACATCGCGCACGAGCGACATGTCGAGCTTCACGAAGTCGCAATCGAGCAGCGTGAAGGTCCCCATGCGCGCGTGACCGCCGCCGAGATCATCGATCGCGATGCGGAACCCGAGCTCGCGCAGCTCGGCCACGCGGTAGCGAAGATCGATCTGGCCCTCGAGCGACGTGCGCTCGGTGATCTCCAGAACCACGCGCGAGGCGATCTTCGACAGCGGTGCGAACGCGCTCGTCAGCTGCTTGTCCATCAGGTCGAGCAGGTGGAGGTTGATGAACACCACCCCGCGATCGGCGGGAGCCTGCGAGAACACTCTGGCGGTCTGCGCGCGCACGGCGCGACCGATCGTCGTGATGCGCTCGAGGCGCTCGGCCGCATCGAGGATCGCGCCGGGATGCGGAAGCGATTTGTCCGTGGAGCGGAGCAGGGCTTCGTAGCCGAACCGAGCGCGCGTCTTCGCGTGAACGATCGGCTGGAAGTGCATCGTCATCGCGGCGACGCAGCGATCGAGCTTCGCCTCGAGCTCGCGCAGGTGGTAGGCGGCGTCGACGGCGCTGTACAGCGCGTTCGGATTGGTTCCGTTCGCGAGGATCTCCGGCGCGAGCGTCGGCGATGCTTCGAGCTTCGCGTCGCCGGGCTTGGGCACCTGTGGAAGACCCGGGATCCTCAGCTCGCTACGTCTGTCCGAGGACACAGGTCCACTCTACAGCCCGACGAGAATGGGTGGAAAGATTCGCTGCCCCTAACGTACCCCAACGCCTGCCGCGAATTGCTGCGTGTGCGATTAGCAGAGACGGCGTAGGTGCTCGCGGAACTCGGCAACGACCAGCGACGCGGGATGCTTGTCGAGCTCGCTGTTGATCAGGTCATCGACGATCGGGAGATCGAGGACGAGCCGGTACAGCATCATGCAAGCGCGCGGCGACAGCGAGACAAAGCGAGCCTCGCCGTAGAGGGTCACGTTCGACGACGCGGGAGTGGCCCAGCCGATGCTGAACGTCGCCGGATCGTAGGTGTAGTCGAGGGTGTAGCCGAGGGAGCCTCGCTCGAGCTTGCGGGTGAAGGCGACCTTCTCGGGCCGACCTTCCGCCGTGCGACGGAGCACGCGCGAGGTCTGCACGATTGGCAGCCATCGCGGGATCTCCACCGCGTCCGCGAACACCTCGTAGGCCACCCCGGCGTTGACGCTGAGGGTTGTCGAAACCTCGCTGGAGAGGGGAGAGACCTGGGGGTATGCGAGTGCGGTGGCCATGGGATACGTCCTTTCGAGCTGACGAACCCAACAGCAACCGCGATACCAGCGCGCGGCGACCAAGTTACACGGGGTTGACTACGACAAGGCTTCCGTGGACCCGACCACCCGAGTTGCCGCGGGCGAGATCGGTGGCCGCTAACTCGCGGTCCCAGTGTGCGCCCCTGGCGGCTGGAGGCGCCGTTGGCAGATCGCGCACGACCAGGTCCAGCGCGGCGGATCGCCGAGCTGGTAGCAGTCGATCGCGGTGCCACACGCCCGGCACGGCTTCCCGCTGCGGCCGTAGACAAAGTAGCGCTCGTCGTTCGGCGCGTCTCCCGCGAGGCGATCGCGCGTCGTGCGCGGGCCGGGACCCAGATTGCGCAGCATCTGATCGCGCGCCATCTCGTAGAGGCGCTCGAGGTCCTCGAGCGTGATCGCACCGGCGAGCGTCCGAGGATCGATGCCGCACGCGAACAGCGCTTCGCTCTTGTACACGTTGCCGATCCCGGCGGCGATGCGCTGATCGAGCACCACGTCCGCGATCGTGCGCGTCGCGAACGCATGCGCACGCGCGGCGGCGTCGCGCGGATCGAACGCGTCGACCAGGATGTCCGGACCGAGGCGCGCCACCGCCATTCCGTGCATCGGCGCGCGGCGATCGGAGACCTCGATCGTGCGTGCGCCGAGCCAGAGGTCCACGGTGTCGTCGGTGATCACCGCGAGCGTCACGCGCCCCGGCGAGGTGTGCGCGATGCGATCCTCGCCGCGCTGGCGATCGAAGCTCTGCTGGCGGCCGTACATGCCGAGGTGCGCGCGGAGCTCGGTGCCGTTGTCGAGCGCGATCACGAGGTGCTTGCCGTGCGCGGCGACGCTGGTGACCACGCGACCCGCGAGGTCGCGCACGAGGCCTTGCGTGGTGACGCGAACGAGTGCCTTGCCGACGAGCCGCGGCCCCAGGCGCGCCGCGATGCGGTGGATCGTGTCGCCCTCGGGCACGACGCCACTATGACTCACCGGGTGTGGATCAGCGACCCACGAGCGGCGCGGCGAGGAGGCGTGCTCGCGACGACGATGCTCGCTACTTCTCGTCGGCCGCGGCCGTGTACACACCGCGCGCCATCAGCGATCGCTCCTGCGCCGCGCGCGCCTTGTAGATCGCCGCACGAATCGTCGCGATGCCGGCATCGTGCGGCGCTGCGGTGTGCGCGAGCTCGATCAGGTGACACGCGAGTGCGTGATCTCCCGCGGCGGAGACGGTCTCCGCGCGCGCGGCGAGCACGGTCGCGCCACCGGCGAGCGTGGCGAGCTCCGTCGCGAGGTGCTGCTCGCGCGCGGGCTTCAGATGCGCCGGGTTGCCGTCCCACCAGCCGCCGTACAGGCGATACAGGTTGCGCACGATGAACTCGGGCTCGTCGTAGACCGGCGACAGGTACGGACGCGCGGCGAGATGCGGTGGCGGCTTCACGGCGCCGAGGATCTGATCGAGGCGCGCGCCGGCGTTCATCATCGCGATCACTTGGTCCACGAGCGAGTCGAGAAACGATGCGGTCTCGTCGAGCGCGCGATGGACCTCCGCGGCGCCCCAGATCGGCACGCCGTGGCCCGGGCAAAGGACCTCGGCACCGAGCGCGTCCATTGCCCGCAGCGCGGCCGCCCACTCGCACGGGTATCGCTGCACCTTCTGCGGATTGCCGCAGTTCGGCGACGCCCAGATGAACAGATCGCCCGGGCAGATCACGCCGGCATCGGGCACCCATACCCACGCGTGATCGTCGGTCTCGCCGAGTGCGTGATGCACCTCGAACCGGCGGCCGCCGACATCGAGCGACGTGCGATCGACGAACGTCTCGTCGGGGGCGCGGAACTCGCTGGGAAACTCCGCGCTCGTGCGGAACTGGCGCTGGTTGATGCGGTGGTTCCAGCCGCGCGTCAGCTTGTACCGCTCGAAGCGACGAGCGACGGCCTCGTGCGCGAGGACGTGGACCTTGGTGTTGGCCTCGCGCTCGTAGAGCTCGACGCCGAAGCAGTGATCGACGTGACCGTGTGTCCACACCGCGTGCGTGACCGGATCCTTCGTCGCGGACCGCAGCACGCCGCGCGTGGGCTCCGCGAGGAGGAAGCTGCCCGTGTCGACGAGGACGAGCCCGGCGTCCGTCGTGAACGCCGTGACATTCGCGAAGCTCGAGACGAAGTGCGTTCGCGGCGCGACCTGCTCGGCGACCATGCGCGGAGCCATGGGTTGCGCCGCGTCGACCGAGACGGCACCGGTGAGAAGATCCGTGGACAGCTCCCGCAGCGACGGCATACGCCGAGTGTAACTACTGTAGGAAGATCTCGAGCGTCAGAGAGCCGGTGTTGTTGCCGTACGCGTTGTTCGCGTTGTCGTGGTAGCGCGCCGTCACCGGCACGTTGTAGCCAGGGCCCGTGACCTCGTAGACGTGAGTCGACGTGTAGTTGCCCCACTTCGGATTCTTGTTCGGGCCGAGCGTGGTGTCGTAGAGCGCGATGCCGGTGTCGATGCCGTTGTCCTTGTCGCGCGGGACGATGGTGCCTTGGTACTCGGCGTCGGCGAGGATGGAGCCACCGAGCACGTCGTCGACCTTGCACTGACCCGATGCGCGCACGCGATAGTTCAGCGACGACGAGTACGTCTGCTGCGAGACGACCACCTGTCCGCTGCACGGGATGATCATCGTCTCGATCAGCGTGGTCGTGGGTGCATCGGGCGGCGGCATCACGTCGAACGGCGGGATCAGGCCGTCGAGCGGCGGGATCAACCCGTCGAGGTCGAACGCATCGAACGGGGGAAACAGACTGTCGACCGCAGCGTCAGCGAGCGGCGGTGTGACGACATCGATGGCCGCATCCGCGATCTCGGCATCGGGTTGTACGAACGAGTCCGTGCCGGAGCCCGAACCGCCCGCATCTCCAGACCCACCGGAGATGTAGAACGTGCAGCCCGAGAGGGCCATCACGAGCGGAAGGATGCGCATCACGCGCGGAGAATACGCGAAGGTATGGCGAGTGGAGTCGATATCTCGCGACGCTATTGCAGGTGATCGATCGCCAGGGTGAGCTGGCCGTCGTTGTTGTCGTAGTTCGGGTCGTGGAACTTCGCGATGATGCGCGCACCGAGGCCGAGGTAGGTCGCGCTGTAGTTGTGCGAGCTCTGGTAGCCGCCCCAGTTCGGCAGCTTGTCCATCCCGGGTGTCGTGTCGTTGATCGCGATCCCGCAGTCCGTGCTCTGCGAGCTCGAGCTCGTGCCGAACTGGTTGTAGACGTACTCCGCATCGCCGTGCGAGTTGTTCGAGTCGTTCGTCACGCACTCGCCGCTCGCGCGAAGTCGATACGTGACGCTCGCCGCGAGGACGTTCGTCGACAGCACCTCGGTCCCATCGCAAGGAACCACGATCGTCTCGAGCAGCGTCCACGCCGGCATCGCGTCGGGGCCGGCATCGATCGGCGGTGCGGCATCGCCGGGCAGCGCGTCCGTGCGGGCATCGATCGAATTGTTCGAGCTCGAATCGAGGATCGAGGCATCGTCGGTCGCCTCGATCTTGATCGAGAACGTGCATGCGGTCGTGCCGATGATCAGGGCGGGGTACAGCCGGCGCACGGCGACATCCTAGCGCAGGACGCGTGACGATCGGGGTAGCGAGCGGTGACGGTCGGGGAGGGCGCGCAAACCGCCTAGTTCGCGTCGTCGTCGTCGATATCTTCGGCCTCGGGTTCCTCGGTGGCCTCGGGCGGGAGCGTGACGTGAACCGGCGCCTGCCCGCGCACGACGAGACCGCGGTAGTCGATCCGCGCACCCGCGGCGAGGAGGGCGCGCGCGTGCGGAGATTCACCCGCGGCGACACCATCGATCGTCTCGACGAGGATCTCGCGACGGCGCGCTCTCGCCGCGACGCGCGGAAGGCCCACGGACAGCGCGAGTGCGATCGTCTCGTCGGGGAGGGCGGCGGTCGCGATCTTCTTGCCCTTGGGCTCGATCCACACGGCGAGCTCGCCGTCGACGAGGATCGCGGTCGCGCCGACCCGTCGCGCGGGCCGTGCGGACGGATCGCGGAGCGGCGGCCAATCGAGCGGACCGCCCCACGCGTTCGCGGGATCCACGGCGGCGAGGACGTCGACACGTTGTGCTTGGTTGCGCGGCGCCTCGCGCAGGCGATCGATCGCACCGGGCCATGCGTATTGCGCGCCCTCGAGGCTCTCGACGAAGAAGCCGCGGCGCACCGTTCCCGCATCTTCCATCGCGCGCAACACGTCGCCGACGGATGCGAAGCCACCTGACAGATCGTCCGCCTTCGCGGTGGCGCGACCCGCGAAGCCCCAGCGCTCGAGCAGCGAGGTCGCCGCTGCGATCGCGCGCTGCGTGGCGGACGGGGCAGGGCCGAGCGAGGACACGAGGGACCACCGCCCACCGAACACCGCGTGACTCGCGGTGCGTCGCGCGGACGGCGAGGCGAGCGAGCGCAGCGGACTGAACGTGTCGTTCGTGATCTCGCCGGCCCACACGAGGTCCCACAGCGCGGCGGTGACCGCGGCGCGATCGATGGCACCCGCGGCCTTCGCTGCGGTCTCGATCGCGACGAGGAACGAGGCACCGGACGTGCTCAGGTGCGCGACGATCGCATCGTGGACGGCCGAGCGATGCGGCACCTCCGTCGGTGCGGGCGCGAGCGCGAGGGCGCGATCGCGGCGCAGCAGGATCACGCGACCATCTTTGACGCCGAGCGCGCCCGCGCCGACCCACACGAGCTCTCCCGCGGCGCCGAGCTCGTCGAGCATGCGCGGGTGATAGTCGAGGATGCGCGCGGGCAGGATGCGCTGCTCGAGCTCGGAGAACGGAATCGCCACGCCTTCGAGGCGACCGATCGCGTCGCGTAGCGCACCGATGCCGCGCCGCGGCTGATCGAGTCCGTGCCAGCGCGGCAGGAAGGCGGCGAACGTCTTCGCGTCGACGGGGGCGACCTGCGCGCGCAGCTTCGCGAGCGTTCGCCGGCGCAGCTGGCGCAGCACCTCCGGATCACACGCGTCGATGTGCGTGCCGCCGGGGCGAAGCTCGCCGCGCACGAGCTGGTTGCGCGCTTCGAGCAAGACGAGGATCGGCTCGATCTGGCCATTCGGCAGGCCCCAGCGCGACGCCAGGCCATCCACCGTGAACGGCGCGTGCGTGCGCGCGTAGCGACCGACGAGGGTCTCGAGCGGTTGCGCGACCGGCTCGAGCAGCGCGGCCGGCAGTCCCTGCGGCAACTGCACGCCGAGCCCGTCGCGATAGCGCGCGGCGTCCTCGGTCGCGATGAACCGCGGGTGTCCCGCGATGCGCACCGCCGCGATGCGCCGCGTGTCGACGAGCAGCGCGAGCACCGCATCGAGGTCGCCGTCGACCGTGCTGCGCGCTGCGATCTCGTCGCGCGAGAGATCGCCGATCCGCGCGAGCAGATCGCGAATCTCGTCGATGTTGCGCGCCTTGCGCTCGTCCACGAGCTGCTGGAGCTCGGCTTCGACCTCGGCGAGCACGTCGAGATCGAGCAGGTCGCGCAGCTCGCCGCCGCCGATCAGCTCGCGCAACAGGCCGCGATCGAGCGTGAGCGCCTGCGCCTTGCGCTCCGCGAGCGGCGCATCGCCTTCGTAGAGGAAGGCGGCGACATAGTCGAATACCAGGCCGCGCGAGAACGGCGACGCCGCATCGGTGGTCGCGGGCTCGATGCGGATCACGCGCGAGCGGATCTTGCCGAGAACATCGACGAGCGCCGGTAGATCGAACACGTCGCGCAGCACCTCGCGATACGTCTCGAGCGTGATCGGGAACGCTGGGAACCGCAGCGCCACGCCCATCAGTTGCTGCGCGCGCAATCGTTGCGCCCACAGCGGCGTGCGGTGGCCCGGGCGCCGGCGCGGCAAGAGCAGGGCGCGGGCGGCGTTCTCGCGAAAGTGCGTCGCGAACACGCTCGAGCGTGCGAGCTCGTCGACGAGCTCGTTCTCGATGTCCTCGGGATCGGGGATCAGCTGATCGTCGGTCGGCAGTACGTCGCCGTCGGCGAATCGCAGCGCGATGCCGTCGTCGGTGTACAGCGGATGGATCGGATAGCCGAGCTCCGCTTCGAGGCGCTTCGCGAGCACCAGCGACCACGGCGCGTGAATGCGGCTGCCGAACGGCGTCAGGATGCACACGCGAACATCGCCGAGCTCGTCGCGAAAGCGCTCGATGGTGATCGCGCGATCCGTCGGCACGCTTCCGGTCTGCGTGCGTTGCTCGGTGATGTAATCGATGAGGTTGTCGGCCGCGAACCCGTCGAGGTGATAGTCCGTGGTGAGCCACGTCCGCGCCGCACCGGCGTCGCTCGCCAGCTTCGCATCGAGCTCGCGACAGAACGCGCCGAGAGCCATCCCGAGCTCGAGCGGACGCCCCGGACCCTCGCCACGCCAGAACGGCATCTTGCCGGGCTCGCCCGGCGCGGGTGTGACGATCACGCGATCACGCGTGATGTCCTCGATGCGCCACGTCGTCGCGCCGAGGATGAACGTCTCGCCCTTGCGGCTCTCCGCCACCATCTCCTCGTCGAGCTCGCCGACGCGCGGGCCACCGACGCCGGCATGCACCGCGTACGTCCCGCGATCCGGAATCGTGCCGCCGCTGACCACGCTCAAGAGGCGCGCGCCTTTGCGCCCGACGAGCGTATCTGCCTGGCGATCCCACGTGAGCCGCGGCCGCAGCTCGGCAAATTCGTCGCTCGGGTAGCGCCCGGCGAGCATGTCGAGGACGCCGACGAGCGCCGCCCGCGACAGATCGCGATAGCTCGCCGCGCGGCGGATCACGCGCTCCAAGTCGGCGACCGCCCACGCGTCCGCGCCGACCATCGCGACGATCTGCTGCGCCAGCACGTCGAGCGCGCTGTCCGGAACGCGGATCGCCTCGACCTCGCCATCGAGCATCTTCCGCGCGACCACCGTCGCTTCGAGGAGGTCGCCGCGAAACTTCGGGATCATCCGCCCGCGACTCGTGCCGCCGACCTGGTGGTTCGCGCGCCCGATGCGCTGTAACCCGCGCGACACCGCGCCGGGTGACTCGACCTGCACGACGAGATCGACGGTGCCCATGTCGATGCCGAGCTCGAGCGAGCTGGTCGCCGTGATCGCGCGCAGCCGGCCGCCCTTGAGCGCTTCTTCCATCTCGAGCCGCTGATGGCGCGCGACGCTGCCGTGGTGCGCGCGTACGAGCTCGACGCCCTCGGGTGCCACGCCCGTCGTCGTCGCGAGCTCGGTCAGCTGCTGGCTCACGCGCTCCGCCAAGCGCCGCGAGTTGACGAAGATGATCGTCGTGCGATGCGCGAGGATCAGCTCGAGCAGCCGCGTGTTGATCAGCGGCCACATGCCGCCGCCATCGCGCC
>Ga0154020_10004871_pt1 | contig 15954 bp, 17 predicted proteins | sample Klosneuvirus_201_FD_109709 | JGI IMG/M metagenome (GOLD analysis project Ga0154020, IMG submission 109709) | Active sludge microbial communities from wastewater, Klosterneuburg, Austria - Klosneuvirus_20160825_MG | ecosystem: Engineered > WWTP > Aerobic digester > Activated sludge | place...
CAGTGCAAGTGTCACACTGCCTGCCTGCGGCGCGGAACCCGCACGTAAATGCGCGCGACGACGGCGATTATGATGCAGATCTTCAGCAATATTCGAAAGCAGCGAAAAATAACTGAATGCGCGAACAACTGCGATGGTTTCCCTGTGGCTTAAATGGTGGAGAATTGTGTCGAGCTCCTGCCTGGCAATCTGATCCTGGTCGCGATGAAAACGAACTGCCGTCTGGCGAATGTTTTCAACGAGGGCAAAGGTTTTTTCTCCCTCAACGTCACGTATAGTGTCGCCCAGCATACGCCCAAGCAGACGAATATCTTCCCGCAATGGATGATCTTTTTCGTTTGGCAGATTCTGTTCAGCGGTATGGGCCTGAGTAGGCATACTCATCAGTGTAGGTCTCCTGTTAGTATGGAATTTGGGGTGTTGATCGATAATGGCGCAGGTAATGAACAGCAGCGGGCTAGCGTTCGCTGCCGGTTGGTCGTGCTAGAATTGCCGGGTTCTTTAAATTTAATGCAACTATGCCCAATCCTGAAAAAATCATTATTGCCTCACGCGAAAGCCAGCTTGCCATGTGGCAAGCGCATTTCATCCGGGATCGTTTGATCCAATTATACCCGCAAACCGAAATCACCATACTTGGCATGACGACGAAAGGAGACCAGATACTCGACACATCTCTATCAAAAATTGGTGGCAAGGGCTTATTCACTAAGGAACTCGAGCAAGCATTGGAAGATGGACGCGCTGATATTGCCGTACATTCGATGAAGGATATTCCTATGAATCTGCCCCCAGGATTTATATTGGCTGCGATTACGGATCGAGAAGATCCGCGTGATGCATTCGTTTCTAATAATTTCACTCGTCTGGAAGATTTGCCGGAAGGCAGTATTGTTGGCACATCCAGTCTGCGTCGAGAATCGCAAATACGGGCAAATTTTCCGCAACTTGAGGTGCGTCCATTACGTGGAAATGTACAGACTCGTCTGCGCAAGCTGGATGAAGGCGCATACAGTGCCATTATTCTGGCGGCAGCAGGGTTGATTCGACTGGACCTGGGCTATCGTATCAGCACATTACTATCCCCGGAATCCAGTTTGCCAGCTGTAGGGCAGGGCGCACTGGGAATAGAATGCCGTGATAATCGCTCTGATCTGGTCGAATGGATGCAACCTCTGCATGACCCGGTTACCAGTGCCTGCGTAAAAGCAGAGCGTGCGATGAGTCGGGTGCTGGGCGGCAGCTGCCAGGTACCGTTGGGAGGGTATGCTGAAATTAGCGAAGATATTTTGACACTACGTGGATTCGTCGCCACGCCGAATGGGAGCAGGATTGTGGCGGATAAATCAAGTGGTAAACCGGAGGCTAGTGAGATGATAGGGCAGCAGCTTGCTGAAAACTTGAAGCGGCAGGGTGCGCAGGCGATTCTCGATTCGCTGGATCTTGATCCGAACTAAGACAAAGAATCGGTGCAGTCTCAGTATCCATTAAACCGAGTAGGGGTGCTGATTACTCGTCCACAACATCAGGCAGGCTACCTGGCGAACAGAGTTGCTAAGCTTGGAGGTGTTCCCTGGTTACTTCCGGTACTGGCCATTACTGATATCGATGACAAACAACCCTTGCTTGATCTGATTGTGCGGCTAAGCAGTTTTGATGCAGCAATCTTTGTTAGCCCCAATGCTGTTGATAAAGCGATGCCACTTATTAAACAGTTTGGTGTTTGGCCATTACACCTGGTAGCCGCAACGGTCGGGCAGGGGAGCGCGACTATGCTTAAATTATATGGTGTTGAAACGGTTATCGTGCCGGATGTTGGGTCAGATAGTGAAGCATTGCTGGGTATGCCATTCTTTCAGCAACCAACTGGGAAGCGTGTTGCTATTTTTCGGGGAGAAGAAGGTCGAAAACTGCTCGGAGACACACTAAGCGAGCGCGGTGCAATTGTGGAATATGTTGCCTGCTACCGGCGCTCAAAACCAGTGGTCGATATTGCACCTTTATTGGCAGATTGGCGAGATCACAAAATCCAGGCAGTCGTCATTACCAGCAGTGAAGGACTGGATAATTTGTTTGACATGCTCGGTGAAACTGGCCGACAATTGCTGATGGCCACTCCGTTATTCACCGCGCACGAACGTATTGCTCAAAAAGCAAAAGTACTTGGCATCACCACCATACGTTGTACGCCTGGCGGTGATGATGGAACTATCGAAGGTTTGTTGAGTTACTTCAATTCTTAATTTTAATGAAGACTTTCTCATGATTACAGACGCTCAGTATGCTTCATCAAAAGCAGCGCGCCGCTTTGCGCGCTGGTTCTTGCTAATACTACTCGTTGCCGTCACTGTTATGGGGTGGAATTGGGCGAAAACTCAGGGTTATATTGATAATTTTCAACAAACCTTAAAACGGTATCTGATTGATGCGGATGTTTTTGGTAGTCGCACTCGGGCTATGATTGCGCAAATTGATTCTACTCAACTTGAAACGAACCAGCGGATGGATCAACTTGCGGCAAGTGTGTTGTCAATCGACAATCAACGCCATGTCGTTGCGCAAAATAATGTTAAAGCGATCAGCAGCAATGGTCAGAATGAACGAATTTTAGAAGTTGTGACGCACTTGGTTTATTCTGCGAACCAATTTCTGCAGCTGACGGGTGATACCGAAAATGCGCAGGCAGCACTTAAACAGGCGTTGATGTGGGTGCAATCAAGCGATCAATTGGTGAATACCGATATCGAGGCTGCTCTGGCTGGAGATATACAGCGACTTGAGGTAGTCAGTCAATTGGATCGGGCCAAGATATACCAGGAAATCAGCCACTATGCTGAACAAATCAGTCCATTGCCACTCGCCATGGATACACACCTTAAAACGTTCAATCCCCCGGAAATATCAATAGAAGCTGCCGATTCAAACTTCTTGTCAAAGTTTTTTGTGGAGATTTGGCAGGATTTGTGTCAGCTGATCCAGATAAAAAAACTGGACAGCGCAACGGTGGTGCTCCTGTCTCCTTCTCAAGTACAACTTTTGCATGGTAATGTAAAATTACAATTAAAACAGGCTCAGCTGGCCTTGCTTACACGAGATCAAGATGCTTTTCTGTATGGACTGGATACAGCCCATGGTTTGATCGATAGTTACTTTGACACACGACAGTCGAGTGTAATTGAGTTACAGACCAAACTAAAACAATACAAGGAGATGGCAAAGGAAATGGCTTATCCTGAGTTACTGGCATCGCTGCAGGCGCTGCAATCCACGCAAATCAAGTCTGAACGGGGGAATAAATGAAATTGATCTTATGGATACTGGCATTATTTGCCGCATCTGCAGCAGTAGTTCTGGCCGCTTACTATAATACTGGGACAGTACTTTTTACCGTGCCGCCCTATACCCTGGAAATAGCATTTCATATATTTATTATTGGATTATTGGCTGCTTTTGTTTTGCTCTACTTTGGCTTACGAATTATTATTGGCTTGCTGGATGCAAGAGCTCGTAAAGCACAGCAGTCCACGTTTTCCGGTTTGAATGCTTTCCTGGAAACCCGTTTCGATCAAGCACAAAAATCTGCAGAAAAGGCGCTTCGTCTAACAGATTCACCGAATATCAAAGCGATCAATACTGTCATTGCGGCCCGCTCCGCGCATCAACAGGGCAATGTAACGCGACGTGATCAATTGTTAGCCGCCATTACTGCGCCGGGTACGAAATCAGATGTGCTGAGGCTGATAACGGAAGCAGAGTTTAAACTGGAGGAGGGGCGCTACACAGAAGCGTTGACTGCCTTGCAATCTCTGTATTCTACTGGTGGCAGGCAGAGCACTGCGGTGCTGCAGCTTGAATTGAAAATACAGGAAATGCTGCAAAACTGGGATGCCGTGCTCGATCTGGTAGGCATACTTTCAAAACGCGGATCGGTCGATCAATCATTGATCAGCTCATTGCGACATACTGCTCATTTACAAAATGTAAAAAAATACAGTACAAATCCCGAACTACTCAAAAAATACTGGCAGGGATTTTCTGCAGAGGAGAAACAGGATAATCAAATTGCTGCTGCCGCTGCCAGCAGCTTTATGGCACTTGGTGATCATACTTACGCCCAAAAAATTATCGAGAACAATCTGGATAAACAACCTGATGCCAGGTTACTCAGGATATATGCAGATTGTCGTAGCGGAAATGTCAGCTGGCAGATACAGCATGCAGAAAAATGGCTGGTTAAGCATCCCAATAACGCAGAGTTGCTGCTTACGCTGGGTAAACTGTGCGCTTATGGGGAATTATGGGGTAAAGCCCAGAATTATCTGGAAGCCAGTCTGTCAATTGAACCAAGCTATCCTGCGCATCTTGCGCTAGCGCAATTAAAAGAACAACTTGGCGAACAAGAATCTGCCAGTGAACATTATCGCCAGGGTTTGCAGTTTGCGCTGAAGCAGATTAACGGTTAAATTCAGGCTTTTTAATCTGTCTGAAAAATTATTTCCCGGTGATCGAAGGTGTAAATGCGTCAGAAAAAAAATTCTCTGCTTTCAAGCCGCGTGTTTGGAAAGCATGATAGGCTGCACTGATCATCCCTGGCGCGCCGCATGCATAAATTTGGCAGTTTGATAACGCAATGAAGTCTTCCATAACTGCCTGATGAACCAATCCGATTCGTCCTTGCCATGCATCAGCTGGAGCTGATTCTGATAACACGGGCACATAACTGAAATTCTTATTTTCTATTGCCCATTTTTTCGGTAATTTGTCCAGATAAAGATCTGCGTGTGTTCGTGTTCCCCAGTAGAACAAGATGTTGCATTGCTTGAATGGACTGTTTTCATTCTGGAAGATGTGTTCCAGCATGCTTTTGACTGGTGCAAAGCCCGTACCACCAGCCAGAAAAATAATTGACGTGCCTTTTTCGGGCGCCTCTCGCAAGCAGAAAGTACCAAGCGGACCCTCAAAACGCAATATATCCTTTTCTTTCATCTGCGAAAACACATACTGTGAAAATACACCACCATTATAATTTCTTGCATGCAGTTGTAAAAGATCATCATCTTGGGGCGCATTCGCCAGGGAAAAACTTCGTCGCTGACCATCCTTCATCAAGATATCAATATATTGTCCGGGCAAGAACTGTAAGCGTTCATTCGCCGGTAATTTCAAATAGATGATCATCACATCAGGAGCAACATGATCCAGCTTCTGAACCCGGCATGGCAGAGTACGGACTTTGATGTCTTTGATAGCGACTATTTCACGGCTTTCTATTTCAAGATCAGAATGGGGTATGGCTCGGCAGAATAATGCCATTCCTTGTTGCTTCTCCAATTCAGTCAATACTGCTTCGTCATAGCAGCCATAATCTACGTGACCTTGTATAATTTTTCCTTTGCAGGTGCCGCAGGCACCGTTGCGACACCCGTAGGGTAATGATAATCCTTGCCGTAAGGCTGCCTCGAGAATAGTTTCTGTTGACTCCGCATAAAAAATATGGCCACTGGGCCTCAGTAGAATTTGATAAGGTTTCATTTACAACCGATTACTAAAAATGATAAAAAACAAGCTGTTGATTGTAGGATGTGGTGATATTGCGATGAGACTGTCTTTTTTGCTCAAAAAACGATATCAGCTGATTGGTTTGTGTCGTAACGCCGAAAACTTTGGTAAATTACGTGCGCATGAGATCAGTCCGCTGGCAGGAGATCTGGATTATCCAGCCAGTCTTGGTAGATTATCCGGGACGGCACATACAATTGTTCATCTCGCTCCACCACCCGCATGGGGCCGTAAAGATACGCGCACAAAACACTTGCTGACAGCACTTTGTGACCAGTCAAAATCAAAAATAGCGATACTACCACAACAGTTTATCTATATCAGTACGAGTGGTGTTTATGGTGATTGCGGCGGTGGCTGGGTGGACGAAAATCATAATGTCAATCCTCGTAACGAGCGTGCCTGGCGTAGATTGGATGCAGAGCGACAGGTTAGAAGCTGGGGAAGTCGTCATGGGATTCGAGTTTCAATATTGAGGGTACCTGGTATCTATGCTGAGAATCGCCTGCCCATTTCGCGCCTGCAACAAGGATTACCCGCTTTGCTGGCACATGAAGATAGTTACACTAACCATATTCACGCTGATGATCTGGCACAGATCATTGTCGCAGCAGTGCGTTATGGCAAGCCTGGAAGGGTATACCATGCTTGTGATGACTCGCATCTCAGAATGGGGGATTATTTTGACATGGTTGCAGATCACTTCAAATTACCTCGCCCACCAAAGATTACACGCGAACAGGCACTAACCGCGCTTTCACCTGGAATGCTGTCATTCATGCAGGAATCGCGACGACTAACTAATGTACGCATGAAACAAGAACTACGAGTGAAGCTGAATTATTCAACCGTTGCTGACTGTCTGGCAACCATTTCGGTTTAGCTCAATTATTGTTTGGCAAATGCCGTAAACCATAGCTACGAATCCGAGTAATCAACTAAGGGTAATCAGCATGGCGACTATTGCGGCAAAACAAACTAAGGTTAAGGAATTCAGTTTCTTATGGGAAGGTAAAGATAAAAACGGCAAAGCGGTTAAAGGTGAAATACGCGCAGCTGAGGCAATTGTGGTGAAATCAACTCTACGGCGACAGGGTATTATGGTGACCAAGGTTGCCAAGGCGCGTGCCAGCGGCAGTATTAACGATAAGGATATCACCCTGTTTACTCGTCAACTGGCAACTATGATGAAAGCAGGCGTACCTTTATTACAGGCATTTGATATCGTCGGCAAAGGACATAGCAACCGTGCCGTTGGAAAATTGCTGATGGATATCAAAACCGATGTTGAAACCGGTAGCAACCTGGCGGATGCTTTCCGCAAATATCCGCTATATTTTGATTCGTTATTCTGTAATCTGGTCGGGGCTGGTGAGGCAGCGGGTATCCTGGATAGCCTGCTCGACCGTCTCGCCACTTACAAGGAAAAGATCCAGGCGATCAAAGGGAAAATCAAATCAGCACTGTTTTACCCTATTTCGATTATCGTAGTCGCCTTTGTGATTACAGCAGTAATCATGATATTTGTCATTCCAGCATTTAAGGAGCTTTTTGAGGGTTTTGGAGCTGATTTACCCGCGCCCACTCTGGCAGTTATGGCGGTTTCTGATTTTTTTGTGGATTATTGGTGGGCAATATTTGGTGGAGTAGGTGGTGGTCTACACGCTTTTTTCTACGCTTGGAAACGTTCTCGACCAATGCAGCGCGTCATGGATCGAATGGCGCTAAGAATGCCTATTTTTGGTGATGTTATTCGTAAAGCAACTATTGCGCGTTGGTCGCGTACACTTTCAACCATGTTTGCTGCCGGTGTGCCGCTGGTTGAAGCGCTCGACTCAGTTGCGGGTGCCGCCGGTAATCAGGTTTATTATGAAGCCACGAAGCGGATACAGGGAGAAGTCAGTACTGGTAATAGTCTAGTGGAATCGATGACGCTTACCAATGTTTTTCCCAGTATGGTGTTGCAGATGGTATCCATTGGTGAGGAATCGGGTTCCCTTGATGCCATGCTGAGCAAGGTTGCTGATTTCTTTGAAGCTGAGGTGGATGATGCCGTGGACGCACTTTCGAGTCTGATGGAGCCCATCATCATGGTTGTCTTGGGAACGCTCATTGGCGGCATGGTAGTCGCCATGTATCTGCCAATCTTTAAAATGGGCCAGGTTGTTTAAATCAGTATGTCTATCCTGATACATTCCCTGCAAAATTCTCCTACATACTTTGTTGTGCTGGCATCTATCATTGGTCTGATGCTGGGAAGTTTCCTGAATGTAGTTATTTATCGCTTACCGAAAATGCTGGAGCGAGAATGGCGGCAGCACTGCGCTGAATTACGTGCTGAAAAAACAGTAACTGAGCCAGTTTTCAATCTGGCAACACCGCGTTCAACTTGTCCACAATGTCAGCATAAAATCTCAGTACTCGAAAATATCCCGGTTATCAGTTATTTTTTCTTGCGAGGACGATGTTCAGGATGTCAATCATCCATTTCATTGCGTTATCCTCTGGTTGAAGTATTGACCAGCATTCTAAGTGGTTTTATTGCCTGGCATTTTGGTTTTGGGGTAACGGCGTTTGCCGCACTCTTTTTTTTGTGGGCAATGATTGCGCTGACATTTATTGATATTGATACCCAGCTTCTACCTGACAGCATCACTCAACCTTTGCTGTGGTTGGGCTTGCTATACAATCTCCATGGCGGTTTGACCGATATCCATTCATCTGTAATTGGTGCAATTGCCGGTTATTTGACGCTATGGTCCGTGTACTGGATATTTAAACTGTTGACTGGCAAGGAAGGAATGGGCTACGGAGATTTCAAGTTATTAGCTGCGATTGGTGCCTGGTTGGGTTGGCAGTTATTGCCGATGGTGATTTTATTTGCTTCAGTTGTAGGAGCAACAGTGGGGGTAATATTAATTTTAAGCAAAAAACTTACCCAGAATGCTGCCATTCCCTTTGGCCCTTACCTGGCTGGTGGCGGACTCCTGGCCTTGCTCTGGGGAAAACAAATTAACCAGATTTATCTGGCAGTATTTTAGCGGTTTTCATGAGTGGGGAAATGTCGAACATCACTCATCATTGGCCTGACTGGCGGAATTGGCAGTGGTAAGACTAGTGTAACCAAATTATTTCAGGAGCAAGGAATTGATGTGATCGATACTGATGAGATCGCTCATGCTCTGACTCAACCGGAAGGCGCAGCGATTGAACCGATACGCCGGATATTTGGTGATAATTTTTTCCTGCAGAACGGCATCCTTGATCGGAAAACCTTGCGAGAATTGGTATTTACAAATACGCAAGCGAGGCAACAACTTGAATCTATTTTGCATCCACTGATTTACCAGGAAACATTACGCCGCTTGCCAATTATCCAGTCGGATTACGGTATTCTGGTCGTACCTTTGTTACTCGAAACTCCTGATTATCGAAAAATAGTAAACCGTATTCTGGTTATTGATTGTCCTGAAATATTCCAAATTTCCCGAACTATGGTGCGTAGTAAGATCAGCAAAGAAGAGGTGCGAGCTATTATGGCTTCGCAGGCAGGACGCAAAGAAAGACTCATCGTTGCCGATGATATTATCCAAAACAATTTGGATTTGAACCACCTGGTTTGGCAGGTAAAAGCTTTGCACGATAAATATACCTCACTTGCGGCACTTGTCACACGTTAAGTCTATACTATATAACACGTGTTTATGCTGTGGCTTTTCTGCTATGCTATATGGATTCAACGCTACTTTACGATTGTGATCTGCTACGAACTTCCTCTCAACGAAAAAATCCGCATGTTGCTACGGCTGGAGGATTTATTTAATAAAGTAAATTTTTTTGCTGGAAAAGAAACTGCATTTGATCATCATGCCGCTTTGACGCTGCTGTTTGAAATACTCGATGTAACCAGCCGCTCTGACCTCAAATCCGATTTGCTGCAAGAACTCGACAAGCAACGAGCAATTCTGGAAGGCCTGCGTCAGAACCCACAGGTATCAGAATCTGTACTTGAATCCTTGCTAGTGGATATCAAGTCTGCCTTCCGTGGCTTGCTGGACATTCCTGGCAGGATTGGCAGCCACTTGCGTGATAATGAATGGCTGATGAATATCAAGCAGCGTATGAGTATTCCCGGAGGTGCATGTGAATTTGATCTGCCTGCCTATCATTATTGGCTGCAGACAAAATCGGAAGTACGCCAGACAGATCTCGATAAATGGATCGTACCATTCGCGCCTATCCGTAGCGGTATTGAGATTGTCCTGAATATGCTTAGAAGTAGTGGAAAAACATTTCATTATGTTGCTACCCAGGGTTTATTTCAGCAGACAGGCTCAGAGCATCAGGCATATCTACTGCGATTACACATCGATGATAATTTGCCTTGCGTGCCAGAGATAAGTGCAAACAAATATGCTCTCAATATTCGCTTTCTCCCTTTTGAAGCAACCCATAAAACCAACGTTTTTGAGGAAAATGTCGCCTTTGAACTAACGTTCTGTCGTTTATAAACAAAAAGTTATCTAATGGAAATACCGCAAAAAAGAGTCTCCATCGCTAATTGCCCACAATGTGGAGACGCTGTCGCATGGATCGCATCAAATCGTTTCCGCCCATTCTGCTCCGAGCGTTGTAAGGTGCTTGATTTGGGGCAATGGGCATCTGAAGGCTACCGTCTTCCTTCGGATGTCCAAATAGAAGAAGACATCCAAGAATAGCTTAGTTCTCATAATTGATATTATGTTAACTTTAGGTAATTCGTAGCCACTGCGCCACCAGTAAGCGATTATTTGCCGCATTAGGGATGTATATGCAGAGAACGAGCTTCAATACTTAACGTTATCCTGGCTAAATCACAGGTCTTGAACTTGCTCACGAGAGTTGGCTTAAGTTTATCTAAGGCAATATTTTAATATTTAACTCTGGGGACACCTTAAGTCCGACAGACTCCCAGGAGAAAAATCCTTTGGATTTAATTTTATGGCGCCATGCCGAAGCAGAATTAGGATTCCCCGACGAATCGCGTAAGCTTACGGATAATGGATTGAAGCAGGCAAAAAAAATGGCGCAATGGCTCAAATCGAGAATTCCGGAAAATACCCGTATCGTCGCCAGCCCGACTAAACGAACTCAACAAACCGCAGCGGCTTTAATCACATCATTCGAAACTCTTCCTCGAATCGGCCCAAGTGCTGCACCTGAATCAGTACTCACCGCCGTTAATTGGCCCTATGAAGAAAATGCTGTTCTAATCATCGGGCATCAACCAACACTGGGGCAAATTGCCTCTCTGCTATATACCGGTAATGATGCTGGTTTCAGTGTCAGAAAAGGCTCTATCTGGTGGTTCAGTTACAAAGAAAGAAATGGACGGAATAATGCTATCCTGCGTGCAATGATGACCCCTGAAATGGTGTAGATCGACTTTATCCACATTTTTGTTTAACCCCCTGCCCGATTTGACTGAATCGCCCCTGGTTTTACGCGCAAAGCGGTTTTTGACTGGGCTACCGCTGACCTCGGTGCGTTTGTTTGCCGTTTCAATCGACGCTTCCATCTTCAAGTGCTCCCTCCACGTCCATCTGTTCGTCGCTGTAGCTACTATTACTCAATCCCTTGCGATCTAAGATAATCTTCATAATTACCTTTGAAGTCATGAACACCATCCGGTTTCATTTCAAGAATGCGTGTGGCCAGCGAGGAAACGAATTCCCGGTCATGCGAAATAAAAATCAGCGTGCCGGTGAATTTCTCAAGTGCGCTATTTAATGACTCGATGGACTCCATATCCAGGTGATTGGTCGGTTCATCCATTAGCAGAATATTCGGTTTTTGGAGAATCAACTTGCCAAAGAGCATGCGGCCCTGTTCTCCACCAGAAATTACGCGGGTAGATTTTTTGACGTCATCGCCCGAGAACAATAACCGGCCCAATGTGCCGCGTATCGTTTGATCATCATCATTGCCTTGCCGCCACTGATCCATCCATTCGGTCAATGACAGCTCTTCTTCAAAATCAACTGCATGATCTTGTGCATAATAACCGGGACGCGCCTTCTCGGCCCATTTGATCTCACCAGAATCCGGTGTCAGATCACCGGCAAGGCAGCGCAGCAGCGTGGTTTTTCCGATGCCGTTAGGACCAATGATGGCGACTTTCTCGCCGGCTTCGATATCCAGGCTTAAATGATCAAATAAAGGCTTATCCAATCCAGGGAAACCCTTGCTGGTTCCTTTGATGGAAACCGCCAGACGATGCAGCTTATCCCTGTCATCTACTTCAAACCGGATAAAAGGATATTGGCGGCTGGATGGCTTGATATCTTCGAGTTTGATTTTCTCAATCTGTCGCGCACGACTGGTTGCCTGTCTGGCTTTTGATGCGTTCGCGGAGAAACGGCTGACAAAAGACTGCAAATCGGCAATCTGTGTTTTCTTCTTGGCATTATTGGACAGCATTCGCTCGCGCACCTGGGTCGAAGCAATCATATAGTCATCATAATTACCAGGATAGATCCGCAGTTCGCCGTAATCCAGATCCGCCATATGCGTGCACACGCTGTTCAGAAAATGCCGATCGTGGGAGATGATGATAATGGTATTTTTGCTGGCGTTGATAATATCTTCCAGCCAGCGGATAGTATTAATGTCGAGGTTATTGGTCGGTTCATCCAGTAACAAGATTTCCGGATTGGAAAATAAGGCCTGTGCCAATAACACGCGCAATTTAAATCCCGGCGCAATCGCGCTCATCAATCCCTGATGCTGGGCAGAGGGGATGCCTACCCCAAGCAACAGTTCTCCGGCACGCGCCTCGGCAGAATACCCATCCAGTTCGGCAAATTGAGACTCCAGTTCGGCAGCATGCATATAATCTGCTTCCGTAGCATCCGGATTGGCATAAATGGCGTCACGCTCCTGTTTGATTTGCCATAATTCGGCATGTCCCATCATGACCGTATCAATGACGAAACACTCTTCAAAAGCGAACTGATCCTGACTCAGTTTTCCCACCCGCTCGCCGCTGTCAACTGCAACATTACCGGACGTCGGTTCAAGATCCCGACCCAGAATCTTCATGAATGTTGACTTGCCGCAACCATTTGCGCCAATCAAGCCATAGCGATTACCCCCGCCAAATTTTACGGAAACATTTTCAAAGAGCGGCTTAGTGCCGAATTGCATGGTGATATTGGCGGTTGTAATCAAAGTAGATACCTGCGGATTATTGTTGCAAGAGAAGGGCCGAAATTTTAAAGGTTTTTGAGTGTTATGGTGTGCATTAATCTCATTTAGTATGAAATGAGTTTGAAGGGATTGGTATTTTCAGCGAGACATCGGAGCGCACCATCAATTGCTCTCAAACTGTCTCACGTCAATTATCCTGGCCGCTTTGACGACAATTTTATGATGAGTTACGGTGGAGCTACGGCAACAGTTTACTAAATATGCCATATCATATTGTCAGCATAGCTCGCTTACCTCGTATTGTAATGCCCGGTTATTCGGTTCGAAGGATTAGATCGAAAAGTTAACAGCAATGACTGATCGTGGGCTTAAGGCGAAGAAATGCAGCTCCAGTCTGTATTTTGGATTCATTCTGCATCAGACAGGGATTTTATGGTTGATCACTCCCAATTGCGGAAATGGCCTTCATTTGCCAGATCTCTGAATCGATCTTGCAGTGATGCCATGAAATCATTTTTATCGGTGCTGAAGAACATACTGTCTCCAACCAGTACATCGCAGAAAAAAGGTACCAGCACGAAATCATCCTTGGGTAATGCTTTTCCCAGTCCATAGAGCAGAACGGGGGTAATCGGTATTGCAGGAGAACGCTCGGCAAGCCAAACAACCCCCTTTTTGAACCGCGTGAGCTTTTCCGGCTCTCCACGTGATCCCTCCGGAAAGAGAATCAATATCTTGTTCTGATCGAGCGCCTGATAACACGGCGTCAACGGGTCATTCAGCTTTTGTGCTGCACCACGCTGAATGGGAATAATACCGATTACCTTCGTTGAAAACCAGGCAAGAAAACGATTCCTGAGAAAATAGTCCGCTGCGGCTACCGGACGGATCTCGGGTAACAACCGTAATGGAAAAAGTGAAATGAGTACAAGTGTATCCAGATGGCTGTTGTGATTAGCAACAATGATTGCCGGCCCGCTTACCGGTAACAGGTGTCTGCGCTGCACATTCAGCCCCAGCAAAAACAGCACCAGAATACGCACCAGCAGAAAAAACAGTAATCTCAAAAAATGATTTGGGGCTTGCATAATTTAATTTTCAATAGAAAAAATAGCGAGTGTAATGGAAGAAAATCGGTATCGTGAACGTCAGACTGTCGACACGATCCAGAATACCGCCATGCCCAGGAATCAAGCTGCCAAAATCCTTGATTCCGATATCACGTTTGATCGCCGATATTGACACATCACCGACAAAACCGAATACACCGATCAGCAGACCAGTCAACAATGCGTGCTGCAGATTGAATGGTGTCAGGTACGGCGCCAGTAGCACGGCAGTAAGCATAGTCGTGGCAATGCCACCGGCTAAACCTTCCCAGGTTTTATTCGGACTGATAACCGGCAATACTTTCCTTTTACCAAGCAACTTCCCCCAGACATATTGTCCGACATCGTTGAACTGGGTCAGAAAAACCAAGTAGAACAAAAGACCCGCTCCCGTTGTGCTATGCCATATTCCGGTATCAGGCAACATCAACAGAAAAGCCGCATGACTGATAGAAAACACACAGGTCATCAACCCCCAGTGAATCGTTGCCGCCGCGTGCAGAAAACCTTCTGTCTTCTGGGCGATAATCATGCGAAAAGCGATAAACAAGAACATGTAAACGGGTATAAAAATGATGAACATGCCGTACCAGGCGATGCTGACCCAGTAATACTGCAGCAAAATGGCAAGATAGGCCCAGAACAGTACGCGCCGATCGGCTCGGCGTGTCGGTATTCTGGAGAAATATTCCTTCAACGCCAGAAAGCTGATAATGCCGAAAAAGACCAGTGCAATCCCTTGGCTGGCCAACAATGCAATGGAAAAAGCTCCGATCATAGTCCACCAGCTCTGCGTACGGGCAATCAATTCGGTAAAATTTTTTTCCGGTTTCATTCTGGACAAGATGAAAACGATAAGACTCGCTCCTGCCAGCAATCCCCACAGCCCACCAAGTGCCCAAAGCAGAGCTTGATCATTCATGGCCGCGTATTTCCTCAAGCGCTCTGCGCGCACGATTGGCTATCGTTACGACCAGTAGTATAAGAACCAGTGAAAGCAACGCTGTCAACCAGTCATCGGGAGATATTCCCGCCCCGATCAGCAATCCGATCATACCAAAAATGAAAGCACGGTCGCTTTTACCCATTGGACCATCGTAACGACGGCTCGCACCGATCTGGACCGCCACCACACCTGTCATCTCGCTCATAACTGCCAGCAGACAAATGGCTACCACGAGCCATAATGCATGCACATCGAGTAACGCGACCGGCAGATATAAAGCAATGTCAGAAACCACATCTCCCAGCTCATTGAGTATGGCTCCTTGCGGTGACTGCATGTCATGTTCCCGCGCCAGCATTCCATCCATGGCATTAAGTGCCATACGTACCAGTAACACCAGAGGTAGCAACAGCCATAACAAATAAATATCGGCAAAACCTGCCAATATTATTCCCGTAGCGATGGATAGCATCATCGCAGTGACCGTTATCTGATTGGCGGTTACTCCAAATTGCGCCAGTTGCCGGACAAGCGGTCTGAGCAAGACCTGAAAACGATTCTTGAGCTGATAGATAGTAGGCATAATTGGAATCTGAACTTTACGAATCAACCGTCGACTCTAGTGCATTGATTCGATATGAGAATTTTGAAGTAAGGGGTAACAAGGGTATAGGAAAAATAAACCACCTTCTCCCTGTGGGCTGAATCTACTGAAAGCTGGCTCAATTGTCAAACACGGTAATAATCGATCAAAAAATGACTGTATTCCGGTTCAGTTAGTACAAAAAAGCAGAGATTTTGCCGTGTTTTGACGCTTCAGGCGAAAGACGCCCAAGATAAAGCAATTACGGTAACAGATTACTAAATATGCCATATCATATTGTCAGCATAGCCCGCTTACCTCGTATTGTAATGCCCGGTTATTTGGTTCGGAGGATTAGATTGAAAAGTTAACGGCAATGACTGGCCGTGGACTGAAGGTGAAGAAATACGGCTCCAAAAAGCAAAGAATGGGAGCTAAGTATATTTAGTAAACTGTCACCGTAACCCCAAAACTATTTGGAGCATCATTTTGAACCTAAAGGTGATGATAATTTCAGTACCGAAAGCTAAACGGGTCTTAAGACCCGTATCCTGACTTTAGTCATTGTC
>Ga0154020_10004873_pt1 | contig 15952 bp, 10 predicted proteins | sample Klosneuvirus_201_FD_109709 | JGI IMG/M metagenome (GOLD analysis project Ga0154020, IMG submission 109709) | Active sludge microbial communities from wastewater, Klosterneuburg, Austria - Klosneuvirus_20160825_MG | ecosystem: Engineered > WWTP > Aerobic digester > Activated sludge | place...
ATTTGAGCCCGTTTTTACAGAATCCAATTATTCTGTTCAATTTCTTACATCTGAAGGACCTGACCTCCTGATCGGTTTAACCTGTGATAATTCATGTGGAAATAAGATTTCAATTATAAAAAAAGATGAATCAAAAACCGAATTCACAGGTGATTGTGTAACTGAAAATTTGTCGACCATTCAAGACCCGAAAGGTGTATTATGGATGGCAGATTATAGATGGGGATTCCGAAGAGCAATTTCTATTCATGATCCATGCCAGTCCATTTTCGTCAATGGCCCGTTTTCAAACAATCTTTATGAAATCACCCCAACTTCAGATGGTGTTTTCGTCGCTAGTGGAGGGATTGATGCGAAGTATACCTACGTCTATAGAGCAGATGGTGTATTGAGTTATAAAAATAAACAATGGGATGTTATGAATGGAGGAAATGTTCCTGTATTTAGTCAAAATGACATTCGGGATATTCTGAGAGTAGTCGAACATCCCGATGGCAATAAATTATATTTTGCAAGTTTTGGGGCTGGTGTAATAGAATATGATAAAGTGACTCAAGTCTATACTTTATTTAATGCATCAAATACAAATGGGATTCTCGGAGTAGCTATAGGTGACGAAACGAGGGTTAGGATTTCAGGATTGGCTTTTAATAAAATAGATAAGTCTTTATGGATAGCTGATTTTTTAGCTGGCAAGGCCCTGGTTTCTTACAGTAATGATAAGGTTTGGCGGTCTTACAAGCTGAATGAGATTTCCACTGAAGTGATTGATGTAAAAGTGGATAATAACGGATATAAATGGATCATCCCAAGGGAATCCACAGGAGTGTTGGTTTTCGATGAACAGGATCCTAATAATCCGAATGATGATCGTTCTATCTTGTTGAATAATTCGAATACCAATATGGTTAGTAATCGCGTCAATACGGTTGAAGTTGATTTAGAAGGCGATGTTTGGGTTGGAACAGATCAGGGGGCTATCGTCTTTGAATGTGGTTCATCTATATTCGAAGGAACTTGTAAAGGTTCACGACGCAAGGTGGATCAAGATGGAATTATTGCCTATTTATTAGAGACGGAAAGTGTTATAAGTATTGGAATTGACGGCGCCAACCGTAAATGGTTTGGTACCAGAAATGGGTTGTATGTACAATCTTCGAATGGCGAAGAACAAGTATTGTCTTTTAATACAAAGAATAGTCCCCTCATGGGTAATGTGATCTATGATGTTGTCCCGGATCAAAAAACAGGTGATGTTTGGATAGGTACCGAGGGAGGTATTCAAGTATATCGCAGTGATGCAGTTGCAGCTAGAAATGTTTTTTCTTCTTCTATTTATGCATTTCCTAATCCTGTCAATGCCAATTATTCGGGACCAATAGCAATTACTGGATTGTCTCGGGACGCCAGAGTTAAAATAACTGATATCTCAGGTCGATTGGTGTATGAAACTATAGCCAATGGAGGTCAGGCTATCTGGGATGGTAAAGATTATCTTGGCAGAAAAGCAGCTTCAGGTATTTATTTAGTTTTTGCTAATAGTACCAGAGACCTTGATGCAAGTGAGGGTATCGTTACACAAATACTGATTACGCGATAAGGCTAAATATTAGTTAGGTCTTATTTGTTTTAATTAAGATTGATTTTATCCTCTTATAGCAAACATCAAACATTAAATTTTACCCAGTGCTTTATCCAACTCTACTTTAGTTACAATTAAATTGTATTGAGCATCTAATATGTTTGCTTGAGCTTGATAAAGGTCTCGTTCTGCGGTGGTGATTTCTAAAGAAGAACCAACACCTTCCTTAAATTTTATTTTGCTGGTGTTGTAAATTTTTTCAGCCAATACAAGGGATTTTTTCCTAGAATCTAAACTTGTTAAGGCATTGATGTATTGCGTTTTTGCATTTTCAAATTCTAATTGAACGCCACGTTCAAATTCAGATCTTTGAAGTTCTGTTCTAAAAAGAACCGTTTTTGCCTTACTTATTTTTGACTTACGATCGAAGCCATCAAAAATGGGAACATTTAAGTTTAAACCAACAACAGTAGTAGGAAACCAACTGTTATCTTTGGAATCAAATAATTTAGTACGCTGTAAACTTTCTTGATGTGATGCAAATCCAAACAAACTGGGTAAGTAGGAACCTTTATATCTCTTGATATTAATTTGAGATAATTTGATAGCCTGATCTATTACAGCATATTCAGGTCTTGCTTGTGGATTTAGACGAATAGCTGGATCCATTATTTCTATATAAGATGATTTTAAAATATCATCTAAAGTTTGGCTTTGGATCAGTGGTTGATCCAATGGAAAATTCATTTGGAATTTAAGCAAGTTTTTTGTTATTCCTGCAATGCGATCCAATTTTTCTTTTTCAGAATCTAATTGTTGTAAGGATAATTCAATCCGTTCAACATCTAATTTTTCTACAAATCCAGCCTTAAAGATTTCATTTAACTCCTTGTATACATTTTGCAGATTGGAACGATTCTTTTCTAATACTTGCAAATTTTCTTTAACTACTAATGAAGCTAAATAGGCTTTAGTAACTTGATAGCGAACATCAGCCTCTGATTGAGCAATTTGTTTTGTAATAAGTTCTTTATAAAGTTTTTGAGCCTTTAGCCCAACAAAAAAACTACCATCAAATATTAAAGTACTTAATTCTAAACTTGCATTCAAATTATTTTTGGTTCCAAATTGCACCGGAACACCACCACCAAATGATGCATTATTTGTTGGGAGTAACTTTTCTTTGACTAAGATATCATAAATAGCAGGAGAAATAAAATCTGGCAAAATACTCGTAGGTACATTGATAAAATAACTATATCCGACCTTTGCACCTAACTTAGGATACCCGATCGCATAATATTCAGCGATTTGATCTTTGGCATCCTGAACGTCAAGTTTTTGGATCTTAAGTCGTGTACTATGTTCTTGACTGTATTTAATGGCTTGTTCTAAGTTAAAGCTTTCTTGTCCAACAAGGACCGATTGAACCAAAAAGCAACTAAAAAGTAAACCTAAAAATTTTAATGTAAAATTCATTCTAAAATCTATTTATTTGAAAAACTAGGCTATGCTTGAATTCGATATTGAATTAGTGAATAGCACAAATTAAACTTTTATAAGCCAAAAAAGTTCTTATTGCGAGCTTATTTAATGAATTTTGTGCCCGATGAAAGAAAAATTTGGAATAGTTGGTTTGATTTTGCCTTTTTTTTGGCTTTTAAGCTGTCAAAATAGTCCAAATGATGGTTCTAAATTACAAAATGGTAAGACTTTATTTAAGCAATATTGTGTCACTTGTCACGGAATAAATGGCGATTTGAAGACTAATGGAGCTATAGATTTAAAACATTCTGTCCTGACATTGGATGAAAGGATACTTGTCATTACTAAAGGACGCAATATCATGACCTCTTTTGAAAACAAGTTAACCACTCAACAGATTAGGTCTGTAGCTGAATTTAGTATCCAATTAAAAGATACAAGTCATTTGGATGCTAAATAAATTAATACTGGTAACCGGGGCAAACGGTTTTTTAGGTCAATATGTACTTAGCCAACTCCTTCGTAGTGGTTATACCAATATTTTCGGAACTTATCATAATCAGTTGCCAAACAATACATTGATAACATGGCGACAAATGGATCTCAATGATCCTGTTAGTGTAGAAGATGCACTTGGTGGAATTCACACGGTCATTCACTTAGCGGCAAAAGTGAGTTATGCTGCAACAGACAAAAAAGCCTTGGATCGAATCAATTATTTAGGAACCAGAAACCTGGTTAATGCAAGTTTGGTAACTGGTGTCAAGGAAATCATCTATGTAAGTTCATCTTCTACCTTAGCTAAATCCATTTCACCTTATTTTATCAGTGAACATGAACTTGGCGATCCGGTTTTTCACTCTAATTATGCTAAATCCAAGTACAAGGGTGAACTTGAAATTTTTAGGGGAGAAGCTGAAGGATTAAGGGTTTGTATAGTACATCCATGTCTCATTTTGGGCGTTGGGGATTGGTCAAAAGGGTCGATCAGTATATTTAGTAGAGTAAATAGGAAATTATCTTTTTACCCTTCCGGTACAGTAGGATTGGTCTATGCAGGGGACGTAGCTTTAGCCATCGAGAAAATCTTACAGAAGAAAAATTGGATGGCCAGATATCTAATTCATGCGGAGACATGGACTTATAAAAAGCTTTTATCCGAAATCTCAAATGGCCTTGGCAAAAGTCCTCCATGGATAAAAGTGAGTTCATTTGTCGGACATATTGTTGCAAAGTTGGATACTTTCAGATCTCGCATATTAGGTGAGCAGGCCGTTATTACTTCTGAGACCGTGGTGATATCTTCGTTTAAATTTGAGTATAATAACGAATTGACTAATAATGAATTAGGTCTTAAATACAAACCCCTTTCCACTATAATAGATTCAATTTGTAAGAAATACGTAACAGATATTAATGATATATAAGTAATTGACATCTTAGTAGTTAAAGAATAATATTACTTTTCAGGATCGGTATAAGCCCATATTATAATAACATGCAAACCGTGGAGGATGAGCCCTTATGCAACAAAAAATGAACATCAGATGTTAAATTTGTTTAAATTAATCTAATTATTCCTAAATTTGCCAATATCATTTTAATAAAAATAAAAACCACAACATGAAAAAAATTTTTACAAGTTTACTGTTTTTTAGTTTCGTATGGCTTGTTGATGCTCAATTTAAGGTCGTGCAGCCACTTAATAGTGAGCGTGCTATTTTTAACAAAGTACCTAAAACAGGGTTTGAACCTGCAACAGGTATAGTTAATCCCGGCGGAACCCATTCTAAACTGAATAAACGCTATCCTGCCGATCGTTCAGGAATAACAACCTATGATTTGCAATCTAATGGACCTATTCCAAATCATTTAGCAATAGATGGAAATGGAAATTTGGTTACTGCATGGACGATGAGTTTCTTGGCAGACGGAGCATGGGGAGATAGAGGTTCTGGATATAACAAATTTACGGCAGGAGCATGGGATGCAGAGCCTATGAATCGTGTTGAAGCGGTTCGAACAGGTTGGGGAAATATTGCAGTGGATGCAGAAGGAACTGAGATTATTGTTTCTCATCCTGGTGATTATAAATTAAATGTTGCAAGGAAGAAAGTAGGAGGATCTTGGGTAAATACCAAAATACCTTCTTCCACACCAAAAGGTGTGTTGTGGCCTAGAGCCGCCATTGGTGGAGTTGATAACAAAACATTGCATGTAATAGCAGTTACTCTACCTACAGATGGAACATTTGGAGGTGTGATATATCGTGGTGTAAATGGACATATATTGTATTACCGTTCTCCTGATGGTGGAGTGACTTGGGATATCAAAGATATGATTTTACCTGGATTGGATAGTGTTGACTTTGCAAAAATGGACAGTGATTCTTATAGCCTGTATGCTAAGGGAAATACAGTTGCGATATTATTACAAACACAATGGAATGATATGTCTGTTTTTAAATCAACGGATAATGGAACTACTTGGACAAAAACTATAATTCGTAAGTTTCCCTTAAAGCGTTATATTTATGATACGGAATATAGTTTAGATGATATAGGTGGAGTGGATACTGCTGGACCTGGTGGTTCTGCAACTGCTGATGATGCTGCTATGAAATCCATTTATACTAATGATGGTTCCGGAAATTTAGTGATTGATAATAATGGTAAAGTTCACGCTTTTTGGGGTGAGATGTATGTAACTGATGTAACTCCAGGAGATGCACAATCAAGTTATTATCCTGGAAGAAATGGTATCGATTATTGGAATGAAGATATGGGAGCCAATAATTTTGTAAAAGGAATAGCAGGATGCCTTGATGAAAATGGAGATGGAACTTTGAATATCACTTCAGATGCGATAGCATTGTATTATACTTCATTATCTTCACAACCTTCAGCTACTGTCGATAATTTAAATAATCTTTATCTAGCCTATTCAGCTGTAAGTGAAAGTAATATTTCTTCAAATAGCACACCTCAGAATTATAGACACATCATATTAACTAAATCTAAAGATAGTGGCGCTACTTGGCCAGAATTTGTGGATGTTATCAATGATTCATTAATTAAAGATGATCCAACTTTTTATACATTTGTAGAGGCAGTATTTCCTAGTATTATTATTAATGGCAATGACTTACATCTAACCTTTATGTTGGATTATGAACCGGGATTAACTGTGGCTGGCGATCTAGATCCGTCTTCTGAAAATGAAATGGCTCATTTAATATTCGATAAAAACACGTTAACACTTACTGAGAAAGTAAACAAACCTGCTTTCTTTGCCATGACACTTACTCCGAATATAGTGAATGAATCTACTCGTGTAAATTTTGAAGTTGCTAAAGGTGGCAAAGCACAATTAGAAGTGTATTCTTTAACTGGTCAATTGATGCAAACTAAATCTTTAGGTCAAATAGGAGCTGGGGTTTACAATGAAGAAATAAATCTACAACATTTAACTTCTGGAAATTATATCATCAAATTAAAAGTTGGTGTTAATTCAGCAGCAGTAAAATTGGTAAAAATTTAATTGTTAGAAAATAGATTGTGAAAAAGGGCTGTTCCATTTCGGAGCAGCCTTTTTTTTTACTGATAAATTAAGGCTATAAATATTATCGAAAAGAACCTCAACTTGTACATCTATAAATAGATTGAAATTGATTTATAGATCTTTATATCATGTCCTATCAAGTCTGTATGTTTCAATAAGTGTATTATTCCAATAGGATAATAAATGGTATCTAATTAGAAAGTGGAAATCAAACTATGGTAAATGCTTCAACATCAAATTAAACTTTGAATGTGTCTTTTACTTCCTACAATAATATTTCAATAATTAGAATTTGGTACCCTGTTATAAATCAAACTCTAACGAAATTCTCATTAAATTCTTATGGAATTCTAAGATCTTATAATACCGTGAAAGGTAGCTTTGCGAGATCATAAAATGAATGCATTGATTCATCGTCTTAATTACTGTATGTCAATTAAGCTAATGAATTAAATAAACAGCGTTTTATGACAAGCATATTAAGGACTTGAATTATGTTTAAGCAAACGGATTTTATTTATGATAAAGTGGATCTAGTTAACAGAATAGCTTTATGTGTAGTATTTTATTGGTTTGGTATATTAAAAGTGCTTTCATTATCACCAGCAGAACCACTGGTGAGAGAACTCTATTTGAAAACCATTCATTCCTTGATTCCGTTCGATTATTTTATTATCCTTCTGGGATTAACAGAATGCGTCATTGGCATGCTTTTCTTGTGTCCACAATATACAAAAATTGCCTTTACCATTTTTTCAATTCAGATGATAACCACACTACTCCCGTTGTTTGTACTTCCTCATGATGTGTGGCAAAATGGAATTGCGCCAACACTTACCGGTCAATATATTATAAAAAATGTTGTACTCATGGGATGTGCACTTTCCATATTAAAATATTGGAATTTAAATATTACAAATCAAATAAATTATTAAACGAAAAACTAAAATTAAATCATGAATAAATTATTAAAAAAATTTACCGGAATTCTGTTATTTATTGGCTTGAATATGTTCAACTTTAATCCAATTCACTCACAAGATTCCACTTCTATGGATAAAACAAACACTCAAATTGTAGCAGGATATCATTTTGGAGTGGTTCAAATTGTAGGCGCTGTAAATAAAGGGGAATTTACTTTTTTAGATAAATATAATTTTTATACTATTGGATTTCCATTTGGTGTCACATTCAGGACATCAGGCAAGCTGTTAATTGATCTTGAATTTGTCCCAGTCATAAAGCCATTTGTTTCAACCGATATTCCTTACCAGGTTCATTTATTATACCATCCCGGTGTCCTCTTTCCACTTAAAAAAGGATGGACATTTGGTTTGAGACTTGCTTTTGAATCTGGTGAAGGTCAATTTGGTTTTACACCCTTGCTCAATAAAGCTTTTAAATTTAAAAACAACGGAGCATTTTTTGTAGAATTGGTTGCTCCAGGCAGATTTGGACCTGCAAAAGATTCTGGATATACTCAACTTGGAGGCCTGCATTTAGGAATTGGATTTTAATAATTTGTGGTATGTTTTTGTCAACAATTTTACAAAAATCAGGCATAAATAAATTGTTGCTACGAACCTCATAAGCCGTCAAAAACATTATTCATTTACTTAATAAGATGGATTTTATCCCTTGCAAAAATTTACTTGCACCTACAGGGTTCAGAACTGTACAGTTGTCATTTATTATAATTTAAATTTAACTGGAAGTATAAAATTTACAGGAACCTCTTTATTTTTATATTTTCCTGGTTTCCAATCTGGCATAGATTGAATCACTCGAAGAGCTTCTTCATCGCATCCATAGCCTATACCTCTGGTTAAAGTTACGTTAGTGATTTTGCCTTCCTTGGTAACAACAAATTGAATTACAACCGTGCCCGCTACTTTATGCAATTTTGCTTCTTCAGGGTAACGCATATTATCGTTAATGAATTTTGTCATTGCAGCAGGTCCACCGGGGAATTCTGGTAATTGTTCAACAAAATTAAATGTTTCATCTTCTTTTACGCTTTGATCTTTTACATCTTCAGTGTTTTTATTGCAAGACAACAATAATACTAGGGATAGTATTATAAATCTGGTATTAAAATTTAATTGTTTCATAGGGTTTATTATTTATTGTTTATTAGATATAAATATAAACTATTATTTAATTGATGATTAGATTTTAAATAGAAAGAAAGAAATCACATCTAGATTTTTAGTATATTATTAATTTAAAAATGCCCGTGTCACCATTTGAATTTTTAATACTAACGGTGTACATACCCGGGATATAGTTTAAATTTTCAATTTCAATGATTCGTTCATTAGTCTTCTTAGAAAAGATTTCAGTACCATTCATGTTGATTAATTTTACTTCCTTAATTCCGGAATTATATTCCAGCGGTAATATTAATTGGGTTCTATTGTTAAATGGATTTGGAACAGCCCTCAAATTATTTATTTTTTTACTTTCATGAGATATAGACACAGGTTCCTGAACTTCTAACGTGACTTCATTGGTCAAAACCGGATCATTAAAATCAAAATAAATGTAAGCTTTGTTTTTTATTTTATTGCCAATTTTGGTTTGTGACTTTTGTTCTATAGAGTATATAACAAATCCGTGCGAAGCTATTTCATTAGCATTGCTATCTGGAAGATATATTTCTGAAAAATCAAATCTCAATATCCTACTTTCCGTCAATGAATATGTTGTCGGATGGCTAGAAGCAATAAATTTAAAAGTACTCCAGTCAAGATTACTATCTAAGGTGTCTTTTATGAAAACATTAAAGGCAGTATCGTTACCGGTATTTTGGAAACGAATCTGATATGTGATCAGATTATTGGGTGGAACAAAACTATTCAATTCTTTACCGTTCACAAGTGCTGTTTTATCATTTGGATCAAATGCGCCACGAATGATTGCACAAGTTGTTTTAACATTATTTGAATCATTATGAAGTTTGCAAGGATCTTTAAATAACACTTCACCTGTAATGCATAAGGATTCTCCCAATTTGGCCTTACAATCCAATTTATGTACGATGCTGATTAGAATGCTTTCACCACTGGGAATAAGATCCAGATCAATAGTCATTTCATTCCCAATGATTGAAAAATTATTAGCGGAACATGAAATGACTTTTAATAATGGACCCAAATTAATTTTTAATTTAATATTGCTTGCATCTATAGTTCCTAAATTATTTACATTCACATAAATAATATTATTATCAAAACAAGGCCTCATGTTTTGTGTGCTTATATTAAAATCAATAGAAACACAATTTTCTTTTGACTTAATCAATATATCTTTATAGGTGTAATTAGAATCTTTTACGATTTGGATATTATCCAAATCATCACAAAGTTCCCATATATTTAATGGATCTTCTATGGTTAGGGAATAATTACCAATCTCAGGATAAACTACAATATCTCCATTAGGTTCGGTATTTATTCCATAACTGTTTATTGTATTCGAAAATTTCATTTCACCAATCCAGGGTTTAGTTTCTAGAGGGTCATTAATACAATTTTGGTTTAGATCTTTAATCGTTTTTGAGGTGAATAAACCTGTTATAAAATTAAAAGTATCCTTCGATTTATAAATTACTTCGCCTAATTTTCCAACATATAAATGATTATTAATTCCTTTGGAAATTTTAAAATAATTGTCATTGTTAAAATCAAATAATTCATCAATTGGATAACTACGTAATTTAGTATCAAATTTATACATATCTATAGTTTTATGTTCAAAATTTAGGGTATAAATAATGTCATTTTCATCAATACTAGAATAATGTGAAATGTTTTTTAAAGTATCAAAACTCGTACCTAAATCTTTTGAGTATAAAACGTAAAATGCAAATGAATTAAAATCATAAAGTAAAATATAAATATTTTTATTTTTAGAAATGGTAACATCATTGATATAGGTATTATTAATAAAATTTAAGGAATCCCAATGTTGACCTAGATCCCTTGAATAAAATATCTTAGTAAAATCATCAAGGACCATCAATGAATCTTTAATGCTGAATGAATATGCTGAGCCGCTTCCTGGGTTTTCTCTTGGTTTTTTTATAGGGTAACTTAACCATGAGGAACATTTATCATATGATATGTATGCACTATCTGTACCAAGAACATGAATGTTTTCATTGAAATCAATAAAGGGTTTAGATGAAGATTTTATATTCCATCTATTAGGTGCTATATTCCAAGAAATCCCATTGTCTTTACTTATTACTACATCTTGTTGTTTTGTCCCTATCAAAGTTCCATCTGAGAGTGGTTGAATTTGATAAGCTAATCTAAGCTCTGAATTATTTGGATCTCTGCCAATTTCTTTCCAGGTTATACCATCATCTAAAGATAAATAATGAATCGGAATTTGACCTGTACCAGGAATACGAACTAATATATTCGATTGGCCATATTGCTTAATATCAGTATATTCAGTGTAATAGTTAAATGTTGGCTCATTTAATTTATTCCAATATTGTTGTGCTTTGACATTATGAACCATTAATAGGGCAAAAAAGGAAATTATAAAAGATTTGTTGTTCAGTCTAAAAAATGGGATTCCAGAATAGAAATTTGAGATTAGTGTTTTCATGGTTAAAAATGGTTGGTTCTAGAGGACAAGTTAAGATTTATCTATTAATTATTTGGCCATTTATATAAATATTTTTTAGGCATATTTAAAATTAATACCAGTGATTATAAGTAACTCGTTCAAATAATATAGGTGCCTTGAATAAAATTTCAAAATAGTGGTGAATATGCAATAAGATTAAAGATACTATTGTAGATTGTAACAATAATAGCAACTTTTATGTAAGTCAAAGAGGTTTGACTTTTCAGTCGGAATACTTGTCACATCTGAGCACCACTCGAAGTTCGAATGCTATGGAAATGTGATCAATCCTAGTGGAATTAATGATTGAACTAGATTAAACCATTTACAGACTACTTTTTAACTTCAATTTATAGGTGGATCAAGTCTTATGGGACACCCTACCATGAAGTTAAGCACACGCTTAGAGCAAGTATCCACGGCTAAGGGGTAGGTTTGGTATCCTTTATCCAGTAGTTTGGGAAATCGATTCTATTAAGGAATAACGTGCCTATCATACTCTAAAAACGTACAGAAGTTCTAAAGACTATTATGGACTTAAATCAACTTCCTAGGCGTATATTAATTTAGTTCAATTGATACCAAAATATCAAATGACCCTAAATATAATGTTCAAAAGCCTATTTCAACTCAGAACTTATAATAAGTTGTCGCATGATTATTATCCAATACCTTAAGTACATTATCGATTAATGATACTATGACATATTTTTCAATTTCAACACCATTTTTTTGGATGCTGATATTGATGCAATCCGGGCCTACCCATTTGTTAACTACATTGCCATTTCTTCCTATATAATCGCCATTAGCCAGAAATTCGATATCAGAATCTAAAATAGGCTTACCTGCATTATCGTGTTGGATCCATTTACCAAGAAAGTTACAAGCGGGATTATTATTTACAGGTTCATCTTTAGAACAAGATGGATTTAAAAATAAGCAGACAAAAAGAAGTAGACAGAATTGGAGTGTTTGTTTCATGATTTAATTCATTTAATGATAAAAGTAAATTTGATGTTATAATTTGATATCTGGGTAATCTCTTTTAACAAGGTTCAAAATGTCAATACAAATATAACATTTAAATGGATCATTTGATATACATGATCCACTAATTTTGATAAAGATGTAGGATTGCATTTTACATTGATTTATTCAGGGCAGTTCTTTTCTCAGTTCATTACCAGAGTGGATCGGAATCTGTCCTTTGCGTGAAGGATAGAAATGGAAATAGTATCCACCCTAAGGTGGATACTATTGTAATGGATAGCCTGACCCGAAGGGGCACGCCCTAATCCTGTTGAATTCGATTTAATTTCACTATAAAATTGAATATAATACCCTAATTTTGCGGTCCAAATAAAAGACTTTGAATCCAACAGACATAAAAAATCCCGAATACTTCCACAAAGTTGTGGATTGTCAGTATGCCTGTCCGGCACATACCCCTGTTCCTGAATACATCAGACTCATAGCTGCAGGGAAATACACCGAGGCTTATATGGTGAACTGGGTATCCAATGTATTCCCCGGGATCTTGGGTAGGACCTGTGACAGACCTTGTGAACCTGCTTGTAGAAGAGTGCGTGTGGAGGAGGAGCCGGTAGCCATCTGCCGTCTGAAGCGTGTTGCTGCTGATTTTAAAGGAGATGTCAAGTCTTTAATTCCTGGAATTCCAAGTATTAAAAACGGCAAAAAAATAGCCCTTATCGGAGGCGGACCTGCATCCTTAACAGTAGCCAGAGATTTGGCACCCTTGGGATATGAAATTCATTTATTTGATGAACAACCTGCAGGTGGAGGAATGATGCGCAGTCAGATTCCATCCTTTAGACTACCGGAAGATGTTCTCAACGAAGAGGTCAATTATATCCTTGATATGGGCATCCATACCCAGTTCAAAACTTACGTGGCTTCACTCAAAGAAGTCCTTGCCAAAGATTATGACGCGGTATTTATAGGTACAGGAGCGCCTCGCGGTAAAGACCTGGCCAATCTTCCCGGCAGGGCGGAAGCAAAGGCAAATATTCATATTGGTATTGAATGGTTGGCTAGTGTAGCCTTCGAACATACTGAAAAAATAGGAAAGAATGTCATCGTAATCGGTGGTGGGAATACAGCCATGGATTGCTGCCGGACTTCCAGAAGGTTGGGTGGTGACAATGTACGTGTCGTGGTTAGAAGTCCATTCAGTGAAATGAAGGCATCACCATGGGAAATAGAAGATGCTCAGCATGAAGATATCCCATTCTACAATCTTCATTCCCCAAAACGATTCGTTTTGGAGGGTGGAAAACTAGTAGGGATGGAGTTTGAAAAAGTAGAAGCTCAATATGATAATGGTAAACGAAATCTGGTCAATACCGGAGAAATCGTATACATGGAAGCGGATGATGTGCTTATGGCCATTGGACAAGAGAATAGCTTCCCATGGATAGAACGAGATCTGGGTCTGGAATTTGACGAGTGGAACATGCCTGTAGTGGATAAAACGACCTTTCAATCCACCAATCCCAAAGTTTTTTTTGGTGGGGATTCCGCATTTGGTCCAAAGAATGTAATTACAGCAGTTGCTCATGGACACCAAGCCGCAATATCTATAGATTTATATTGCAACAATAAAGACGTTAATCATAGACCTGATCCTATGACCAATCTGACCCGTCAAAAAATGGGCATACATGAGTGGTCGTATAACAACCAAACGGCAGACGATCTAAGGTATAAAGTGCCCCATGCTGATAAAACGAAAACCTTGAAAGATCGTCTTATGGAAGTGGAATTGGGATATAATGAACAATTAGCTTTCAAGGAAGCACAACGATGCCTAAACTGCGATGTTCAGACTATATTTACAACAAGCCGATGTATAGAATGTGATGCCTGTGTTGATATTTGTCCGACCACATGTATTACCTTTGAAATGAATGGTGAAGAGCATGATTTAAGACAACGTCTGAATGCACCTTCTACTAACTTAAGTCAGGATTTATACATTTCAGAAACTTTGCCTACCGGGCGCATCATGATCAAGGATGAAGATATGTGTCTGCACTGTGGACTTTGTGCAGAACGATGCCCAACTGCAGCTTGGGATATGCAAAAATATTTATATAATGCTGCCAAAGCGTGTACTTTATGAGCAACGAAATTTTAATCAATGACTTAGTCGTTCGGTTCGCTAATGTCAATGGAACAGGTTCTGCCAGTGCAAATAATATGTTTGCCAAATCTGTTTTTAGAATGGGTCTTCCCGTATCACCAAAAAATATTTTTCCATCCAATATCCAAGGACTACCTACCTGGTATGAAGTTCGGGTTAGTGAAAAGGGCTACCTCGGTCGTAGAGAAGGTGTCGATATCATGGTGGCGATCAATGCCCAAAGTATGGCTAAGGATGTTCAGGAAGTGAAGTCTGGTGGATATCTCATTTATGATTCTACCAAATTACTTGCTGAAGAATTGTTTCGAGAAGACATCCATTATATAGGTATTCCAATGATCCAATTGTGTATGGATCATTATCCTGAATCAAGTCAACATATGTTGTTGAAAAATGTGATTTATGTGGGTGCTTTAGCTGCATTAGTTAATATTGAAGTAGAAATTCTGGAGCAGCTTATTAAAGAACAATTTAAGAAAAAAGAAAAATTAATACCGGGCAATATTCAAGCCCTTCATTTAGGAATTAAATATGCATCTGAACATTTTGTATGTCCACTTCCCCTTCATCTTGAAAAACGAGACCTGGTGGGAGATCGGATTCTGGTAGAAGGAAATAATGCATGTGGACTTGGTGCATTATTCGCAGGTGCAACTGTAGGATCATGGTATCCCATTACGCCATCTACGAGCGTAATGAATGCCTTCGAAAAATGGTGTAATAAATACCGAATAGATCCGGACACTGGAAAGAAAAATTTTGCCATAGTACAAGCAGAAGATGAACTTGCTGCTATAGGAATGGTGCTTGGAGCTACCTGGAATGGAGCTCGGGCTTTTACAGCTACTAGTGGTCCGGGTGTATCACTCATGAGTGAATTTTTGGGCTTGTCCTATTTTGCTGAAATACCAGCGGTGCTCATCGATGTGCAACGAAGTGGTCCTTCAACAGGAATGCCTACCAGAACCCAACAATCGGATGTATTAGCTGCAGCTTTTGCTTCTCATGGTGATACCAAACATATATTATTATTTCCTGCGAATCCTACGGAATGTTTTGACTTTACAGTGATCGCATTCGATCTGGCAGAGCGATTCCAAACAGCGGTTATCATGCTTACTGATCTTGATCTTGGTATGAATGATCATCTCTGCAAGCCATTTGCATGGGATGAAGAGAAGAAATATGATCGAGGAAAAGTATTATCAGCTAAAGATCTCGATGAAATGAGTTTTGGTCGATATCTTGATGTCGATGGAGACGGCATTCCATACAGAACTATCCCGGGAACGCATCCCACAAAAGGTTCCTTTTTTACCAGAGGATCTTCAAGAGATGAGTATGCTAAATATACAGAAGATGGCGATGTGTATGCTCGTAATATGGATCGATTGGTTAAAAAATGGAACACTGCTAAAACACAGGTTCCAGCTCCTGAAATTACCATTCATAATCCGAATGCCAAGATTGGTATTATTTATTTTGGAACATCGAGTTATGCTGCTCAAGAGACCGTA
>Ga0154020_10004874_pt1 | contig 15947 bp, 8 predicted proteins | sample Klosneuvirus_201_FD_109709 | JGI IMG/M metagenome (GOLD analysis project Ga0154020, IMG submission 109709) | Active sludge microbial communities from wastewater, Klosterneuburg, Austria - Klosneuvirus_20160825_MG | ecosystem: Engineered > WWTP > Aerobic digester > Activated sludge | place...
ATGACGGTGCGCTCATTGAGTCTTCCCGACGGCGCGAGTACGGGCCACCAAACCAACAGCGGCTCGCGCGTGCCGCCCTCGTAAAGGCTCAGCTTGGACCCGCGTAATCCGGCAGTGCGCTTTTGTTGATAAGTCGGCAACGGGCCGTTGTCGCCGGTGAACACCACCAGCGTGTTCGTCGCGATGCCGAGTTCCTTGAGCCCGTCGAGCAGCCGGCCCATCGCCCGGTCGTATTCCTCGAACACGGCCTTGAAATTGGCCTCGGCACTGTGATTCTTGCCCGCGCCATGTTTCGCGGCGAGTTCCGGGCCGGGAACAAACGGCGTGTGTGTATCGTCCGGCCAGAGATTCACGTAGCAGGGTTGGTCCGGATGACGTTTCAGGAAATCGAGCGTCTTCTCCACGAAGAATCTCGTCCGGTCCCAGCGTTTCACCTTGTCGTGCGCCGACCAAATCCAGTTTGTCGCCGTGATGTCTGGATGCGGATCTGGGCTTTCCCAGGTGCTGGCCCATTCATCAAATCCGTATTCGCGAATGGATGGCGCATTCGTAACGTCACGCCCACCACCCATGTGCCACTTGCCGAAATGGCCGGTGGCATACCCACCGGATTTCAGGATGCGGGCGACAGACGGCGCCTGCGGATCGAGAAAATCATCCTGCCCGCAGGCGGCATTGCCCTTGCGATCCTGCAGGAAACTTGTGATGCGCCAGCGGGATGGAAACATCCCCGTCGTGCAACCCACGCGGGAAGGCGAGCAGATCGGCGCGGCGACATAGAACTGCGAGAAGCGGATGCCCTCGTCCGCCATTCGATCCAGGTTAGGTGTGGGAACAAACTTCCCACCGTAGCTACCCAGATCGCCCCAGCCAAAATCGTCGGTGAGGATAAGAATGATGTCCGGCCTGTTCGCGGCACCGGTCGTAAACAGTCCCATGCCCAGAATGATGCATGCGAACCAAAGATAAACCGGCTTCTTCATAACGTGCGAAATCTTGCTAGTTGGCGCCTTCCCCCCCGGCGGAACGCGCCGGAGCGGGGATCACCTGCGCGCGTTTCGCCCACGCTTCCCATTTGGATTGCAACCCGCTGGCTTTCTCCGGCTGCGCGGATGCCAGATCACGCAGTTCGGTCCGGTCGGCTCTCAGGTTGTAGAGTTCCCAAGGACCTTTGCCGCCTTTGCGCACCAGTTTCCAGTCACCCTCACGAATGGCGGCATTACCTTCGTGCTCCCAGAAAATCGCGTCGCGCTGAACCGGTTTGCCCGCAAAGGCAGGAACCAGACTCTTCCCTTCGAGTGGAAGAATGGGGCGCCCGTTAAATTCCTTGGGATACGTCGCGCCAGCCACATCCGCCACCGTGGCCATGATGTCAATGACGTGACCCGGTTCCGCCCGCAACTCGCCACGCGCCTTGAATCCATCCGGCCAGTGCGCGACGAGCGGCGTCGAGATTCCGCCCTCGTGGTTAAAATGCTTGTAGCGCCGGAACGGCGTGTTCTCCAGTGTCGCCCAAGATTGCCCGCAGAAGACGGTGCTGTTGACGGCCCCCGGATTGACTCCTTCCAAACGGCCACCAGGGCCTGACTCCGCGTTGCCGCCGTTGTCACTCATGAACAAGATGAGCGTGTTGTCCAAAACACCGCGCTTCCTGAGCGCTTCCACGAGCACCCCGATTTCCTTGTCCATGTGCGAGACGCACGCCGCATAGATGGACATGATCTGATCGAAATGATCTTTTCTCTGATCGGGCAGAACATCCCATGCGCGCACACCTTCGGGCCGTTCCGACATCGGCCACGCAGGATCAATCACGCCAAGCTGCTTCTGCCGCTCATAACGAGCCTTGCGCAATTTGTCCCAGCCGTTTGTGAAGATGCCGTGGCGGAACCGGGCGATATCCTCGGGCGGCGCCTGCAAAGGGAAGTGCGGCGCATTGTGGGCGAGATACAGGAAGAACGGTTTCTTTTCTGTCAGCGCCTCGTCAATGAACTTGATGCCATACTCCGTCCAGAGATCGGTTGAATACCAATCCTTCGGCAATCGCGGATCATCACCGGCGATTTGCTTGCCGTTTAGGAACAGCCTGGCGTTTTTGGCCGTCCCAAAATAAAAACCACCCCCAGGTGACGTGAGATTACGATCGAAGCCACGCTCCCATGGCACAACGCCCATGTTCTGACCAACGTGCCATTTGCCGGTCATCGCCGTGAAATATCCGGCGCCGCGCAACACTTCGGCCATCGTCACGCACCGGTCGTTCAGCCGGCCCTGATATCCAGGCAAGCCCTTGTCTTCCGTCATGTGGCCAACTCCCGCTTGATGCGGATAAAGCCCCGTCAGCAAAGCCGCGCGTGTCGGACAGCAACGTCCGGTGTTGTAGAATTGCGTGAAGCGCAGCCCACCGTTGGCCAGCGCATCGAGGTTTGGCGTGGGGATCTCACCGCCATAGCACCCCAGGTCACTCCAACCCATATCGTCCACGAGGACGACAACGATGTTCGGTTTCGGTGCGGCGCTGGCAGTGACGAACCCGATCCCCAGAAGGATTTGCGCGAGCCAGAGTGTTGCTCTCATAGAATGTGAATCAGTTCGCCGCTTCGGCCAGCACGCGGAGGAACAGCTTGGTATGTCCAGCAATGGTGCCCACCGGAAGTTGCAAAGTCACGATTTCATAAGCCGGCACGTCTTCGTTCGTCGCAGCGGCGACCTGAAATGGCGTGGTTTCGGTCCACGACTGTAAATTGGATGATACAAGATACCGATACTGCACGCCGTAGTTGGCTGCGTTGATCAAACGTTGATGGTCAAACTGGAAATCGCGCGCGGGCGTGACCAGCGCCGCTGTCAGCGTAGCAATGGACGGGTCCGCCGCTGTTGGATCCCCGCCAAAAGCCCACTCACCGAAGTTGTTCACTTCATCGCCGTCAGGATCCGCGCCCAGCGCGGAGTTTGTGCCGGTTAATCCATGCTCCAACGCATGGTTGATCGCCAGATCGAATGCCACAGGCAGCTTGCGGATGGCCAGGTTGTCCATCTGCGTGTAGTCGGAGGCGCGCGCGCTCAGGCCAATGTAATTGCTGCTGTCGCGATCCCACTTGAAAGTCCGGCCGACAGAATTCGTGTCGGCTGTGTTGATATCCACCAACTGGCCGTTGAAGAATACTCTCACGGCCACCGTATCGTTCGTCGAGAAACCCGAGAATGAATAGCTCGCCGTCAACGTTCCGGTGTTTTGCCCGACGGGAACGGTGTCGAGCAGCGCGCCGTTGTTCCAAACCTTGATGTTGCCGTCAATATCCAGTTCGACGAAGAAATCTGAAACCCCAAGGTTGGCGTTGCCTGCTTTACCGCGGAAAAGAACTGCCGGGGAAGGGTCTCCAACATCGCCACCGGCGGCAGCCTCCGATTGCGACAGTCCAACCCCAAAGCCAACAAAGCGATTCACGGAATCGGTCGTCGCTGAGTTGATCTCCTGCACGCGCAGCTCCACGCTAAAACCGCCGGCATCAATAATGTCCTGCCCGGTGAAGTTGTGCATGATGCCGTTCTCGGCCATGCCAAAGCCAACAGCCATCTGGAGGTTGCTGTTGAGAACCTGTATCGAAGTCGGAAGCCCGCTGCCTTCCCAGCCCTCGTAATAGGCTGCGTTAACGCCCAAGGGCGGCACGCGCGAACCCCACATGCCGGCCGAGCTTGCATCAAGATTCGTATTGTCCGGCCGGTTGAACGAATCCACGAACAAATCGTTTGAATTGGTCGCTGGCGTGACTGTTACCGGTTGGTTCAGGGCATTGGTATCAACGAAGCGACTGGAGGGGACACCGACGCGCGCCGCCCAACCATTCCAATTCGTGACCATTTGATACATGAGCGCGGGTTGCGACGGAGCATGATTGGTGAGTTCGACCGGATCGTCGCTCAAGTTGTAAAGTTCCATCTGGTTCGCGAGCGTGCTGCCATCGAAAGAGGTGAAGTTCTTGGTAACAAACTTCCAACTGCCGCTCAGCCAGGCACGATTGCCCTCGTGTTCGAAGCCCAATGTGCGTGCAATGACGTTGGTATCGTTAAACTGTGGTTGCAGGCTCTGCCCTTCCAGAGGCAGCACGGCATGGTTGTTGAGTTGCGTCGGATAGGTCACGCCCGTGGCATCCACGATGGTCGCCATCACGTCGATCAGGTGACTGGCTTGATCCGTCCACTGGTTCGTGCGCGAGATTCCCTGCGGCCAGTGAACAATCATTGGTGAGCGGATTCCGCCTTCGTGATTGAAATGCTTGAAAAGGCGGAACGGAGTGTTGTTCACATGCGCCCAGCCTCCACCCAGAAAGATAATGGGCTGACCGCTCAGGCCCATGTTGGTCAACGCTGAGCCGGTCAAGGGCGTGGCATTCGGGACGCCGCCGGTTTGACCGAACACGGCCCCCTCATGGTTCCCGCCATTGTCGCTCATCACGAAGATGAGCGTGTTGTCCAACTGGCCCAGAGTGCGCAACCGTTCCACGACTTTTCCGATGTTCTCATCGAACTTCTGCACCATCGCCGCGTAGATGGCCATCCGCCGGGCCAGATCCGCCTGACGATCCGACGCCAGTGTGTTCCAAGCGGGAATGGCTTCGGCACCAATGGAACTCCAGGGGGCGGTGCCCTCGTTGGGAGCAAGAAGATGCCGCCCATCGATTGCACCCTTCGCAAGCGAGTTCGCATAGCGCGCATTGCGAATGACATCCCAGCCGGCGGCGTAGATGGGCGCGTTGGTATTCACCCAGTTTTGCGGCGCTTGAACCGGGAAATGCGCCGCGCCGAAGGCCATGTAGAGCAAAAACGGTCTGCCATCCGCATGAGTCACCAGGTTGTTGTTCACGAAATCCACACTGTAATCGCCGATCGCGTCCGTTTGATAAAACGGGCCGGCGCCGTAGGTGCGGTTGGTGATCTCGCCATTGGTTGAAACCAGCGTGTAAAGGCCGCTGTTCCAATTGTCCTCGCTGTGCGAGGTGCCGCTTGCAAAGCGCCACACCTGCTGGAAGCCCCGGGATTCCGGCAGCAACGCACCACCGCCCAGATGCCACTTGCCCGCCATGTAGGTGCGATAGCCATTCGCTCCCAACAACTCGGCCATGGTCACGTTGTTGTCGTTGCGCAAACTGGGCAGCGACTGCGACGGATCCACCGCAACTTGGTGTGTATAAAGCCCGGTTAGCAACGCGCAACGCGTCGTGCTGCAACGCGCCGTGTTGTAGAACTGACGGAAGCGCATCCCACCAGCGGCCAACCGGTCGAGGTTCGGCGTGGTAATCTCACCGCCGTAACAACCCCAATCGGTGAAGCCCTGATCATCCGCAAGCGCCACGACAACATTCGGCGGAGTGCGCTTGAAGGTGACGAGATAATCCTTGGTGATCGAGTCGTCTGGCGCAGTAACGCGCACGTCAATCAAGTTGACGCCGGCTTTGAGCAGCACCGGACCGCTGGCCGCGCCCGACGCGACAAGATTCGTCACTCCGTTGCAAATCACACGAATCGCTGCGCCTGGATTTGCGGCCGTTGGCGTCAGCACAACCATGCTGTTGCTATATGCGGCACTCGCTGTGTAATTGAGCACATTCGAACTAAACGCCGGCGACAAGACGCCCGCACTCAACGTCAACCCGATCAAATCCGCCGGGGTGGCGACAAGGGGCGCGCTCACGATGCCGATGGTCCCGTCCACAGCCAGTTTGTTCGTCCATGCCATTCCCGCACCAGGCGAAGCTGGCGAGATGTTGAGCGCGTCGCCGTTCGCCATCGCGTTGTTGAAGAATTTGAAGCTCTCCCCCACCACAAACGCCGATCCCAAATTGCTAATGGTTGCTGTTCCTGCGCCCGCGTTGGTGAGGAGTCCGTTTACCTGCACGAAATCGTTGGTTGCGGCCAATGATTTGTTCACTTCCAACCACAGGTTCCCCGCCACCGTCAGATTGCTCTGCACCGTCAGCGTTCCAACGGATGCTCCAGGCGACAGTAATCCAAGCGCCTGCACCATCACCGGCCCGGCGATTGTGCCACTGCCGCCGAGCATGCTGCCGCCCGCAACTGTCACCCCCCCAGCCCCATCAAGCCGACCGTCAACTGACAAAGTCCCGTTGCTGACGACGGTGGCGCCCGAATAGGAATTGGTCCCGCTGAGCACAAGCGTTCCCAAGCCAAGCTTGATCAGTCCGCCGCTGCCGGCTGCCGCCAAGTTCTGGGCAATGGTGATGTTTAAATTGGTGGTGTCGATGATTGCGCCGCCATCTTGAACATTGGCAGTCGTCACGCCCTGGAAGAACACCGTCGAGTTGATGGTCGGCTTCAGCGTGCCGCCGTTGAAATTGAAGGTCGCATTCAGCACGCTCGCGTTCGCCTGCCTGACCTGGGCGATCCACAACACCCCGCCGTTAAGATTATAAGTGCCGTCGGAGCCGCTGGCGGTGTTGGCAAACGTGACAGTGTTGCCGCTTCCCGCGCTGCCCCAGACCAGACCACCGTTCTGGTTGACGACCGCTGGCGCGCCCGCGCGATCGCTCACATACAACACCACGTTGGCCCCGAAAAGTTCCAGCGTTCCCGAAGCGACGATCAACTGGCTCAGACTCCCCGCCGCCGATCCCGTGTCGCCCATGCGGAAGTTGCCACCCCCGCCAATCCGCAAGGCGCCGTTGTTCGTAATGAGAGTGGTCACCGTCTGACTGGCGGGGACCTTGAAGCGAATTCCATCGTTGTTGGCATCCACTAAACCACCATCCACGATCATCGATCCTTGGAACAGGTCGATGCCCCGCAGGCTCTGGGCGAGGTTCATGATGCGAACCGTCCCGCCGTTGGTCAGGAGCAGCCATCCAATTGACGAGCCGCTGGGTGATGGATTTGTCACCGCGCCCGTCAGGCGCAATTCGGAACCGGCCGAAATGGCCCACACCTTTCCCGCCGGAGATATGTTTAGTGGCATTGCCAACGTGTTCGTCCCCGCAAGGTTGGTGATGATGCCAGCGCCCGGGGGATTCAGCGTGAGCGAGTTGCTATTCAGCGTGAAGCCGCCGTTCGCAAATTGCAGCCAGCCATTGGTGAGGTTGCCAAGGTTGTTCGTGTTGTTCAGCCGGGCAGAGCCGCTGAAGATGAGGTTGTTCGTCGTGGCGCCGACGAGCGGCGTGCCCCCCCAATTTGAACCCGTGCTCCAAAAGCTGTCTGTGCCCGCACCGGTCCAAGCATGGTTCACGGCCCGACCGAGCTGCGGCAGGAACACCAATGCAACCGCAAGATGCCAGAACAGCAAGGAAGAACGTCGGATCTTTTTGGAATTCACTTCTAAGTCTGGAGATGTTTGGCCGTTCACCAATAGCCGACGATTGTAGTGCCCAAGAAATCACTCCGCTGCGTATTCTCCGGATTGGCAAATGGAGAGGTGGTGTGTGGCAACATCTTGCCCGCTTGCTTCCACTGCACGGCAGCGTCAGGTGTCGCCACATTGCTGCCCTCCAAACCGAGCGCAGCGGGTTCTGGAAAGCTGCCCGGTGTGCTACGATTCATGCCCCGGCTGGAATGCGGCACACGGGTATACTTCGTTGCCGTCAAGCCGCTGCCCTTTTCGGTCAAATCAGCCAGCAATGTCATGAAAGGAGTAATGGCGTCGGTCGTCTTGCGGGGTGAATCCCACGGAGCGGGTGTTGTGCCGTAACTCATGTGACGCGGACGGTCGTCTGAGGTCGTATTCAAACCCCACAACGCATAGAACCCCAAACGCACACGATTGGGTGTGGGCGCTGCCGGCGGATCAAAATAGATCGCGTCATTTCCAAGCTCATCTTTGAACTTGAAGTAATTCGGGCACAACAACGAGTTCGTCCCGATCTTCATCTTCAAAAACTCCTGATACATGCTGTAGGGAATCCAGGCCAGATGCGAAGCCGCTACCGGATACTTACTGCTGTTTTCGTCGGCATACATGATGGCCGCCAGCGCGAGCTGGCGCATGTTCGATTTGCAGACGGTGCGCTGGGCGCGCTCCTTGGCCTTGGACAATGCAGGCAACAACATGGCCGCCAGAATCGCGATTATCGCGATGACCACCAGCAGTTCAATCAGCGTAAATCCACGGCGGAGACTTGCGACGGGCGCGACCGTCTTGTTTTGGCTTTTGGCGGGGAACGCATTCATGAGTAACCCAGTTCTATCAAACTGGTGCGTTCCGTCTATCGTCCGAAGCGATGACGGACGCGGGCGCTCCAGAACACTCCGCCCGTCAGCGGCTTATTTCCGCCCCCAATCGCCGATGCCATTCCGCCAGCTTCGCCGGCGGAATTTTGATGACCTCGCGGTCATAGGTGAGCAAACCGTTGATCTCGCCCTCCACATCCGTGGTCTGGGTATAGACCCCCGCGCTAATCCCCTTTGCCTTGAGATCAACCAGCAGGTTGAGCGACTTCTCGTAGCGGGCGAAATATTCCTCCTTGTCTTTCGGCAACCCGCCGTAGCCCCAGTTACGCATCTCCGGATTCCAGAGATGTCCTTCCTCGGGCCAGCCGTGCCCACCGAATTCGCCGACAACTTTGACAAAATCATTGAACCGCTCCTGTCCGAGTGGAAAACCGGGGTCAGGATATTTGTGGTTGTCCGCGATGTGTCCCACGGGCCAGAAATTGCCGCCACTCGCGATGTTGACCTGGCGGCTCGGATCGTAATCCGTCACCCATTTGCCCACTTCAACCGTTCGATGCTGTCCCCAGGCTTCGTTGAAAGGCGTCCACACCACGATGCACGGCTGGTTCTGGAGTTCGTCCATCATGGCTTTCAGTTCACGCATCCACTGCGCGTGATCCGCATCCGGCCAGTCGGCATCCGGTGGATTCGGTTGCATGTGCACCCACTTGGGACTGAGTTCAACTCCGCCACGACTCCCACTGCCGCCACTGACTTGATCCTGCCAGAGCAGCATGCCCACGCGATCGCAGTAGGCATAATACCGGCGCGGCTCCACTTTGATGTGCTTGCGAATCATGTTGAATCCAGCCGCCTTCAGAAAATCAATGTCGTAGCACATCGCGGCGTCCGACGGTGGCGTAAGCAGCCCATCAGGCCACCAACCTTGGTCCAACGGTCCCCAGTGGAAGATCTCCTCTCCATTCAAGGTGAAGCGCAAGTTCCCATCCGCGTCGCGCTTTTTACCGATCTCGCGAATGCCCGCGTAAGACTGGACGCTGTCCACGACTTTTCCCTTCGCATCCATCAATTCAATGCTGAGATCATAGAGGTTGGGATGCGCAGGAGACCAAAGTCTGGCATCGTTAATCTTCAGCTTGAGTTCCCCCTGCCCCTCAGCAGTGCCTGATCTTTTGCCTTTGTAGAATGCCGTGACCCTCACTTTCGCGACGGCGCCTTCAACAGTTGGTTTGATCGTTATGACCGCTGGGTTGATGGCCGTAGTGATCTTCACGTCGGTCAAGCGTGTATCCGCGACTTCCTCCAGCCACACGGTCTGCCAGATGCCGGAGACGCGGGTATACCAGATGCCTTTGGGCTCCAATGTTTGCTTGCCGCGCAACTGCGTTCCTCCCGTGCCATCCCAAACCCGGACAACCAGCTCATTTGCACCCTTCTTGAGCGCATCGGTGATGTCGAAGCTGAACGGCGTGTTGCCGCCGACATGTTCGCCCACCTGCTTGCCGTTGACCCAGACTGTCGCCTGATAATCCACCGCCTCGAAGTTCAGCAGTGTGCGCTTTCCGTCCTTCGGTTTCAGGTTGATGGCGCGGCGATACCAGAGTGCTTGACCCGGGGCGAGCATCTTACCCACGCCAGACAAAGTGGACTCGACGGCGAAGGGAACCAGGATGTTCCCCTGCCATTGCATCGGTTGCGCCGCGTCCTTGGGAGTGATGGCGTAATCCCAAAGGCCATTGAGATTCTGCCAGTCTTTCCGCTCGAACTGGGGGCGTGGATATTCCTGCCATACATTCTTCGGTTTCACTTCCTTCCCCCATCGCGTCATCATCTTGCCGGCAACAGGCTGCCAATTTGCGCTGGCAGCGGAGAGGCATTGCGTTGACAGCGCCATGGCGAGCAGCAGACCGGCATAAGTAAGAGGGATGAAGTTCAATGGGCCTGGTTTCATAAGCATGTTTGGGATGTGTTGTTAACAGAGGACAAAACGGTCTGTCTATCGTCCGGAGCGATGATGGCGTCCGGTCCCCAGCCCGCCAGTGCGCTTCCGAAGCCACGCTCAGTCCTGCTCATCCATTTAGACGATAGCCAGAAACGGACAGGGGCCACAGGATTACGGGGAATACATGACCGTGGCAATCAAGCAGGTTGGCGCTTGGGCCACATTCAAAGCACACTGCAACCCGACACTCTTGTGAGGTGAACCTCTTTATGACTAGCCAATGGAAGTTTCAGCGTGGCCGCCGGATGATGAATCTGGGCCAGATCGCCCTCTTGCTCATGGGAATCAGCATCCCGCTCTCATCCGTCATGGGCGAACCATCCCGCCCCAACGTCATTCTGATCATGGTGGACGACATGGGTTTCTCCGACCTCGGTTGCTATGGCGGTGAAATTGCCACGCCCAACATCGACGCGCTGGCCAGAGGAGGTGTGCGTTTCGCACAGTTTTACAATTCGGCCCGCTGTTGTCCCACCCGCGCGTCGCTCCTGACCGGTCTCGCACCGCATCAGGCTGGCATCGGATACATGACGGTCGAGCCCGACGGCACGACGAATGAAAGCACCCCTCCCGCCTATCAAGGCAATCTCAATGACCGTTGCATTACGCTGGCACAGGTAGCCCGGAGCGCAGGTTACGCCACGCACATGACGGGGAAATGGCATCTATCCGGGGCCAATCAAGACGACTGGCCACTTCAACGAGGCTTCGAGAAATACTACGGCTGCATCTCCGGCGCGACCCGCTACTTCGAGCCGGCTGGCGTGCGGATCATGTATGATGGCAACACTCCAGATCGCACACCAAAGAGCACCACTGACCTGCCATTCTACACGACCGACGCATTTACGGACCATGGCTTGCGTTTCATTGCCGAGGAGCGCACCGGGGCCAAACGTCCATTCTTCTGGTATCTGGCCTATACGGCACCGCACTGGCCGTTGCAGGCGCACGCGGAAGACATCGCCAGGCACCGCAGGAAATACCGAATCGGCTGGGACAAATTACGCGCGCAACGCTATCAGCGACAGCTCGAACTTGGCTTGATTGATCCGAACTGGAAACTCCCGCCCCGCGATGAAAAAGTCCCGGCCTGGGATTCATTGGACGACGCCCGCAGGGATGATCTCGACATGCGAATGGCTGTGTATGCCGCGATGATTGACCGGGTGGATCAAAATGTCGGCAAGCTCGTGGCGTTCCTGAAGGAGAAGCATCTGTTCGAAAACACTCTGATACTGTTTTTGTCGGACAATGGTGCGTGTGCGGAAGGCGGAGTTTTTCCGCGCGGCAACATTCTCGATGTGGAGAAGCGCAATGCCTCTGCGGACGTGTCCGTGGGTCAGGGATGGGCCAATGTCTCAAGCACGCCATTCCGGCTCTACAAACATTTTGCACACGAAGGCGGGACGGCCACGCCGTTTTTCATGCACTGGCCGGCCCGGATCAAGCCGCTTGCCGGGTGGTATCGTGAACCGGCCCAAATCATCGATGTCATGCCCACCGTGGTGGAGGTCGTCGGCGGCCGATACCCGAACCAATTCCAGGGGCGCGCCATCCTGCCCAACGAGGGCGTGTCACTTCTGCCGGCATTTGACGGCCGGATGCTTGATCGGAAGTCGCCCCTGTTCATGGAGCACGAGAACAACGCATTTATGCGTGACGGCAAATGGAAGCTTGTGGGGCGTGCAGTTGCTCCACCCAAGGGGCTCCAGTCAGAGAAATGGGAACTCTACGATCTGGAGAAGGACCGCAACGAGCTGAACGATCTTGCGTCCGGGTTGCCGGAAAAAGTTCAGGCCATGTCCGCGCAGTGGTCCGCCTGGGCCGGACGCGTCGGAGTATTCCCCAAATCCCAGCCGAAACGCAGCGAAGCCACTGGAAACTGAACCTCCAGCGACAGCATCAGACGGGATGTCAGATGTAATGTCGGAGCCGTCGGGCTATTCGCGCATGGACACGGGGCTCCGTTCGACGTCCGTCTTGGCGTCCCACTGATCGAAGTAAAGATTCTGGCCGTCCACCTCGACTTCGCCGCGCTGGAAGTCAGCGGGCTCGGAACGCAGCGACTGCTTCGGCGGGAACAGTTCGCGGCCCCAGTCGAGGTTAACAATCAACCGGTAGCTGTCCTGGTGGCCGCAATAGAAATCGGCGATGCGCGGATCATCTGACTTCTGCACGCCGTAAGAGGCGTCCGCTGGCAGCCAGCCCCACGGCGCGATGTAGATCTCCGCCCAGTCGTGCATCCCATACTGCGCGGGTTTGGTTTCAAAACCGCTTTGCCAGCGCGCCGGAATGCCCGCGATGCGGCACATGGTGACGAACACCGTGTTCTGCACGCCGCAATCGCCGCGCCGGGCGGTAAAACCCTTGATGGCCAGAGACGGAATGATGCAATACTCGTCTTCTCCATTCCATGGAATGTTGGCACTCACCCAGCGAAATATTTTGCGCGCCTTGGCGAGTGAATTGGTTTCCTTGCCGATGATGCCGGCCACCTGTTTGCGAATCTCCGGTGTGAAGACGATGTGCGGCAGTCGTTCGCCGAGGCACGCCCCATTCCAATCCGAAGGCAGCGGCTGCACCTTCGCTTCGTCGAGCTTGGGATAGTAAGCGAAGGAGGTGTAATCAAAGACCAGATTGAACTCGATGGGCTGCGACGGATCGACGACTCGCTGCTCGAAATAGACCGTGCGCTGCGCACCGCCACCGACGGGATTTCCTTCCGCGCCATTCGGAGCGACCACCTTCGGTTCCGGCGTGGCACTGATGAGTTTCACATCGCGCTGCTGGCGATACTCCTGCGCATACGGCAACCACGCACGCACCAGCGAGCCGGCCTTGACGCCCGGTGCGTTGCTGCGAATCGTCAACGTGTGGGTGACCTTGTGATGAACAGGCTCAACCTCGACGCTGCCGGTTCGCTCTGCTGCTTCGACGATTGATTTGAGATGATCGGTAAGTTTCCAGTCTGATTTGACCGGCGCGTTGCCCGCTTTGGCGCGACGTTTCTTGGCCGCCTCACTGAAGATAAAAATATTCTGCGGCTCGCGCCGGAAGAAAAGTTTCTCGCCATCGATCATCCGGTAACGAGCCCCGCTCTCCCAAGCCCACTGCTCAACCTCATCGGTGGTGACATCGGGAATCGCCTTTCTGACCTTGGCCAGCAGCCCATCCGAATCGAGCGAATACTCGACGCGTATGCGACGGATGATGTCCAGCGTTTCCCTACGCGCATGAAACGCATCGGACGCAGCCTGATTGGTATTCGCCGCAAGCAAAGTTTCCGCCTCAGCAAACTTTCCAGACTTCAGCAAGTTGAGGGCCTGAAGCACAACCGCATCTTGCGAAGTAAAAGCGAGTGACGCCGCCGAAGATTCACTCGCAGCATCACTACGCGCAGCCGCAGTGACCACAACCATGAAAGCGACCAGCCATAGCGAAAGGGATTTCATAATGATTCGGTGTTGATATCTGCCCCGCCTACTGGGCCTTCTGCGTTTGAGCCGCGGCGGATTTGGAACCAATCACGTTGCCGTAATCGAGCACTAGCTTACCCGCGATGAGCAGTGCGATGGAAACAGCGAGCGCGACGTAGGTGCGTTGTCGGCAATTCGCCCACTCCTTGAAAATGATTCCCACCAGCGTGCCCAGTAGAATGAGCAGGATCATGTGTATCGCCCAGCACGTCTGCTCGAACCCGGCGACCTTCTGGATGTAGAAATGCCCGAAGCCGTAGAAGAAGAACTGACCATACCACAAGCAGCCGGTCAGGATCGCCATCGTCCAGTTCACTGACAGGCTGGCGCGCTCAGTGCCTTCGGGAAGATTCACCACCTCGCCCAGCGTCTTGTGCTTGCGATGCAGGAACAGGCAGTAAAGCGCCGTCGTCAGAAACGCGCCCGCGTTCGAGAACGGATAGATGGCATTGCTCTTGAACGTCGCCGCGTCGATGCCAAGCACAAGCTGGCCGGTTGCTTTCAACTTCGCCGCCTCGGCGATCGGCGCCCCCTCCTCCAACGCCATGTTGTAAACTGCCGATAGCAATCCAGCCGCCACGCACAGAAAGATTCCCAAAGCCGCCTTGCCACCGACGGAAGCGCCCGTGCTAGGTTGCGCGTGATCGCGCTCCTTCCAACGTCCGGCCATGCCGCAAAAAGAAATCCCCACCAGCCCGATGGCCATGCCACCCACCACCCACAACGCCCCCGGCTTCGCAAGGAACGCCTGCATGTGCGCTGCCGCGTCGGCCACGCTGGTATCACCCTTCGCGATCGCATACCCGGTTCCGAACACCATCGAGATGCCGATGGCCATCGCGTAGGTCACCGAGAATCCGACATAACGAATCGCCACCCCGAAGGCCGTGCCGCCAATACCATACGCTGCGCCCAGTAGAAACGTTCGCACCAAAACTCCGGTCGGCACCGACTGCACCACTGACCAGTAATCGGGCACGGTAAGAAACGCGCCGATGATGGGCAGGATAAACCAGCAGAACGCCGCCTGTGTCAGCCAGAATGATTGCCACGACCAGCGTTTCGCGCTCTTTTGCGGCACATAACAAAACGCCGCCGACATTGCGCCGATGGCATGGAACATAATGCTTAGATACAGCGGGCTCATGGTTTCGAGGAGTCTGCGCAGTCCTTCTCCCGCAGTCCATCCCGAGTTTTTCGCCGCCAAAATCTCGTGGCCGCCGACGTAAGGAGGCGGACACTCACTGGTGGTGGCCAAAAACCACCTCCTCACGTCGGCGGCTACAGCTCAACCAGCCTTAGGCTTTCAGCCCATAAATGCGTTCAGCATTCTGGTGAAAAAGCTTCTTCTGGTTCGCCTCGCTTTGCTTGCGCACTAGTTCGCGGGAAACGGAAACCCAGTTCGCCAGAGTCGTGGTCATGCAGCAGACTGGCCAGTCGCCGCCCCACACGACGCGATCCCACCCGAACTGTTCAAGGCAATGCTCCACAAACGGACGCACGGCATCCGCCGTGGCGTTGTCCGGTTTGCAATACGCCAGCACGCCGGAAATTTTGCACGCGACATTCGGCAACGCCGCAATTGCACTGATGTAGGAGCGCCATGGATCGAGCGCCTGATTTGCAATGTCCGGGACGCCACAGTGGTCCAGAATGAATTGTGTGTCCGGGCACTTCTGCGCGAGTTGAAGCGCAAGGGGTAGTTGCCGCGCGAGAAAGCAAAGGTCGAACGTCAGCACCATTCGTCCCATCCGTCTCACGTTTTCCACGAACCCCGCCGACTGCGACATCTCATCCGGCACGACATGCAAAATCCGCCGCAAGCCGACAAGCTTCGCGTGGCGGATGGATTCCAGATACTTCTCGAAACCGCTTTCCTCAGGCCGGCAATTCGCGATCACGCCCGCGATGATTGAACCCGGCTGCGCGGCAAGTTCATAGACGAATTTTGTCTCGGCATGAAAATGCGGATCGTCCGGCGACGTCTCCATGAAGATCGTCTTCGTGACACCCGTTCCCGCGATGGCCTGCTGGTAATCGTCGTAACGAAACGCCTGCCCCGCGAGTTGCGGAATTCCGTCCGTCCAGGAATACGGCCACTTGTCCGGATAAATCAGATGCTGATGCGTGTCAGTAATCGGGATGCTCATGGAATTGCGCCGAGTTTAGAAACTGAAAGCCCGCCGTCCATCCGATTCCTTCTCCGCTCTGGCGGAAAAGGTGGACATCCCGGCCGCCGGGGTGGATTTCCCGGTATCGGATGACCGGACCTCCACTCACTCACCGCG
>Ga0154020_10004875_pt1 | contig 15946 bp, 8 predicted proteins | sample Klosneuvirus_201_FD_109709 | JGI IMG/M metagenome (GOLD analysis project Ga0154020, IMG submission 109709) | Active sludge microbial communities from wastewater, Klosterneuburg, Austria - Klosneuvirus_20160825_MG | ecosystem: Engineered > WWTP > Aerobic digester > Activated sludge | place...
ACCCATCTTGATTCTTGTTTTCTCGTTTCTGGTTAGCAGACAAACCCATCACGAAGAGGAAAGGCAGTTAATGGGTTATCTCGAGCAACTCAATACTAAAGAAGCGAATGCTTTCGAATTTAAATCTGTTAATTTTTCTGAGGGCGGCCGGTTTGTTGATGCGCACCATCCCTATAGTCATGATCTTGATATTTTTGGGGAAGGCTCCATCTATCAATACCTGAATAGGTGTGGGACGCAATTGGGCGAGGAAAGATTGGCAAGTGATTTAAAAACGTTGCCTTATACAGAAAAGGACTTACTGTTACGCCAACAGGCGGTGCGTGAGTTGGGAGCTATGATTGAATTCAGGCAGCAGATCTGGAGCGTAGGCCGACAAATAAATGATTTTACTTTTGATCGATCACCCTTGTTAAACTGGCTTACTATGAAGCCACTGGTTTACAAAAAGAATTCATTCACGTTGCTTCGTTGGGTTTTACCGGCTATTACATCAATAATTTTAGGTCTGATTTATTTTGATGGAGCCTATTTTCCGTTGCTCTTTATAATGATGATGGTACAGCTTTCCATTACCGGCTACTATTCAAAACAAATTGGTGATTTTCAGCGTAAGCTCAGTACCGGTAAAAAAGTAATGGGTAACTATGCGCGTATTTTTGAAAAGCTCGCGTACCAAAAAGTAGAATCGGAATTGATGAAAAGCCATCAGCAAATGGCGACCAGCGCATTTAAAAAGGTGAAACAATTTGCAGAGCAAGTCAACGCGTTTGAAGCGCGCATGAATCCAATTGCCATGATGTTTGGCAATGGATTGTTTCTCTATGATTTTCAGATTTTAAATAAACTGGAAAAGTGGCGCGAAGAAAACGCAAATGAATTACCCCATTGGCTGGAATCGTTGGGTGAGTGGGATTCACTACTTTCGTTGGCAACTCTTCATTATAACTATCCGAACTATGCGTTTGCTAAAATTAGTACCGCATTAGAGGTGGAGAGTCGGGATATGGGGCATCTCTTAATTCCTAACAAGAGTAGAGTAACCAACAATTTTAATTTAGGCAAGCCTGCCAACGTCTGGCTGATTACTGGCGCTAACATGGCGGGCAAGAGTACCTTTCTGCGCTCGGTGGGAGTGAATTTTGTTTTAGGAAGTATCGGATCGCCCGTGTGTGCGAGTTATTGGATTCAGCCTTTAATAGCTATGCGCTCAGGTATGCGAACCACCGATTCTTTACAGGAACACCAATCGTATTTTTATGCGGAGCTCCACCGACTTCAGGCAATTATGGAAGAGTTACGTTCTGGTAAACCCATGATTATTTTGCTTGATGAAATTTTGAAAGGCACCAATTCGACAGACAAGCAGACCGGTTCGCGCGAGCTGCTAAGGCAGTTGAAGGATCTGCAGGCTTTGGTGATACTGGCCACACACGATATTGCTTTGGGCGATTTAGAATCACAATATCCTAATCAGGTAATGAATGCTTGCTTTGAAGGGAATATTGAAAATGATCAATTGACTTTTGATTACACCCTACATGAAGGTGTGGCCCGTAAGGCAAATGCCACGTTTCTGATGCAAAAAATGGGTATCATTCCTATCAAGGATTGATTTCAGAAAATATTTTAATAGCTTAGATAGCATAAAACTTTATGACTATGCGAGCAGCATGTTTTCTCTTTTGTTTCCTTCCGATTTGTTTAGTTGCCCAGATTGGTGCAAAGACTCAGCAAACAAAAATTACAGGTATCTGGCAAAACAATCAATTTGGGTATCAGATGACGCTTATGCTAAACGAAGGTGGCAGTGGTGAGTTTGATGGAGAATCGATTACCTATTCTACAGCCAATAATAAACTTTCTATTACACAGGCTGGCGCAACAACGCAGTATACTTATTCACTTAACGGAAACTCACTCACTCTTTCGGGAGGAGACTTAGATCAAAATGTGGCGTTTATAAAATCAGGAACCACTCCGGCAACCCAACCCGTAGTAGCCCAAACGAGTGTAGAAAAAACAGGCGGCAGTAATTTAATTGGCGTGTGGTCTGGGAATGGCGAGACAATAGAATTTAAGACGAATGGCCAATGCGTTTATATTGGAAAAACTTTTTCTTATGAGGAATCGCAAGGACACATAACGCTGGCTACATCGCAAGGAAAAGCAATGTTTGCCTATACCATTGAGGGCAATCAGTTAAACCTTACTGCAAATGGACAAAAGATAAGTTATACACGTGGGGCAGGAAACACAAATTCGACCCAACCTACGGCTAACACTGCGAGTGGAAATGTTGCGCAGGAGTTGGTTGGCAAATGGTGCTGGACCAGTACAACAAGTACCAATTCAGGTGGCTCATCATCCAGCCAATGCTTTGTGTTAAACGCAAACGGAACGTATGAGTATGCTTCCGAGCGCAGCATGGATACCAATACCAATGCATTTTACGGAGGCACCAATTCTCAGGGGGCAGATCGCGGAACGTGGTATGTACAAGGCGATAGACTCTATTATAATTCACAAGCCGCGGCCAGGGATCCTATCAATTGCAAAAAATAAATCACCCGAAAAATCGCGACCCCATGATTGTTCTTGATGGCGAATCTTATGTGACTTATTTTCAAAAGCCTTCTTGGTAATTTTTACTCTGGCATGTTTGCTCTAAAATGCTAACTTTAGATTAGTAAATCCCAAAATCGATGAAAAATTCCATTAGTCGCAGAGATTGGTTTAAATCAACCCTCGCACTTACTGCGGGCATGACTATTACACCCGCATTGGTAAACAGTTTGATGGCCGCTCCTGTAAGTGATGCCGAGCGAGCTTATTTTGGATTATCAAAACTGAATGGTGCCAAAGTGCGGTTGAACTCCAACGAAAATCCTTATGGGCCATCGGAGAAAGCTAAGAAAGCGGTTGTGCAAAGTTTAACGGTAGGCAACCGGTACGCTTTTAACGAGATGGAGGAATTGAAAAAACTTATTGCTGCAAAAGAAGGTGTTGATTTGAGCTATATTTTATTGGGTGCTGGCTCAGGCGAATTGCTATGTCAAACAGGTATTGCATATGGCCTGGATGGAGGCCGGGTGTTGTCAGCTTATCCAACATTTCCGCTGCTAATGAATTACGCCCAAATGATGAATGCGGAGTGGGATAAAGTTGACTTAAATGAAAAGCTTGAGTTTGATTATGAAAAATTACTTTCGGCAATTAAGAATGACACGCGATTAGTATTTTCCTGTAACCCTAATAATCCTACGGGTACGGTAGTTAACATCGATACGGTTAAATCTTTTTCTGAAGAGGCCTCAAAGAAAACGTTGGTGTATGCCGATGAAGCTTATCTTGAATTTTTGGAGCCGACACAACAAAAATCAATGGTATCGTTGGTTGAACGCGTGCCTAATCTGGTTGTGTCAAAAACATTTTCGAAAATTTATGGATTGGCAGGCTTACGGGTTGGCTATATCGTAGCTCACCCTGATGTTCTTAAAAAAGTAGGAAAGTATGGAGATACTATTTCGGTGAGTCAAACAGCTATTGCGGCAGCCAAGGCAAGTTTAGGGGATGAAGATTTCATGAAAATGACACGCGAGAAAAATGCAGTTGCTCGTAAAGTGCTTACCGATTATCTTGATAGTAAAAAAATATTTTATAGCAAGTCTGTGACAAATGTCCTGCTGTTTCCAGCACCGATGGATGGCAAAACTATTCTTTCAAAGCTGGAAGAAAAAGGATACTTGATTCGCGTATGGGATTATCAAGCGAAAGAATGGTGCCGCGTAAGTATCGGCACCGTAGATGAAATGAAAGGGTTTATAAAAGCCTTTGACGAAGTTATTGTCTGATCGAATTAGATAATTATTTTAATTCGAAATCGCTCAATTGAATATCGTCTAACCCGTGCTGATCAAAAGGATTCTCCATTTGGTCCTGCACATTGTATAAGGAAATCAAAATAAACGTAGATACTGCCGAGAGCGCATAAACCAGCCACGAATCGTTAGCCGAAATCCCATCATGCAGTTTATTATAGAGTGCTGGGGTGTAAATAACGGGATAGATATAAATAAAAATCAGACAGTAAGCGCGTATGGCAATGGGAGTGCGGTGTTGGTTAATGGCAATTATATTTTCTGCGCCTCTATGCACATCTTTCATAAATCGAAATATTTTGAGAGTAACGCTGTTACGAATGAACTCAGAATTCGCTCGTATAAACAAAGCCACTTTATCTATTTCCTGATGAAGCGTTTCTTTGCTGCAGGTTTTTGGCCCAAGGTAATTTATCAGACACGCTGAAATATTTTTTATCTGATTCTGAATCTCCTTCTTTTTTGTAGCGTCCAGTTTTTTAATTTCCTGGAAACAACAATCCACGGTAATCAGGCCGGCTTTAAAAAATGATAGAAATTCTAATGCTTTTTCCCGTCTTCGAAAAGCACTACGAATTGTAAATACCAAGGGAAAGATGATCGCTATACTAATTAGGGCAAGATCAAAATTGTATTGAAACTGACGGGCAAGGGTAACGTAAGAAATTAGAAAAGAAATTCCCAGCGCCAGTGCAGTTCGGGTATTTATAATGGAAAGGTATCGATTCATTAAGCAGTGGGTTCAGGTTATACTTTAATGCCTATGCTAGTAAATATAGAGTATTTGGCTGATTGATTTATAACGATTTAAATCAGGTAAAGAGAATTAAATCTTGTTGGTACCTATCGCAAAGCATTTGATGGAACGCCTGAACTTCAGCAATAGCTTTCCTATCTATGAGCAGGCATACGGTGCCTCCGTTTCCACCACCGGTAATTTTGGCTCCATGTACACCTTGGATATTTTTTGAGAGTGCAACTATTTCATCGGTTCGATCCGAGCCTAATCCACAAGTCGAGTAACTAGCATGAGATTGATACATTAATTCGCCCATCTTTTGTAAGAGGAGTAAACGGTCATTCTTTTGAGTAGTAGCCTTTACCTGAACAAGTAGATTTTTGAATAACGATACCCGATGATGTTCATAGATAGGGTGAGAAGTGCTTGCGCGTAGGCGATAGGTCCGCGCTCTGTCAATTTGTGTTATATTATCAGTAGAGACTTGATATTTATCAAGAAATTCTTTTCCTGAAATTGTTTCGGACAATATGTTTAACAATGAATTCTCAAATTCATCGGGCGAGATATTACAGAGATACCCTGCGAAGGGAAGTGAAGTAAAATCATTTTTGGTTTTAGCACTTTTAATAATCTCAGCCGAAATACCCATTGCCTGAAGAATAATTGAATATCCCATAAAGGCGGCAGCCCTTACTTCACTATAGGATGCTCCGGCCACAGAGTGCCGGATGCCGCTATCAATAGCAATAAATTGAATCTCGTCAGGAATGGAAATGGGTTTGCCAACCTGGTCAGGCTGACATAAAATGGGTAACAGTTTATTGGGCTCGCCAAAATAACAAGCCAGCTGATCCATCAATCCGCAGGGTGCGCCAACAATGCAATTTTCCACACGCTGGGCCAGTACGGGTAAATCAGTACCCGATAATTCTAAGTCAAAGACTTCGCAAAGCGCCTTCATGCAAGCAACTTCGATAGAGGCGGAGGATGAAACACCTTTCCCCAATGGAACAGTAGATTCTATTTCAAAAGTTGCACCCCGAAAATCAATGCCTTTTTCTTTTTGAAGAACGAGTGCTCCTCCAAGCACATAGCCAATCCACGAAGTATTAAGATTGCGCTTTAATTTTTCGTTGGCAATTGTATAATCAATCTGGTTGTGATGCAAATAGTCACGATAGTCAACGTGGGCCGTTAAAATTTCTCCATCGCTAAGGGTACTTCGAAAGATGCACTGGAAATCATCCCGTAAGGAAAGTTTAACAGCTGTTTTCTGCGCGATAGGCATTTGCAAAACCAACGACCCAGAATAATCGGCAATACCACCCATTACATCTAAGCGGCCGGGTGCACTTGCTTCTGCATAATTTTTAACAGGCACTTTAGCGCTCAAGGGCGTACTCGTTGAGATTGACTTTTAAAAGTTCAGCAGCTTTGTCTTCGGGCATCGTATCGGCCATAAAATTACCCGCTCCAATCTCCGGGCCAGCCGGATATTTTATTAATCCCGGTTGGCGATAGGGGGGTTGTAGCCATACGTGCATACGGAATTCAGAATATTTTTTCCCATCAACAGGTGCTTGCATGAAAGACATAACATAGGGGAAATCCATATTGAAATTCATATCCAGTCTGCGAACTACCTGATGAAAAACAGACGCAAGATCGGCCAGCTCTTTTGAAGATAGGGAGATTAACGTTTGATGATTCTTTTTTGGAAAGATCATTACTTCATAGGCATACCGCGCAAAATAAGGAATAAAGGCAATCGCATTTTCATTCTCAGCAATAACGCGGACAACGTCTTTTTTCTCCTGATTAATTATTTCTTCAAAAAGATTTTTGTGATGCGTAGCGTGATATCGTTCGGCTAGTGCAATTTGTTGCTCTACTAATTTGAATGAGAAATCCACGGCATAAATCTGGCAATGGGGGTGAGTATTGCTAACACCAACAGCTTCGCCCTTATTTTCAAAAATTAATACTGATTTTATATCAGGATTCTTTTCGAACTCACTCATTTGATTTTGGAAAGTTCCAAACACATTAATGACTTGCTCCGACCGCATCTGCGAAAGCGTAATGTTATGCCGGGGATCGTAACAAACTACCCGCGCCATCCCAAGTGCACTTTCTCTTTTGTAAAAGCCAGCCGATTCAGTAACCGCTGGTGCCTGCATACCCACTACAGGGTGATCGTTATCAAAAATGAAAACATCTGTATAGGCGGGATTCGCATGACCGTGAATACGCGCGTTACCCGGGCATAGGTAACAGGTAGGATCGTATGAATCTGATTTCTTTGGATTAATGATTCCGGCTCCCTGCCACGGGCGCGTGTTGCGATGTGCAGAATAGACTACCCATTCTTCCCGTAAAGGATGCCAACGTTTTTCCCACTTGTCTTGGTAAGAATCCGACATTCTGAAATACTAATAAAATTTATAAATCAACCCAGAGGTAAGTTACGCAAATAGAGATTATGAGTATTAATTTCTTATCGCTTATCAAGCACTTGCTTCTAGTGAGGCGGTAATTTTCTTATGCGAATGTTCTCGAGGTTAGAGTAAAAGATTAAAAAGGTACGTGCACATGGTGCTCGGCATGATAGCTTGAGCGAACCAACGGCCCCGATTCCACATATTTTAATCCGCGCTTTAGTCCTTCTTCTTTATACATGGCAAAAGTATCCGGGTGGATAAACTCGGCCACTTCCAAATGCATTTTGGTAGGCTGTAAATATTGACCGAGCGTTAAGATCATCAGACCATGGTTAGCTAAATCATCCATGGCTTTAAAAACTTCTTCGTGTGTTTCGCCTACGCCCAACATAATGCCCGATTTAGTTCGCTTGCCGGCCTCGCGAATTCGTTTGAGCTGTTCCAGGCTGCGATCATATTTAGCTTGTGGCCGGACTATTCTATATAATCGGCCAACAGTTTCTATATTATGCGACACTACCTCCTGGCCGCCATCAATCATGTGATAGAGTGCATCCCAATTTCCTTTTGTATCAGGAATTAATGTTTCAATAGTTGTATCGGGGCTTAAGGCTTTAGTTTGCACAACCGTTTGGTACCAAATCTCAGCACCTCTGTCTTTCAACTCATCGCGGTTTACCGAAGTAATTACCGCGTGTTTTACACCCATTAGTTTTATTGCTTCAGCAACCCGGCTTGGTTCTTCTGTATCGTACTCCGTGGGTCTACCGGTGGCTACTGCACAAAAAGTGCAACTGCGCGTACATACATTTCCTAAAATCATAAAGGTAGCCGTACCTGCGCCCCAGCACTCGCCCATGTTGGGGCAATTACCGCTTTCGCAAATAGTGTGTAGCTTATGTTCGTCTACCAGCCTACGTACTTTAGTATATTCGGGTCCAATAGGCAACTTAACACGCAGCCAATCGGGCTTGCGCTTCTTTGTTTCCTGGGCCGGGATTACGGGTAGTTCAATCATAACTTGTCTTAAGTAGTTAGTTCATAGTCTTGAGCACTATAGACTAAAAACTATATACTGATTAAATAAGTTCTTTGTATTGCTCTGCAGTTAGCAGAGAATTAAGTTCTGCAGGGTTTGTTACGGAAATTTTCACCATCCATCCTTCGCCATACGCATCGCTGTTCACCTTTTCGGGAGCGGCTTCTAGTGCTTTGTTAAATTCAACCACTTTGCCGCTAATCGGCATGTATAAGTCCGATACAGTTTTTACTGCTTCCACTGTTCCAAAAACATCATGCTGATTAATTTGTTGACCTACGGTCGAAATGTCGACATAGACAATATCGCCTAGCTCACCTTGTGCAAAATCGGTGATGCCGATTGTGGCCTGGTTGCCTTCAACTTTAACCCATTCGTGGTCTTTTGTGTACTTGAGTTCTGCAGGAATATTCATAGCGTTTGAGGAATAATTTTATCCTCAAAAATAGTGAAACTATTACTCCTATGGATTCATTATTGGCAGTTATTTTACTCTTAAAGAGAAGCGTAAAGCGGTAATTATTGTGATAGGTTAAATAATACCTTTACTCCCGCCCGGGTAGTGGATCTTCGGTAGGTATTGGTAACCAGGGGTTCGTTAATGCTTCTTTCGTAGTAGGCTTGAACGCGTAATTTCTGATTAACCAAATAGCTGATGTTGGGCCTTAGCTGATAATTTAAATTACCATTGGTGATGGTGTTCACCTCATTGATTTTGCGCTGAATGGTTTGATTGTTTGCAATACTCATGTTGAGCTGAAACGTGATGTCATTTTTAAGGGTTATCACCCGGCCTTGTGTTTTGAAAGGCAATTTCATATTGTTTTTGGTCCACCCTAAATCAACCGACCAGTCTTTGCTGGTGAGTTCGGTTATTTGTGAATTGGAAATATTTAAAGCCAGATCGCGTTTGGTTTTATATTCAAATCTGAAGTTAAGCTTAGACTTGGTTCTCAAATTAACGCCTACCAAAGGCGCAAACTGTTCACTAATCATCACCTGGCTGATAACATAAACAGGTATAAGTTCACCTTTAGCGTTTGTTCGGGAGGCAAACATCCCATTATTATAATCCTCTACCGGATTGTTAATGGTCACATCAGAATACTCTAAGGAGTTAGAGTAGTTTACGACCGAGTACGATGAGTTGTAAGCATGATTAATTGTGATGGATTGAAAAATTTCTTTTAGTCCTTCCAATTTGCTTAAACCTGTATAATCCAATCGCCAGTTGGGAATTGGTATCGCTGGGAAGGGGGAAAGATTAACAGTTTCGCTGGATTTGCCTGTGTAAGCGGCTATAAAAGCCGGAATTAAAACATCCTGCGATTGGGTTTCGTACGAATTGCCGGTGATCCGCGTAAAGCGATCTTGCACAAGAGGAATGTTTTCTTGAAATTGTTGAAACACGGTTGAGTTAATGCTGCTATTATTTTTAAACGCTGTGTTTATAGTTAAAATGGAAGTTTTATAAGAACCTAACCTACTTTGTCCTATAGATTCATAGGCAAGGCCTGTGGAATCCATTCGATAAATCTCCTGGTAAGAAGTCATCGAGTTCTTTTTTACATCTAATTGAATTTTTAAATCGGTCGATGGTTCGAGGGATGCCCGTATACCCAGATCGCGCATTTGATTTTGTGAAAAAGGAGTAGTAAGTTTTTGATTCGTAGTTAACCAACCATTTTCACTCGCCTTTTTCTGAAAGTTCGGATCTTGTTCTCCTAATACAAAACCCCAGCCTGGTGCGTTCCAACCTTTATCCATACCAAACAAGTAAGGCACGGGAGTAAATCCGGGAAGAATCGTTCCTTGATTTAAAGAATAGGTACCCGTAATATTTCTCAATGACATAATGAGTCGCAACAAACCTTTTATTGCTTTTAATTCCGGGGGCCTTCTCACGGTATCGGGTTGATTGGGTTTTGTTTGAGGTGTAGGTACGGTGGGTCGGGCTGGTGTATTTACTCCTTTCAAAAAGCCAATCTTATTATAAAGTTTTACCATATCAATGCGGCCACTGAGCGCCTGCTCCTGACTGTTTTGTACAATGTTTCCCAACTTCAATGAATCAATGGTTTCCAGCGGCCCTGCTTTCCAGTTGTACCCAACATTGTAGCGATACTCTGCGCCTAACCAGTTAGTGAGTGGAAATTTATCCAGAGGCACCGTGTAGTTGGCACTGATGTTCTGATCGAATGTTTTAGTGCGGCCAAACTTCTTCAGGTTTGCAATTACTACATCGAGCGAATCCTGATTATTCAAATCACCGTTAGGCTCATCGATTATCGCATTGATGCGAGAAGCATAGTCAATTGAGAGCGATTTGGCGAGGGACCATCGTACATTGTAGGTGCGATTGAATATAAAAAACTTTTGAAAATTAGGTACCGAATTTTGCGCATCGGTATTGGCATTGCGGTACGTCATTTTACTAAAGGAACGATCTAAGTCGTAGCGCACTGAAAGATTAGAAGGCAAAGGATTGAAATTGAAATCCTTGATCAACTGCAAAAAGGGAGATGACAAAAATTTCATATTCTTAAACGGTTCAAAGCCTTTAAACTTGGGTGAGTATTGCCAAACACCGGCTGCCTTATAATTTTTTCTTGTATTTTCCTGTAAATTAAAATTGGTTTGCGTAGCCTCACTTTGTGCGTAGGTAAAAGCAAAATTTTCAATGTCGTAGATATGAGCTACGGCATCTTGTTTCGTTTTCACCTTTCGTACGTTGGTAAAGTTTAAACTTCGCCTGACCGATTTATCCCGGATTAAATCCAGATATGAATCGCGCTCGGCTTGTGTGTCAAAAGATTTTAGTGTGGCCTCCAGCCGCAGGTCCGGGTTTGCTGGATCGTATTTCGGATTGATGGTTGCTTGCTCATAACTATAGAACATAGGAATTTTTAATCCTGTCCATTTGGGGAGCAGCTTATCGATATTGAGGTTGGTTGAAATGTCGTAAGAAAGAGCATCACTTCGGGAGCGCTCGGAAATTTTTGATTGCACATTACCATACCCGAAGCCGGTGTACCGAACGGAACCGGTTACCGTTCCTAAGTCGGCCAACTTAGTACTAAGTACGGCATTGCCCGCCCAGCCGGCAGTTCGATCAAAATCGGTAAGCCGGAGTTCATTGGCCCACATACACACATTATAAGATCGACCGTCATTACGAGGGTTGCGAATACCAATCATCATCAACTTAACCTGGCTGATATCGGGTCGACCTAAAATCCGAATTCCATGTTTACCTGCAGATGCGGGTCCGTCCTGCGGATATAAAAGTCCAAGGTTATATCCTTCGCGATCGCGTTTAATTTTTAACGCGTACAAGTCATCCAGATCCAGATCAATTTGATTTTCTAATGGCCAGATCGCATCGACCGTTCGTGGTGCATTGGCCGGAGTAATTTTAAGGGGTAATTCAATCTCGTAATAATTTTCATCGAAGTCGGTACCCAGTCGTATAAAGGCAACCAATTCATCGTCATTAATTATGTTCGAAGGATTTGTATTGTAGGCACTCAAAAACATTTTTATTCTTCCGTAATTGAAAAAATCCATCGATACGTTTTTGAAGATAGACCGCGCATCGCCATCAGATAAATCTCGTGTGCATAATTGAACGGCCTGTTCATTGAGCCTGCGTTGCTGGGTAGACGTATTATCGCGATCGCGCTTGAGCGGTTCGATATAGGGTGGCTTGATTTCATTGCCGGCTCCGTTTTCTTCAACACCAACAACCGAAACAGAAAAATTATCCTGATCGGGTTCTATGGGTTCTCCAAAACTAGATTCTTGTAAATTGCCAGTATATCGTCTCCACCGGTTACCGACCGTTCGAAACTTGGCCATACGCAATACAACGGGTTGTACAAACCCTGTTAAATACATACGCGCATAGCGAATAGATTTAAACCCTTCCAGATTCCCTACTTTTTCATCAAATTGTCGGATCGGAATGCGGAAGAGATACCAGGTAACCTGATCGCCATTAACAACATTGGTAATCTTATCAACAATAAAATTTTTACCCACTACCATTTGATTGGGCTTAAGATTCATGCTATACGAATAGTATTCTTCTAAATCACTAATGGTATTGTCAGCATTCAGATCTTCATTGTCGGGTATGGTTGTGCTAGATTGCGGAGCACCGTTAGGATCCGTTAGCACGGGGGTATTATTCTCAAGCCCATTATACATTTTGTATCGTTCCAAAATACCGGCCTGATTATCGTTATAACCCGGGTCTAAAAAATATTTAAAATCGTCAGCCGTAGGATCTTCTGAGACGAGTTGTCTAAGCGTGGGATTGAGCAGTGAATTTAAAAATCCGGAAAACTTATTTCTTTCATAAGCATTATTTGCGCCATCCAACCCCACATCCTGATAGGGGCGGCCATCTGGGTTATTGTCAAACGCATTGTTCAAATATTGTTTGTTGGTAACATAACCCCAGTTGTTTGGGGTAACATTATAGGAGGTGGTATCACCATCGGCAGGTAGTCCATTTTCAAACGCGTGTTTGCCATCACGCATAAGATCTTCGGAGATACTGCCTAATTGAAAAACCAATTTACCACCGGTTGTATTAGGCTGCGAAGTTTTACCATCATCAATCTGCCCATTTACTGAATTGATGAAGGGATCCATCATCCAATATTCCAGGTATTCGATGTTTGCTTTGTCAAAATCAACTTCCGAGCGGAAAGCCGTGGTAATTCCGCCCCAGTTATCAGCAGGATTCTTTAAGGTACCATCCGCATTGAGATCGGTATTGAAATTGTAAGCACCTCGTTCAGAAGGGTAGTAGGCAAGATCAAAAATGGGTTCAAAGAAATTTCCTACGTATGGATCGAAGTATGGAAAAATTTCGTCAGGTTGCACAGGTCGCACATAATGATTTTTTAATGTTTCATCGTTAATATACTTGGGTTTAAACTGTGAGTTGTTGCTATAAAAAGTATTGTCTATCTGGTACCAGGCCAGCCTCGCGCGCTTGAGTCCGGAACGCGTATCATCAATGGCGCCATTGGTTGGGTCAAACTCTACGGGCACCGAGGCATACTTCCAGGCCTGAGGATTGATAAGATTATAGGGTGTAGCGGTGTTTTCAAAATCATCAATAAAAGAAGTGCCTTCACCACCTACTTGGTTAGAGGTGCCAGGCAATAGTTGTGCGAACTCTGCGTTCAGTGTTATGTTAGATTGTTCTTTCGTTTGAATGAAAGGAAGAAGATCAACGAGCTTAGTTAAGGCAACGGAATTTTTGCGCATATTAAAGTCGAGACCATATTGTAAATTACGTGCCGGCTCGTTGCCAATTAAATTCCGAGTTATCAGAGCCCGCTCATTATAGTAAAGCATCGTTGAGCCGATATTAATATCGTCACTAAGTTTATAATCCAGGCGTGTACCCAACAACGATCGGGTTTGAAATGAAAATGGATCTTGTTGTTCGTAGGTGATGTCTATATCTTTTCCTGAACTCAAAATTCCTTCATTTAGAATCGTCACTTTTCCAAACGTATAATCCACTGTGTAATCGGAGCCCTCGCGCAACGGGCTGCCACCCGAATAGACTTTTACTGAGCCCGGAGATATATTGAAACCTTGTATAATAATGTCCTTACCTGAACCCGCTTTAAATGAACCCACCAGGTAAAATTTATTTTTGGTGGCCACTAACTCGGCTTCCGCTTTTGTTGTTCGATACAGCGTGTCGTAGACATATTTATTAACAAGCTGCGCTCCAACGGAGGGATTGGATTCTTTTGCAAATAGGTTTCTAAGTGCTTTATCAAAAGGTTCGAGGTAAGGGAAAATAATAGCACCCGTTTCGGTGTTTACCGTAATCTTTTCAACGAAGTCAAAATTGCCATCGGGTTGCGGATCGTTGTAAGGATTCAATCGATCTAACCCAAAAACCTGAATCAATTGTTGTGTTCTTGAGTAATCGCCCTCTTGCAATTGGGGGTTATCAATACCGGTGCGGTCATCGCGATAAATTATGCGAAGTTGGAAGCCCTCTCGCGTTAGTTGGTTTACATTCAGATTGTAAATATTCTTCATCATCAGATTCCAGGTAGGCAAAATTTTTCCCTGGTCATCTTTGATGCTGATTTTGCGGGGTCGCAATAATTTCAAATACACCACCTCATCCTCTGGCTTATTACCATAGTCTTCGCTTAGTTCGCCCACTTTATAAACCCGGCCATTATAGGTGTACTCAAAGGCAATGGCTAAAGCTTCGTCATTCTGCAATTTTCGCTGCAGGGTTAAGTAGCCAAGCTCTTTGTTAAAGGCGTATTCGCTAGGAGTTAATTTTCTTGAACTTGTAATTTTCTCAAAGTCTGTACCGTTCTTAAAACCTAATCCCTCTAAAGCCTGATTGATTCCATCAGATTTAGGGGATATTCCATCTAGTTTTGTAAATAAATCGTTGGCATTATTAGCGGTAGGAGATTTTGGAGCAACCGCGGAGGTAAGAATATCCTTGCGATAAATTTTGTCAGACTCACCCATGTCCATAAGCCCAACTACGTTGCGCGTAGTTTGGGTATCGTTTTGGCGATTGAGCAGATACACTTCAATACGGGTGATATTGACGCCAGAGGTGATCTGCGGAAGCGTACCCAACCAACCTTCAAAATTGTCTCTGAAGAATTGACCTATAAAGAAATGCCGGTTTTCGTCATAGTTCGAGCCTACAATTTCGAAAGGTCGCCCCTGGGCCGCTCCGTTCGTGCTGCCCTGTACTTTAATGGACGACTGCTTGCCGCGTTGTGTTGTTGCGAGTGCAGTAACATACAGTTTTCCAAACTGCATTTGAGTTTTTATTCCAAACAAATTTTGCGAACCGGTAATCAAACTGTTGTTAAGCGGCAAGCTGACATTACCAATTTCAAACTTTTTAATAATGTCTTCTTTAAAGCCGGTGTACTCTACCTTCAAATTATTTTGAAAGTCGAAAGAATTGTTGTTGTCAAAATTGGTTGTTACCGCCAGTTTCTCGCCCACCTTTCCAACAACACTCAAGTTGATTTGCTGGTCGAACTCAAAGCCACCATTTTTCTGTTGCCTTAGCGGGATTGTGGGATTCTCGATTCGTTGCCATTGGCCGCCAAAATCAAGATTGACAAACCCCCGCGGAATCAATTCCACATAGCTTCCACCAAAAATCCGGTCAAGAGTCGGGCTCACATAAATTTTAGGAATAAGATTCCGGCTGCTTACGGCACTTTCCCCGTCCAGGGCTTTGCTGCGCGATTGCCAGTAGTTTCGTTTTATGATCTGGTCTTGTTGGCGACTAAATTCTTCAAAAGACATGGATGACGGGGTTCGAAAATTAACGGTACCCATCTTTTCATAGATGTTATAATTTCTGCCGGTATCCACCTCCACATCAGTCTTTAAACTTTTTGGATCCTTAAGGTATAGTGGAGAATACGTGGTGAAGTTGGAGAATGGGTCTCCATACCGATCATTCAATCTGAAATTGGGACGAAAAGGGTTATAGTTGGTCGACCGAACAGTATCCACACGGGTAGAGTCCCGCTGTTGGCCGTAGCCCGCGGTTGCGGACAAGCAAGCCGCGAGGCAAATGCTCAGTCCGAAGATAAACAGAATCTTCCGGGTCGTTACAATCAATCGTGGTTCAGGCGTTTTTGAGTGCTTGCTTTACGAGCTCTTCCAAACTAATGGTATTTCCTGACTTCTTCAGGACAGAATCAACGCTTTTTTCGGCAGCCACGCGGGTAATGCCAAGCGTTACTAAGGCTGTTAACGCCTCATGGCGCATGGTATTGCGTACCAAGCCTGGTTTTTCGGTATCCTC
>Ga0154020_10004877_pt1 | contig 15940 bp, 11 predicted proteins | sample Klosneuvirus_201_FD_109709 | JGI IMG/M metagenome (GOLD analysis project Ga0154020, IMG submission 109709) | Active sludge microbial communities from wastewater, Klosterneuburg, Austria - Klosneuvirus_20160825_MG | ecosystem: Engineered > WWTP > Aerobic digester > Activated sludge | place...
CGTCGAGTTCTTCCGCGCCAAGGACGACCGCTTCTTCGGTCCGCTCACCGCAGCGCAGGTCATCGGCCTCACGATCGCCGCCATCGGCGTCGTCGTGATGGTGATGCGCTCCCGCACGGGCCCCGGGCGACCTGGGATCTACGCGGCCACGGCCTGAGTCCATCGCGCACGGCGGCGCACACGCTCATCCGCTCGCCCGCAACACCTGGGGGCAGCGCCATGCAGGGTCCAGACAAGACGACGCCCGCGGCGAGATGCCGCGGGCGTCGTGCGTTGGACGGTCGAATGCCTAACGGTTGATCCCTTCGTTCCCCACCGCCTGCTCGATCGATTCGACCTTGCGCTCCAGCTCGCGCACCCGGTCCTCGATCGGCTCGCTCACCGGGCGGCGCGACGGCGGCACCGTCGGCAGCGCGACCGACCGCCGCGGCCAGAAGGTCTTGGCCAGCGCAAAGACGAACAGGGCCACGAGCGCGAGCTGCGCCAACACCGTCTCGACACTCGGGAAGATCCCCATGCCCTCAACCGACGGCCACCCCGGGAGGATGGTGATGGGAACGACGTTCCCTTCTTGCAGCTCGCGGATCCCCTTTCCCATGAAGACGAAGGCCATGTAGTACAGCAGCGCGCTCGTAACGGCGAAGAACGGCCGGAGCGGGATCTTCACGCCGTACCGATGGAAGAGCGTGAAGATGATCGACAGCACCACGAAGCCGACCGCGATCCCCAGCGAGAGCGGGATCGCCGCCCCCTCGGCAAAGAGCGCCTGCATGAAGAGCGCGGTCTCGGCCCCTTCACGATACACCGCCAGGAAGGCGACCACCGTCAGCGCCGTCCCGCCGCCATGGCTCAGCGCGGTGTTCACCTTGTCGCGAATGAACGCCTGCCACTTGGCCGCCTCGACCTTCGAGATCAGCCAGTAGCTCACGGAAAAGAGCACCGCGACGGCGATGAGCATCGTCGCCCCTTCGATGATCTCGCGCGTGGCCGGCAGCGCCTTGAGTGCCGTCGCCAGGATCACCGCCGTCACGGCGCTCGCCGCCAGCGCGGCCCCGACGCCGATCCAGATGTCGCGCAGCCGCTTCCGGTTCCCCGTCTTGATGAGGAAGGCGACGATCGCTCCGATGACCAGGATCGCCTCGAACCCCTCGCGCAGGATGATCAGGAACGACTGGAAGAACGCCCCCCAGAAGCCGGTGGCCGGCTTCGTCATCGCGATGATCTCCGGCATCCCGGCCGCGATCGCATCACGCGCACGTTCGGCCGAGCGTGCGTCGTTGGCCTTCACGGCGCCCTTGAAGTCGGCGAAGTGGCGCTCCATGGTGGCCACCAACCCGGGATTGCGGGCACGTGCAGGCGTCTCGAGCGGCTCGAACGCGATGTACGCATCGAAGGCGAGGTCGCCTGCCTCGCTCCGGCGCCCGCCGCGCGCGGCGGTCAGCGCTTCGTCGAGGATCGCCATGACCTTCTTGGACACCCCCGCCCCGTCCAGCGAATCGCTGGACGCTTCCGCCTGCGCGGCCGGATTGCGCAGCGAGAGCGAGCGTACGTGCGCGACGAGCTGCGCGTATTCCGCGTCGTCCAGGTCGCGCGTGGGCGGCATCGCCGTCCCCTTCACCCCCGCACGGATCGCCTCGATGACCTGCGCGTCGCTCCGCTCGGCTTGCCACGCAAACGAGTTGAGGTCGACCGGGATCTTGCTGAGGGCAGCGACCAGGGGACCGTCGCCCGCACCGCCGGCGCCATGACAACCCGCGCAACGCTGTGCATAGATCCCCTCCCCCGGGGCGACGGTGACAGGGGCGCGCAGCGAATTGATGTACGAGATGACGTTCCAGCGGTCGTCAGGCGAGAGTTCGCCGGCGAACCCCTTCATGGACGTGCCGGCGATCCCCACCGAAGCGATGCGGAACATGAGCGCCGGCGAGACATCGCGCATCGTGACCGGATCGCCCAGCTTGGGAGGCGGCGGGGTCATCCCGGCCGCCTGCGGCCCGTCTCCCTGTCCCGTCACGCCGTGGCACTTCGCGCACTGCTGCTCGTAAATCGCGCGTCCCGCGCCGAGGTCGACGGGGCGCGTCGGGAGGTCGAGCGCACCATCGGCGCCTAACGACCCGTTGAAGCGTTCGTGCAGCAGCGCGAGCTCGGCCGGCGGGCGCTTGGCCTGCACGGCCGCGGCGAGCGAATCGAGCAGCGCCTGCGTCATCCCCACCCTGTCGCCGCTCAGTCGCTGCGCGACCTCACGCGCATCGGCCAGGAACGAGACCGCTTCCTCGTACTCCATGTCGGAGATGAGGCGCCCCTGCGCATCGATCGCCTTGGCATACTCCTCGACCGCGACGCCCACGATGCTCGACAGGCGCTTGGCCGGTCGCTCCTGGGTGGCGCCGGTGGAAGCGACCACGGCAAGGAGTCCCAGCGCGACGGCAACTCGGGCCGACCAACGATGAAAACCAGTCACGGCGAAGGGGTTCAGCACAGAAGGGGCACGCCGGCTTGCGATCGCTTGTCTCGTCAGGCGAGGGGCGGGCGCGAGCCGGTGGAGGTCAGGTGATGGCAAACGGGGCGACGGTCGGCCTCCCCATCTCTCACACGGTTGAGAATGATTCTCAACCGTATTCCGAGTAAAACTATCGGCACAAGGCATCGCCGGCTAGCCGTCCCGTTCCAGAATGACGACGGCGCCCGCCGTGTGGTGCGAATGGGTCAGCGTGAGCAGCGCCCGCGAGATCTGCAGTTCGCGTGCTCGGGCCGCGGCCCTTCCATGGAAGGTGAGCACGGGGCGCCGATGGTCGTCGTGGCTGACCTCGATCTCGCGCCAGCCGATTCCCCGCGCGTCTTCCGTCCCGGACAGCGCCTTGAACGCGGCCTCCTTGGCTGCCAGGCGCGCCGCCACGTGCTCCGCCGGGGTATGCATGCGGGCACAGTACGCCCACTCCCCCTCCGTGAGCAGGCGCGTCGTCACCGGCTGCCCTTCCTTTTCCAGCATTCGCACGACTCGCTCCACCTCGACGAGGTCCATCCCGAGGCCTACGACCATGGCGCGGAATACTGCAAACCGGATGGCACTTTGCTGAGAGGGATTCCCCGACCGATCATCGCTCGAACGTCGGGAAATGTCCGCGATCGCCCTCCGCGAGCACCTCGGTCATCGCCTGCCACGCCTGGTCGGCATGCGCGAAGAGCGCCCGCAGCTGCGCCGCCCACGCCCGCCACTCGACGAACCGGTGCGCGTCGGGCGCTTCGTGCACCGCACGACCGGCGTCGCTCACGCGCCGCAGCTGTGCGAAGAGCGCGTCACAGGCATCGAGAAGGCCGGCCTCGAGAGCGCGTCGGTGCGGCGGTCGTTCCGCGTGACGCTCGAGCGCCAGCGCCGCCAGCGTACCGCGCAACCGCTCGGCTAGCGCGTCGGCGTCGAAGCTGGCGACGCGCCAATCGACCGGCTCATCGCCCTCGAGGCGTCGGCGCGCCTGCAGGAGCGGGGCGAAGAAGCGCTCGCGTGCCATCGCATGCCGGGCCGACTCGGCACGGAGGGCGCGCATGGCGCGCGCGACCTCGGGGAGGGCGCAGGCCCGCTGCGAGACGGCGAACCAGGCGCGGTCGAGCGACTCGCCGTCCGAGAGCTGCAACGCCTCATCCGGCAGGTGCAACCAGAGGACCCCGGCGCGCCACGCCGCCCCGGTGAGCTGCGGCAGCGCGACCGCGACCTCGTCCCCCGTCGCCTCGAGGCGGACGACAACCTCGTCGTGCTCCACGAAGAGCGTGACCGCGCCGGCGAGATCGCGCCCGCGCCAGCGCCCGGACACCGCGCCGGCCCGGAAGGCGAGTCGCCCCTCGCGCTCAGGCGTCATCGAGACGATACCGGAAATCGCCGGCCACCTCGCGCCGACAGATCGCGGCGCGCTCACCGGTCCGCGCCTCGAAGCGCAGGACGAACGCGATCAACGGTTCGGCGGTGAAGCTCGCGCGCGGCAGTGCCAGCACCGCAATCGCCGACTCGATGTGCGCTGGCTCCCCCTCGACTTCCACCAGGAGGTCCATGCGAGGGTAGCGCTCGAGGCGCACCGTCGCGCCAGCGGCGGCGAAGACCGCGACCTCGCGGTCGATCTCCCGCGTGACCTGGAATCCCATCGATCGCAGGATGCCATCGAACGCCTCCGCGTCGCCGACCGAGGTCCCCGTCTCCTCGCGAATCTTGAAGCCGTCGACGATCGAGGCCGATCCCTTGAACTCGACGACGGCGCGCTCGCCGGCGGCGTCGCGCTGCACGCGAAGCCGCAACACGTGGTCGCGCGCGGTGAGCGCCCGATCGGCGGTATCGTAGCGACGGTCGCTCATCGTCCCCTCGAACACGAGGATCGCGCCGGCCTCCAGCAGCCGTCGGCGCGCCTCCGCCTCGTCGGGGACGACCGCCTTCAACTCGACTTCACGCATCGTCGATGGCGCGCATCACCGCCGCCGTGTCGCGCAAGTCGGCGAAGACCGCCGCCGGGGCGTGCGCGGCAAGATCGTCGACGGAGTAGTGGCCGGTGGCGACGGCAATCGCGCGCGCCCCCACCCCGCGCCCGCACGCAATGTCGGCCGGGGTATCACCGATGATCACCAGTCGATCGCCCGAGAGCGACGCGTCCAGCGCCGCGCGCGACCGCTCGAGTGCGATGCCGGGAAGCGCCGGTCGATGCTCGTGATCCGACCCAAACACTCCGATGCGGAACCGCTGTGGGTCGATCCCGACGGCGCGCAGCTTGCGCTCCGCCCCCGCCGCCACGTTGCCCGTCAGGAGCCCGATCTCCCGGTCGTCGCGCGCCTCGAGCGCCTCGAGCAGCGCTAGCACGCCGTCATACAGCAGCACGCGCAACGAAGCGTCCGCCAGCTCCTGTTCCAGGCGCACGAGATAGTCGTCGAGCACCTGGGGCAGGCGCGCCTCGATCGCCGAGTCGTCCATCCCCGCCTCGCGCATGAGTTCGCGCACGATCTGCACGTCGGTCTTGCCATCGTAGCGATACCCCGGCGCCCCCGGGGTCCCGAAGGCCGAGACGAGCGCCCCTTCCATCGCGCGCCGCCCTGCCCCTTCGGTGGAGAGGATCGTACCGTCGATGTCGAACAAGACGAGCTTCATGGCGTCGGCAGGCGAGAAGTGGGACGACGCGTGCTACCGACGCGTGAGCAGCAGGCCGGAGATCACGAACGACGCTCCGATCACCTGTGGGAACGTCGGCACCTCACGGAAGGCGAGGTACGCGACGATCGCCGCGATGATCGGCTGCAAGTTGGAGTACACCGCGGTACGGGTGGGCCCGAGGATGCGCAGGCCACGATACCAGAACATGTACGCGAAGACCATCGCCAGGATGGCCGAGTAGAACAGCGCCGCGTACACGCCGAGGGGGAGACTCGTCCACGGCGTGGCCAGAATGGCGGGGGCGGCGATCACGCAGGTGATCATGGCCCCGCCCAGCATGGTGTAGCCCCCGAGCTGCAACGCGTGCACCTGCGTCGAGACCCGCTTGAGGGCCACCGAATACACGGCCCAGCTGAGGGATGCCCCGAGCAGGAGCATCCCCCCCGCCAGGGAATCGTGACCGGCCCCACCTCGCGCCGACCCCATGACCACGGTCGAGCACCCGACGATCTGCAGGGCGATCCCGCCCCACTGCCGCGACGTCAACCGCTCCGTGCCCAGCAGGCGTCCGAGAATCGCGACGAACGCCGGCGTCGACGCCACGATGAGCGCCGCCGTCGCCACGCGCGAGCGCACGATCCCCAAGATGAAGAGGATCTGGTACACGCCGTTCCCCAGCATCCCGAGCAGGAGGAGCTGCCACAGGACGCGGCGCGGTACGCGCTCGAGCCGCATCGCACCTGCGATCCCGAGTTGGGCTGCCGCGGCGATCGGGATGCGGGCGCCATTGAAGGCGAGCGGGGCGATGTACTGCGTCCCGTACTTCAGGACCGAGAAGTTGATCCCCCAGATGGTTGCCATCAGGAGGAGGAGGAGGTCGGTCACCCACCGCGCCTCGGCCTCCGACGGCACCACGTCGCCCGAGGCGACGACTCCAGACGCGCTGACAGCCATGCCGAAAGCTAGACGCCCTCCCTAAGTTTCGGGATGCATGTCTCCTTCGCACTCTTCGCCGACGCGGCGAACCTGTCCCAGGAAGGGAAGCTCAACATCCTCGGTGTCTTCGATGCCGTGCAGGTCGGACAACTCCCCGCCATACATCCGCGGGCGCACCTGGTGGTGCGGCTCAAGGGGGGCGCCGCCGACGTGGGACGCCACAACGTCAACCTGCGCTGGGTCAACCCGAGTGGGGTCGAGCTCTGGTCGTCGGACGGCCAGCTCGACGTCGAGGGGGTCCCGCCGCTGGCGGTCGAGATGGACCTGCCGCTCATCGCCGCGATCGACCTCCCGCTCGATGAGTCGGGGGCCTACACGATGCGCATCGCGCTCGACGAGACGCCGCGTGCCGAGGTGGGACTGATGGTACGGGCCGCCCCACCGCAGTTCGTCGCCCCGACGCCCGCGGGGGCGATGGTCTCCTGATACGGGGGGCGCGGGTGATCCCGCCGCCCGGGGTCAGCTTGGGGGTGACGGGGGCACGTTAGGCGCGGCGCCCGCCGCCGAGGCCGCCGCCGCGCACGTCCTGCACTGCGTGATCCCCTTCATGTTGCAGATGACACAGATGAAGGTGCCGCAGTCGTTGCACGGATAGCCTTCCGAGGCGCGTTCCTCGTTTCCGCAGGCCCGGCAAATCATCGCGTCGCGCTCGTGCTGCTGCGTGCTCATGGCATCCCTCGCTCGTTCGGTCACCCCGTCGCGACGGGGAGTCCGTACTCCTTGATCTTCTTGATGAGCGTCGCCCGGGAGATTCCGAGCGCGCGTGCGGCGTGCGTACGATTGCCGTCGTGCAGTCGCAGCGTGCGCTCGATGTGCCCGCGCTCGACCTCCGCGAGCGACTGCCCCTCGAGCCGGTCCGCCACGGACCCGCCAGGTGCCGCGCCACGCACGTCGACCGGAAGCGATTGCAGTTCCAGGAGCGACGCACCGCGCCCCACGATCATGCCGCGCTCCAGCACGTTGCGCAACTCACGGATGTTGCCCGGCCAGGCGTAGCGCAGGAGGGCGTCGAGTGCCTCCTCGCTCACCGTGCGCGGCGCGTTGGGCAGGTGTGGTATCAGCTCATCCATGAGGCGCGCGATCAACTCGACCAGGTCCTCGCGCGAGCGTGAGCGCAGCGGAGGGAGCGTGAGCGGCATGACGCTGAGCCGATAGTACAGGTCCTCGCGCAGCGACCCGGCGTTGACCTCGTTGACGAGGTCCTGGTTGGTCGCGGCGATGATGCGCACGTCGACGGCGATCTCGCGCGTCCCGCCGACGCGCCGGAAGGACTTCCCCTCCAGCACGCGCAGGAGCTTGGGCTGCAGCGGCGCGGGGAGTGCCCCGATCTCGTCGAGGAAGAGCGAGCCCCCCGTGGCCACCTCCAGCAATCCGGCCCGCCAGCTGCCACGTGCGACGTCCTCCGCCCCGAACAACTCGGCGTCCAGCGCTTCACTGGAATGCGCCGCGCAGTTCACCTCCACGAATGGCCCGTTGGCACGCGGCGAATGGGCGTGGATGAGCTCGGCGATCCGCCCCTTCCCCGTCCCGCTCTCGCCTAACAAGAGGACGGTCGTGCGTTCGCTGGCGGCCAGCAGCTCGACCTGGCCGGCGAGCTCGCGCATGCGCGGTGACGACCCGATCGCCAGGCTCCCGCCGGTCGAGCGACGCGCCGTGAGGTAGCGCGACAACTGCCGCAGCCGGACCTTTTCCAGTGCGCGGTCGAGCGCGACGCCGAGGTGCGAGAGTTCGACGGGCTTCGTGAGGAAGTTCTCCACCCCCTCCTGCACGGCCCGCACGGCGAGCGGCACGTCGGCGTGTCCCGAGATCATGATCACCACGGGCGCCTCGTCGCGGATGCGGGCGAACACATCGAACCCCGTCATGTCCGGCAGGCGCAGGTCGAGCAACGTCACGTCGGGACGTCGTTCGCGCCACGCCGCGAGGGCCCCTTCACCCGACGTCGCCAGGCGCACCGTGTGCCCGGCGCGTTCGAGGAAGCGCCCGTAGCTCTCGGCGAGCATCGGCTCGTCGTCGACGATCAGCAGGTCGGCCATGGCGTCCGCCCCCTGGTCACGGCTTCGGAGCGGCGGTCCCCGCGAGTGCGCGTCGCACGTCGTCGAGCGTGAACGGCTTGCACAGCGCGGGGAGTCCGCTGTCGCGCGCGAGCTGCTGGGCGGCCTCGCGCTCGAGGTCGCCGGTCAGGAAGACCACGCGCGGGACCAGGTCGGGACGGCGCGCCTTGAGCTCGGCGAAGAGGGCTTCGCCCCCTAACCGCGGCATGCGCAAGTCGAGGATGATCCGATCGAAGGGCAGCGCCTCGACGGCGCGACGCGCCTCCTCACCGTCGGCCGCGAGCGTGACCCGGTGGCCCAGTCGTTCGAGCATGCGCGCCAGCGCGGCGCGAATCGCCGGCTCGTCGTCGACGACGAGGATGTCGAGCGACGACGCGTCGCCCTCGTCGGGCGCCCCAATGCGGACTGGCGGCGCCTCGTCCGGGGCGGGGGTGATCGGGATCTCGACCACGAAGGTCGCCCCATCGCCCGGGGTCGAATCGACGTGGATGCGCCCGCCGTGCTCGCGCACGATCCCCTCGGCGACCGCCAGCCCCAACCCGGCGAGGTCGAGCCCCTCACGCATCGTGACCCCTGGCGAGAACAGCCGCTCGAGGTCGGCCGCGGCGATCCCGGGGCCGGAGTCCTCGACCACGAGCACGAGCGCGTTGGCGACCCGCGAGAGACGCAGCGAGAGGCGCTTCATCCCGCGCCACTCGCGCATCGCATGCTCGGCGCGCGTGACCAGATGGAGCACCGCCTGCTGCAAGCGCGCCGGGTCGCCCCAGGTAACCGGAAGGTCGGCCGGCAGCTCCTCGACCAGGGTCACGCCCGCCAAGCCGAGCGCGTAGCGCCGCACGTCGAGGGCCCGCGTCACGACTTCCGCCAGCCGCACGGCAGCCAGCTGCAACGGGCGCTCGCGCGTGAGATCGAGGAGGTTGTGCAGGACGCGCGCCGCACGTTCCGCCTCGCGCCGGATGGTCGCCAACCCCTCCCGCTGCGACGGTTCCGTGGTGGCATCGTGCTCGCCGATCAGGAGTTCGCTGAAGGCGAGGACGGCCGAGAGCGGGTTGTTGAGTTCATGCACGACCCCACCCAGGAGCTGCCCCACCGAGGCATATCGCTCGCGGCGCAGCAGCTCGTCGAGCAGGCGCTTCTCGCTGGTGACGTCGCGCACGACTCCCATGACCCCGGTCACCCGCCCGCGTTCGACGATTGGCGAGGCGATCAACGATCCCCAGCGTGACCGCCCCGTGGCGTCGAGGTAGCGGATCTCGCGCAGTTCCCGTTCGCCGTGCAGGACCGCGACGAAGAGCTCCCAGATGGATTCGCGGTCGCGCGGGTCGAGCATCGCGGTGAAGTGGTGCCCCGTGATCGCGTCGCGTCCCTGCCCGGTGGCCGCCTCGAAGGCGCGGTTCACCGAGGTGAAGTTCCCCTCCTCGTCGACGGTGAAGATGGCATCGGAGGCCGACTCGACGAGCAGGGCGTAGCGTGCCTCGCTGCGATGCAGCACGTCGGCACGGGCCCGCTCCTCGCTCACGTCGCGCGCCACGAGGAGCAGGCCGATCACGGCCCGCCCCTCACGCATGGGGATGGCGGTGATGGCCAGCGTCCTCGGCGAGCCGTTGCGCCTGACGACGGTGCATTCCCACGGACGCGGCTCGCCGTGCCGGGCGTCGCGGAGGAAGGTCGTCACCCGGTCGACATCGCCCGGGGCGAGGAACGGGTGGAAATGGCGCCCGAGGAGCAGTTCGCCCGGCGTGTCGAACACCTCGCAGGCCGCCGGGTTGGCGGAGGTGATGGCCCCGGTGAGGTTGAGCGTGAGCACCGCGTCGGTGGCGTAATCAAAGAGCTGCCGGTAGCGCGCCTCGGAGCTCGTGACCGCCTCGCGGGCGCGCCGCTCGTCGGTCACGTCGTGCAACGAGGCCACGACCAGGGCGACCGCCTCACGCTCATGCACCGGGGCGAGGGCCGCCGTGACCACGCGCCGTTCGCCATCGCCGCGCACCACGACGTACTCGTGCCGTTGCGGCGAGTCGGCGGCCGCCAGCTGCACGTGGACGCGCGCCTCGTCGGCCATCTCGTGGAGCACCAGGTCGCTCCAGTAGGCGCCGGTCAGGTCGTCGCGGGCAAAGAGGGCGCGGGCCGCCGGATTGGCGAAGATCACCCGCCCCTCGCGATCGAGCGTGCACAGCGCGTCGGCCGACGCCTCGACGATGAGCCGGTGGCGATCCCACACGGCGCGCTGCGTGCTGACGTCGTCGAAGGTGACGATGGCGCCGCCGTTGGGGTGCGGGACCGCCATGATCTCCAGCCAGCGCCCGTTCACCCCCTCGCACACCGTGCGCGACTGCATCCCGTCCTCGATGGCGCGGGCGAGCGGATCGCCATCGGCCTCGGGGTGTGCGCCCAGGACCGTGTCGTAGAACGGGCGCCCCATCAGGATGCGCAGCGACGGATCCGCCGTGAGCTGCAACGCCCGCGAGTTGGAACGCGTGATCTTGCCCTCGTCGTCGACCAGGCACATGCCGAGGCCGATCGAGTCGAAGGCGGCCGACCACTCGCGCGTGGCGTCGCGCACGTCCTCGTACAACCGGGCGTTCACGACGGCCACGGCCACCTGGTCGGCGAGCCGCTGCAGGACCCGCGCATCGTCGGTCGTGAAGTCGGCCGGGCCATTGTAGACGGCGATCACGCCGAGGATGCCGCGCGCGGTCATGAGCGGAACGATGACCGATCGCGCGATCGGGACCAGGCGCACGGTCGGGCGGTGCACATCGGGCTCCGCCGCGATGTCGTTGGTCACCACGGCCGCACCACTCGTCACCACGCGCCCGCTCAGGCTCCCGGCGATCGGCATGTGCACCCCGGACAGCACCTCGGTGATGCCTAACGCCGAGACGACGTGGAGGTACTCCCCCTCGCGCAGCGCCACGCACGCCCCTTCCGCCTGCAGCAGCGCGACCGCGTGGCGCAGGATGAGGCGCAGCACTTCGCCCATCTTGAGCGACTCGCCCACCGCGCGCGCGATCTCGGCCATCGCCTCGCTCTGGCGCCGCTCCCGCTCGCTGTCGGCAAACAGGCGGGCGTTGCTGAGCGCCCCCGCCGCGTGGCGCACCAGCATGCCGATCACCTCGCGCGCGTCACCGTCGAAGGCGTCCTCGCGCGGATCGTGCAGGGCCACCACGCCGAGCAGGCGGCGCCCGTGCATCATCGGCACCGCGAGCACCGCCCCGGCCGCCGTCCCCGCCGCCACGTCGTCGGCGGCCGCCAGCGGTGCGCGCGCGGGATCGTACGGCGACACGAGCACCGCCACGCCGCTCCGCGCCGCCTCGCCCAGCGGGCCGTGTCCCAGTGGCGCCACACGCCCCGGCACCAGGTGCTCGCCCACGCTGTGGTGGACGACCTCGACCAGCGCCCGGTCCAGGTCGACGCGCGATACCACGACCCCCTCACACGCCACCGCCCGCCGCACCCCGCGCGCCAGCTCCTCGAGGATCTCATCCTCGTCGAGCGTGCGCGCCAGTGCGGCGGCAATCTGTTGCAGCAGCTGCAAGCGGGCCTCGTGCCGACGCCCACGCTCCACCAGCGCGCGCACGCGCTCCGCGGCCGACGGCTCGAGCCCGGACAGCAGGGTGTCCAGGGGATCGACCGCCCCGCCGCCCGCGGGCGTCACCCGCTCACGCGGTTCCGTCGGGATCACGCGCGGCGCCTAACGGGTTCCGCGCGGCACGAGCAACCGCGCGGCGCGCGGTGCCACCGTCACGTGCAACGATCCCGGCGCGAGCAGTTCGCCGTCCGCCTGCGTATCGCCGGGCGGATCGGTCTCGAGATGCAGGGTGCGGCCGCGGAGGAAGTGCATGGCTGGATCGGTGCCGAAATCGTGGCGCAGGAGGCGCCATCCCAGGCGAAACGCGTCGCCGACGCTCGCCGGGGAAAAGACGCACAAGTCGAGCATTCCGTCATTCGGAGAAATCCCCGGCCCCAGCTGGATGAGGCCGCCGAGGACCGCCCCGAAGTTGGCGACCATGGCCGACGTCGCCCGAAAGGTATGCGGCACGCCGTCCACGGTCGCGCGCAAGGTGAACGAATCGAGCGCCAGCGTCGCCCGCGTCGCCGCGACGACATAGGCCAGGACGCCGAACTGTCGCTTGGCCGCGGCGCTCGTGCGGGCGATCATCGTCGCGTCGATCCCGATCCCCGCCGCGAAGGCGAAGACCCGCCCGTCCTCGAGCGTCCCGACATCGATGGTCGTCGTCTCCCCGCCGAGCAGCGCGAAGGCCGCACGCGCCGGCGACATCGGGATCCCGAGGGCACGCGCGACGAGATTCCCCGTCCCCCCTGGGATCACCCCGACCGGGGTCGCGTCACCGAGGAGCGCGCGCAGCACCTCCATCACCGTTCCATCACCCCCGAGGGTGAAAACGGCGTCGTGCGCATGCGCCTGCGCCCGTGCGATCGCTTCCGCGTGCCCTCGGTGCGCGGTCTGCTGGATCGTGCACTGCACGCCGGCGCGGGCAAAGACGCGTGCCACCCCATCGAGAGCAGCGGCGCCACGACGAGCAGCAGGATTGACGATCAACAGCGCCCGCCGGACGTCTACCACCGCCACGCGCGGAAGAGGTCGAAGCCGTACTGGCGGCGCGTGGTGGTGAAGCTGCGGTCCGTCCCGGTGGAGCAGAAGAGTTCGTCGAGCGGCGGCTCCAGGGAGAACGAGAAGCCATAGCCAGCCGACAGGCGCTGCTCGAGTTTCGCACCGATCGAGCGGCCAAGGGAGACCGGATTCAGCTGTCCCCCCGACGCCCCGAACCTGCACAACCCGGTCGTGAGCGACAGGAACGTACGCTCGCCCAACTGCTTCCCGATGCCGAACTGCACGCCATTGAGGAGCCCCTGACGCGACTGCTGCTGCGTCGACGTCCCCCCGGTGGTGGTCTGGATGTTCACGTAGTCGAACAGGCCGCCCGAGAACTTGGCCGAGATGTAGCTCGAGATCGTGCTGAGGGCGATCGAGGAGGCGCTGAAGCGATTGGCGCTCAGCTGCCCCCCGAGGCCAAACGATGGCACACCGGCCACCAGGTAGGAGATGAGATCCGACTCCGAGAGCTGCAAGGAATCGGCGCTTTCCAGGCGGAGGCTGGGGCGGATGAGCGTGCCTTGCACCCGCACGCGAATGCGCACGTCGTTGCGCCCGCCGTAGTTGCTCGAGATCTGCCGCACCGTGTGCAGGGCGCTGATGTTCAGGATCGGGTTGAGCTCCGTTTCGTTCAGGAAGCGCAGCTCCCCGCCCTCCACGGTGAAGGTGCGCTGCACCAACCCGCCGAGTTCGAGCCGGTAGTATCCGCGTTCCGTCTGCAGCGCGCCGTCAAGCGCGAGCTGCGGCGCACTCCCGCCGCGCCGCTCGCCCACCGTCACGTTCACCGCCCCGCCCAGCTTGATGTCCGCTTCTTCCGATCGCACGCGCACGTCGGGCCCCATTGTGATGCGCACGTTGTCGACCGTGAGGTTGTTGACGAACTCCGGCGGCGTCCGCGGCAGCAGGGCCCGATTGGCGAACACCGTCGTGTCGACCACGTTGTACAGCTCGGGATCGTCGAGCGAGATGAGCTGCTTCCCGGTGAACGGCGGGATCACGATCACCCCGCGGTTGACGGTCACGTTCCCCGACAGGCGCGAGCGGTCGAGCGTCCCGTTCAGGCGCAACCCGGCGGAGAGCGACAGGTCGGCCACCCGCCGATTGGCGATCGCCTGGAAGTCGCGCGCACCTAACGACACATCGAACGCCGCCCCGCCCCCCTGGTCGATGAGGCGCGCCACCCATCCCCCCATCCACAGCGAGTCGCGCGGCTCGTTGCCGCTCACGACCGAGAAGCGACGGATGCGCAGCGTGTCACGCGACGCCACCAGGTCGGCGTACATGTTGCGCAACCGGATCCCGAGATCGGGAATCGTCGCGGCCGCCGAGTCGAGCCGGAGGAACCCCTCCAGCGCCGAGCGATCGCTCGTCCCGGCGAGCGAGATGTCGGCGGTCAGGCGCCCCTTGGCGTTCGTCAACGTCGGGAAGAAGCTCTCGACCACCGACATGTCGAGCTCCGTGGCACGCATCGCCACCCGCAACGTGTCGCGCAGCAGGCGCTGGTCCACCGGGACGAGCGACAGGTCCACCGGGGCATTACCGCGCAACGTGACGACCGTCGAGTCGTTGCGCAGCAGGTCCGCACCGAACTGCAGGCGGCGATTCGCGTAGGTCCCCTGCAACGTTGCCCGCGCCACGTTCACCTGCCCGACCTTCGCCCCGTCGATCGCCCCCGTCAGCGTCATGGTCGGCGCCATGCGCGTCCCCTCGGCGTCCACCCGAGCGGAGAACCACCCGGTGAGCGGGAGGTTCGATTGAGACAAGCTCGCCATGTCGGCCATCGAGACGCTGTCGAGTTGCGCGCGCAGGCGCACCACACTGTCGGCGGTCGACGTCCCCGCCAGCAGGATCTCGCCGCCGCGACTCCCGAGGAGGCGCACCGTGTCGGCCGAGAAGGCACCACCCGCGGCCCATAGCGTCGCCGGTCGTTGGAGCGTCCACGCGCGCCCTTCGAGCGCGAGGCGGAAGGCGTCGAGCCCCACGCGCGTCGTGTCGCCCGAGACGCCGAACATCCCGCGCGTTTCCAGCACGGGGCCGTTGGACAAGGTCGCCAGCACGCCGAAGTTCACGCGAGAACGTCCCTGCACCTCGAGGTCGAGGCCCGCACTCGAGACGGCCACGCCCCCCAGCGAGAGGGTGTCGGCCGTGATGTTGACGGTCCCGCTGATGTCGGGAAGTGCGACACGCTTGAGATCCGCCGAGACGCGCGCCACGCGCGCGCCATACGTGGCGTAGGTGAGGCGACGCACGTCGAGCGCCCCCCGCACGTCGAGCGAATCGATGGAACCGGAGAGGACGCCACGTCCGGTGATCTCCGCCCCCAGCGAATCGCGCAGCGCCGACGCCGACGCGGCGCTGTCACCCGAACTGGCCCGCACCAGGTACTGCCGGAGCGCCCCTAACGAGTCGGCCGCGATGGTGAACGCCAGCGAGTCGCGCATGCCAGGCATGAGCCCGATTCCGCCCTGCGCCGTGGCCGAGAGCAGCGCGGTTTCCACGTGCATCGTGTCGATCCGCAACCGCCCGCCACCGAAACGCATGCGGGCACGGGCCCCCGCGTACACGCGCACCGAGTCGACCAGCGACCGGTCGAGGGCGAGGTCGAACGGCCCCTCCCAGTTGGGGAGCGAGTCGCCGAGCACGTCGAGGTCGATCGTCCCGTTGAGCGAGGTATGCGGGACGGTCGCGGTGTCGAGCAGGAGGCGCAGGTCGAGGTCGTTGAAACGCAGCGTCCCGGTGTAGCCGTAGCCGCCGACCGAATCGGCGTCCACGCGCCCATCGTAGGCGAGCCGACCCGGCGGCCCCACGAGCTCCGTGACGACCGCCAGGTCATCGGCCTGGCCCTGCAGGCGCAACGGCCCGGTGTACGTCCCCTTGTAGATCAGCTCCGCCTCGGGATAGGCGCGGGCGACCGTCGTCAGGCTCAGCGGCTTGGCATCGACCGCGAGGTCGTACGTGAGCAACGTCTCGCCGATCGTCACGCGGCCGTTGCCGGTGAAGCGCGAGGGCTCCGCATCCTCGAAGCGATGCGTGATGTCGGCGTTCCGGAAGCGGATGTCGGTCCAGACCGAATCGAGCGTCGCCGTCCCCGAGATCAGGCCGAAGAAGCGCGGGAAGGCCGGATTCACAAACTGGATCGTGCGCAAGTCGAAC
>Ga0154020_10004878_pt1 | contig 15938 bp, 23 predicted proteins | sample Klosneuvirus_201_FD_109709 | JGI IMG/M metagenome (GOLD analysis project Ga0154020, IMG submission 109709) | Active sludge microbial communities from wastewater, Klosterneuburg, Austria - Klosneuvirus_20160825_MG | ecosystem: Engineered > WWTP > Aerobic digester > Activated sludge | place...
AATTTACAATTTTCCTTATCAAAATAGTTTATCATTAATCTTCTACAATTTTTCCTAGTCTCATTCTCATACATATAGGCATATATGGACAATTGTAGTGCGTATATATTATATTGGCAATCATCTAAATGAGTTAATGGTGGTAACAATTTTTTTTCATATAATGAATAAAAATTAAATGTCTTATTTGTCTTATGATCTAATACATCAAAAGTATTATGATTAACATCTATTATTAGATCTGATGTTCCGGCAATTTTATGTTTTTTTGAATACATTATTCTTTCACAGTGAACCTTTTCCCCAAAGTCTATGTCTAGCTCATCAAAAGCGTTCAATATATTTTTATGATTCTGATCTGTTGGAAAATAAAATCTATTTTTCTTTATGTAATCTTCTAATAGATTATGTACCATTGTTCCATAATCATTAGCCACTTTATTCTCCCTTTCCCAGGATTCTAATATCACCTCCTGTGACATATTATGGTACTTCTCTTTCTTTTTAGATATATCTTGATTCGCAATTGCTAATGCGATATCATCTGCCGGAAATTCCTCCTCAAGTAGTGATAATACGGTAGTAACAGATTTATATCTTTCCTTAGTATCGGAATCTATATAAACGTGTTCTATAGGCTCTAAATATATGTTTGACATCTAAATTTTTAATAATCCCCGTTAATGGATATTATTACTTTAGGGATTTTAATGTTACTGACTTCTACTATATCAACACATTCGTTAGGTAAGCCGACACTATCTAATTCATTTCTTATCATATATGTCGCCATTTTTTTAGACTTAGCCAATACCGATATTGTGCTACCAATATAATGCCCTTTACCTATATGTGTATAAATTTTCATATTGATAATATAGTAATAAAAATTTATAAAATCAAATATATTGTTATTAATAATTTACATCCGGATCGTCATCGCTTAGCTCAAAAACCCATTCTTCTGGAAATCTTTCCACAGTATTCTCACCGTCTATGTGTATGTTATACGCATTAAAATCTTTATTGTTCACACTATGACTAGTTAATCCAATAACTATTCCACGACCAGTTTTCCAATTGTGTAACTGCACACCAACACGATCACCACGTTTAAATTTATAATTTCCGGTACGATCCTCAGGGGTCATATCAAATCCACTGCCGCTAACCATTCCAATGCGCTCGGTTAGTATAATTAATTGGGCTTCTGATATTAGTATTTTCATATTTTATAAATACTTTTTCACAACTGATAAGGCATCTTCCTTAGTGATATTAGGATTTTCAAACCATTTTTCAGTTATATCATTTAAAATTTCAGTAAATAATGGGCCTGGTTTAAGTCCCATGTTGATCAAATCTTTACCATTTATAGGTAAATTAGGTTTTTCAGACTCAATTTCCAGACTTTCCAATCTTCTTCTAACATTTTCTATTTGATTAGGCATTGATGATCCTTCACTATGCGATATATTATCGGCATGTATAACATCCAATAAACTTTCTAGCTTATTACCCATTTCATGTTTAAATTTTCTTAATGTCTTATCACTTAACATAACGGTATCGTCCCCCCCATGTTTTAATTTCATATGATTTTTAACCCCAAGCGCAACTGCGTTTGTTAATTCATTTGGATATTTTAATCTGGTCATAATATCAATAACCATTTGTTTACCAGCATCCTCATGCCCATAAAAATGAACCCCCGTTGGGGTAACACTTTTAGTTACAGTTTTACCTATGTCATGAAACAATGCCATTAATCTATTTAGGATATCAGGTTTTGTTTTTGACAACACATCTAACGTATGATTAAATACATCATGTTTATGATGAATATTTTGAGACATACCAACAGCAGCCTTAAATTCTGGTATTACATAATTTAATAATCCGGATATTTTAAGTAACTTAATAGCTTTAGCTGGTCTGACGGATACTAACATCTTATCTAGCTCATCCCGAATTCTTTCATTAGAAATATCCTCTAATCTATGAGCATTTCTTTTTAATGATCTAAGTAAATCTAATGACGATAATTTATAACCATATTTAGCGTAAAATCTAACCACTCGCAACATTCTCAATGGATCATCTTCAAATGTTTGATCAGGATCCAATGGTGTTCTCAATATACCACTTTTTAGATCATCCTTACCTTTACCAGTTAAGTCCATAACCTCACCCGTAGACACATTCTTATACATTGAGTTGATTGTTAGATCTCGCCTTTCAGTATCGGTTTTTAAACTTGAAAATCCAACAACAGGCTTTCTAGATCCTGACACATATTCTTCACTTCTTGGCATAACAGATTCTATATCTATCCCAGATAAGTCAATGTCGTTGTGTGTTACACCATTAAGATTAAACTTAGCGGTTCCAAATCTTGGGTATATTAACGGATTACTATCTCTTTTATAATTACCAATTTTTTTAGTTATCCATTCAGCAAATTCAATTCCACCATCTTTACTATCGATAACTATATCGATATCTTTAGGATCACCACCCAATATTTGATCACGAACATATCCGCCGGCAATATACACTTTATTTTCCCATTTGGTTCCCGTGATAATAGTTTTTAAAAAATCTTCCGCAGCAGTTTCTCTAACCCCTTCTAATAATAAATTTTTAAATGTGATCATACTCATACGGATAAATATTCCATATTATCAATTAATATCCCCAAGCTCCTTCATTATTTGATACATCTTAATAATTTTGTTCTTAGCATTAACACCCCCAAAAGTATCTTCAATTAAAGAAGGGTCAGCATCATTAACAAATGAGTAGTAAAATGCGTCTATTGTATTAATACCTTTAGAGAGTGATCCATTCCAAAACTCTTTTATATCGAAAAAACTTTTAACTTCCCACGGCTTCGTATCATATTTTGGTAATACATCATTAGGTATTATTTTATTAATATAAAATCTTTTATGTATCAAAGGAAGGTCATAATTTTTTATATTCCATCCAGCAATTAATGATCCTTTATTACTAACTTTATCAAATGTTTTATTCAATGATGTTAATATTTCTTTCTCTGACCCAACCAATTCTTTCTGAACTAGTTCACCACCACTTTCTATCCCGAGAAAAATGGTTTTAATTTTACAGAATTCTGGGACAAAAGGGGCTTTATCATACCACAATATTTCAAATGTTTCATCAGTGAACCCATTACCACCATTCATAATATATCTACAATAATTTTTCCATATTATTGATAATGGATGTCCGGATAATCGTAATTCTTTGAATGTTAACGTGATTGGCTCGGATTCTAATGACAGGAATAAGATATTATCTATTTTCATCTTTTTATTATAAAAATAGGTAAAATATCCCTAATTGTCAAACCACAATATCCTTATAATGGGAATTTTGACCATTTTTCGTCAGAATTTTTCCAATTAAAATAATCTAATGTCGCTGATTTACCATTATTTACCAAAAACCCCACTTTAGACTTGGATAATGAAAATTCCGTAGTTTTAATGTCGCCAGAATCGATGAATATTGTTCGATTCCAATCATTTCTTGTTAAATGACTCTTATTTGCCATATCCATCATAAATGATAGTAATGCCCCCATAAAACTCTTAATTCCTTTAGTGTAATAAGGCTCCTCGGGCCAATTAGGATTTAAATAATCCACTTTCTTAATAGAATCAACCCTAAACCCTAATGTCTCATAATTAAAGGCATAATCGTTACTAGAATCGATTTTAAGACAGTTTTCAATGTTATACACATATCTAATATTGTCAAACACATTTATTGGGTAGTTCATTACTACACCACCATCCACAATAACATCCCCATCTATATTGGATGTTGACTCAAAAAATAGTGGAATGCTCATAGACATTCTAACCGCATCCCTAATTGACATATTTGGTGATGTTTCATAAGATAATACGTCTGCCCTTTGTTTAGTCAGATTGGATACCACAATATATAAGTCTTTATACTTATCATTTGCTTTATACATCTCACTAAACGTAAAGTCTGGGGACCCAGTTTTCTTCTCTATTAAATCACCTAACCATTTTTTGAATACCTCACCTTTATTCCACCCAAATTTTTTAAATAATCTAATGATATCCCTAACAAATAAAAATGTGTTATCCTCAAATTTTTTAAAATCGGTTCCACCAACAATAATCGATATTTCTTTAGGTGTATAACCTACCGATAATAATGTCGCCGTTATCGCCCCGGCAGATGTCCCAGCAACTCTCTTAACCCCCATTAATATTCCCATAATATCCAATTCTTCAAGTGCCCCAGCATATGCAATACCTTTTACACCACCACCCTCAAATACTAAATTTTTAAATTTATATTCCATCTTTTTATAAATAAATATTGAATAAATTTGACATATTTATTTGTTATGAAGATATTAATTAAAGATACTCAAGTTGGGACGTTATTAGGATTTATAAATGAAATGGAAATACCATTTAAAAAAGATTTCGATGAATTACGATCCAAATATGGGGAAATTAAAAATTTGGCAATCCTATATTATAAAGAAAATGATGATCAACACAATGATTTAAGAGCAGACGCATTTAGACATATCTTAGCATCAGCATATTTCACTAATAGAATTGGGGATACACCAACCAGATATCTGGGTAAAGGTAATGAGTTAGCCGGATATTTTAGGAACCCTGTTCAAAATTTAAAAAATTTATTCACCGGCAAACAACTGATAGATAGTGGTAAGGATATGGATATTAAAAATAATGAAATTGGTATTGGTCTGGGTAGAAAATATGGTGGTAAAAATAAAGATTTTAAATTTTTTGAGGTTGAGTCTAAAAAAATAGTTGATTCAGGAAATTTTTATGTTGAAGATGGTAAGACTTTATTTAAAAATTTTAAATCAACTACATAATCATATTATATTGGATAATGTATCCGATAAATGATAGTTAAATTCTTTACTATCACAATCAGCATCATGTCGATCATCAATTCTTAATTTAGGTTTCCCAATATATGATAATAATTCATTAAATACGCAGAAGAAGTCGTCTAAATCATCATCATAGGGATTGCCATGATAATCAGTTGAGCACATATTTATAGCATCTTTAAGAAAAGCATGATTATTGTTAGCATAATCTTCTAAATTAATTAAAATTTCTATACTTTCGTTATCATAGTTAAAAAATACTGCACCATATTCACTAAGAGACTCTTTAATTTGATCAACAACATAATTGGCCCAATTATCTTGAAGACAATATCGTGTAGCGTCGGATATCGCATCTCTAATATCCCCCCACTCATCATCGACTAAAAAATCTGCTAAATCATTATTAGTATATGTATCATTATTTTTATGGATAATATCGTATATAGTTTTTAAATTATTAGAATCTATATCATCTAACATATCTGTATAATCTGATCCATCATAATAATCATTATTATAATAATCACCGATCACGTAAGATATTATATTTTTTTCTAAATAACCGGACATATTAATAAAAGTTGGTAGATCTCTCATTTTAAATTTTAATAAAAAATCGTAATCTCCCGTATAACCCAAAACTTTTAATAATTTTTCGGTATCATAACCATTTAATCTATTGGGTTTTATTTTATGTAAGGCTTTAATTTCGGCAGGGGATTTATGAAAAAGATCATTAACATCAAAATTATTGTTAGTGTTCTCTAATAATAATGTTTTGAATTGGGCTTCGGATATTAATATTTTCATAATATTATTTTAATCTGGAAATGTGAAAAATATTGCTTGCACATCACCATCTCTAAAATCGTCAGATAATAAAACGCCATCTATGTCATTATTAATATTATCAATAGTTAATCTACTCCATTTTGTAATGACAACAGCTCTTTCTTCACCACCTTTAACTGTCATAATAGATGATCCTAAGTCATTAACACCTAATTTACCGGCTTTTATAAAAAATATTGGGTTATTAGACTCCATACTACCTTTCGAGTATCCTTCACTATCTAAAAAATTCTCAGCATTGCGAACCGCCTTAAATGAATCATCTTCTGTTTCACCACCTTTAAAAAATTTGGCATAAGTAATGGTTCTATCATGTATACTAAATGGTGAGTTTGGAAAAACGTCGCCGACCTTCTTATTTATAATGTCTAACATAGTGACACTTTCTTTTAATGCAATTATCTGACTTTCTAATAGAATATATTTCATATTTTTACTTTACTTGACTACGTTAATTGGGGTTTGCCCATACAATGGATTGTTAACATTAAATTTAATGTTTTGTGGATTACTAGGATTATTTATTTGATTTTGCGGTATTTCAGCATTTATATTTTTAGTGGCGGTAGTATCCACTTGTGTAGATATATCAGCCTTTGGAACATTAGATTTATAGGATACTTTAACAAATTGTTCGGCTCGTGATTTATCACTAACAACAGTTTCCTTACCAACAATACCATTCTTTTTTATAGTTAATTTATCATATCCACTCCCTAAATCTGTTTTAATAGCATTGTCATACGCATCGGCTCTACGTTTAGCCAATGCATTATTATCGAAACCCCTATTTGACCCAACAGCAGATGCGCCACCTAGTATGGTAACGTCTATTTGACCCACACCATTTTGTATTACCCGTTTTAATTCAGAAATAGATTTTTTATAATAATCACTTGTTTTGTTCAAAACATTACTACCTATTTTAAATAATGCCTGACCAGGAATATTCATATTACCCTTAACTACCTGCAAATCTTGTTGACCCGGAGTGGCATTATTACCCGATGATGTGTTTGTAGATCTTTTTCCTGATACAGGACTGGCAACTGGACCTGGTGTTATTCCACCACCCCAAGGTACTCCACCTATTTCATTTATCGACTCAGATTCATTAACTAATGGGGCTATATCACCCACGTTAAAATCTATTAATCTATTGATTTTATTTATTTCTTCTAATAAAAGGTCTTTTTTCATTTATAATACGTTTATTATTTATAAATATCGTATTATAACTAAAAGGCATAATAAAACCGGCTATTTACCGGTTTTGGCTAACATTACTATTAGCATTTCAATGAGCAGGCAGGTAGCGATAGTAGCAGTTTTTGATGAAAAATGATGAAATCATTTATTTTCAAAAACATCAGCAAATCTCACGATTTTGCCTTCTTGTTTCCTTGAACAGGTGCTTTTTAGCGGACCATTTCTGGTCAGGTCATCCACAGAGCCATTCTCCACAAGCGTTAATTCGGGCCCACTCGTCCCTATTTTATTTTTTAATCTCAAGCCTTCTTTCCAGATATTAATCGCAGCATTTTGATCTCGATCATGAATTGCGCCACAGGTTTTGCATACCCATGTTCTATCTGAAAGTTTCAAGTCTTGGTTTTTATTATCACATTTATTGCATAACTTGCTTGATGGAAAAAACATGTCCACTTGGATCAATTCTTTATTATGCCACGCGGATTTATAAGATAAAATTCTTTTAAATTCCGAAAGTGACAACTCTTGAATTGATCTTGCAAGATTATGGTTTTTCATCATGCCACTTATGTTCAAATTTTCCATTGCAATAACTTGGTTTTCATTAAGCAATATGTTTGCAACATGATGCAAATAATTTTCTTTTTTGTTATTTAATTTTTCATGATATTTTGCAAGTTTTATTCTTGATTTATTTTTATTATTTGATCCATTTTTCTTTTTTGATAAATCTCGATTTAAAAAAATTAATTTTTCATGATTATTTCTTTTTATTTTCAAGTTTTCAAATCTTGTCCCATCTGAGGCCACAACGAAATCTTTTATCCCAAGATCAATCCCGATGGTTTTATCACTTATATTCATTTGTCTTGGAACGAAATTATTAATTAAAATGGATAAAAAATATTTTCCGGATTTTGATCTTGAAAGGCTCGCAGATTTTATATGATCTTGATTTTTGTTCAAATATTTTTCATCCCTAACCGAGCATTTATAATGTAAGTTTTTTAATTTTATGATCAAATTAACTTGATTACCATTTATTCCTCCGATGGCATCAACAGGAAATCTGCACGAATTTTTATTGTGTCTTGACTTGAATTTTGGAAATCCTTTTTTATTCTTGAAGAAATTTTTATATGCTGAGTCCAGATTTAATAATGATTGCTGAATTACTTTCGAGTGCGCATCTTTTAGCCAGGAATATCCTTCGGTGTTCTTTAAAATTATTATTTCCTTGTTCAAATCTGATGTACTTAAAGATGATTTATCTTGTTTATAAGCATTTATTTTTTTGTCCAAGCAATAATTATATGCAAATCTTGACGCCCCGAGCAGCTTATTTATTTCAATTTGCTGATCGGAATCTGGATATAATCTTATTTTTATTGCTTTTAACATTATTTATTTTTTCTAATATTTTCTAATATTAATTGTCTAATCTTGGTGGACATGCTAACAAGATTTTCATCACATTGTTTTTGAAATATATTTTTTATGTTCTGTGGTATTCTTATTATGGTGATTGCGTTATTCTTCATCTGTATTTAATATGTATATATAAATATATGGTATTTTTTAAAAAGACCTATTTTTGAAAAATATTTTTTATGTGAATTATTTCATAATAATTTCTTTATTTTTCTTTAAATAATGTAAAGTTATATTATACTTACCTCTCATTACGGTCCTAAGACTATATCATTACATTTCCACATATTTTTTAAGTCTGTGATAATAATCCCTTCTTTCGTCAAGATGTGCCAAAGTTATTTTTAAAGTTTTAATAGGATCATCATTAGTGACATTGTACCTACCACCTTTCGTTCCGTGCTCCAATTCTACCCTGAACCCATCAGTAACTTCATCAATATCGTAATTAGATATATCTATCCCAGCTTTATCAGCAATTCTTCTAATGAAAAATTCTGTATATTTCACTTCATTTAATAAAATTTTATTTAACTGATTTTCAGTAATTATAAATTTAGACATTTTGTATGTTTAGTTATAAATATCTAATAATGTGATATAGTTTCATTATAAAAATCTGATAGGGCCCCAAAAGCGTCCACATCTCCATATCGGTTAATAATGGAAGAATATATTTCGGTTAACTTATCTATCTTTCCATCAAGTATGGGTATTACTTCTTCAAGTTTTAAATTTATAACTATCATCTAACTAAATTTATGGATCCTATCCATCTTTCATCTTTACCATTTATTGTAGTCATAAACGCTTTATAAATATAAACATCTGCTTGGGCGGGATTACCATTTATTGTACCATCCCAAGACCCATTTATACCGTCCCAACTATAGATTAACAATCCCCAACGATCAAATATCTCAACTTTTAATTTTATAACATTATAGGTATAAATTTTAAATACATCATTTTTTCCATCCCCGTTTGGTGTAAAAGAATTTGGTCTATATGATGCTGAACTAGATCGTATTTCAATATTATTAGATATACTATCCACACACCCATTAGTATCAATAACAGTTAATTGAACATTATACACACCAATACTGGGATATCTATGTGTTGGCGAATACTCTGTTGATGTAGTGCTATCACCAAATGACCAATTATATTCACCAATAGAATTTGTACCATTATTAAATGTTACTACCGGGTAAGTTTCATCGGCATACAACTCATTACTACCAAATTTAACATCCGGATTGGCATAAACCTGAACAGCATTTGGTATGGTCAAAATATTATCACAACCATTATTATCTATAACAATTAACGATACTTGATAATTTCCTGGGGATGAGTAATAATATATCGGATTTATATCTGATGATATATTACCATCACCGAAGTCCCAAATAAAATTTAATGTAGAATCTGGTGACGTATTGTTAAAATATATAGGTTTGCCAAAACAATCATTATTAGTATTAAAATTAACTAATGGTAATGCTTTAACACTAACATTTACCGCATCTATACCTTTACAATTATTTATATCGGTAACAGATATAGTATAACTACTATTAATTATTGGGAATATATTAATTGATTGTGACAATCCACCAGGAATCCACTCATATACTTCATAACTACCGGGAGCCATCAATGTTATTGTATCGCCATAACAAATTGCGGTATCTGAAACTGCAATTACCGGATTATTATATATAGTGAAAGTATTTGTAATGCTGTCTACACAACCACTATTGTTCGTAACATGTAACATCACGTTTTGTTGTCCACCATTTAAAAATATATGTGTAGGATTTTGCAACACTGACGTATTACCATCACCAAAATCCCACACCCAATTAACGATATCCACACCTATTGAAGCGTCAAAAAATGATGTTGTATCACCATAACATAATTTAGATATGGCGAATTGTGCTATCGGAATATCAGTATTAACTGAAACTGACTTTACCAAACTATCTACACATCCATTGGTATCGGTTGATTTAAGTGTTACATTATAGGTACCCGCATTTAAAAATATATGTGTAGGATTTTGCAACACTGACGTATTACCATCACCAAAATCCCATAACAATGATACTGCCCCAACACTTTGATCAGTAAATTGTGCCGATAAATCATTACAATTAGTTATTGACGTAAAATCTGCAGTGACCATGCTCGGTATTGGTGATACACAAACAATATCGGAATCCTTACATAATCCATCACTTACTTCTAATTGATAACAACCAATGCTCACATTTAATAACGTATCATTAGATGTTAATGGTGATAACCAATTATATAATAAACTTCCTCCACAACTTGAAATTCCTTTTCCGTATAAATTTGTTGATCCGACACATCCAATAGATTGATCTAAACCAGCGTCAGCGGTAATGCCACAAACTGTCAGACAAAATGAATATACTTGTTGACCTAAATAGGGGCAATTATTGTCTTTAACTGTTATTGTAAAACAATATGGTGTTGTGGATATATCAGCAATTGTTGGTGTCCAAATAAATTGTCCACTATCTCTATTAGTATTAGTGGTAATAAACGATGCTTGTGGTATCCCACTATCCCACGTAATAGTAGTAGATTGAGTTATATCACCATCTATAGACGCTACCCAAAAAGAAAATGGTGTGTTGGCACAAATAGTTTTACTATGTGTAGGTGTCCCATCCATACCTGTTAGTGTGGGGACAGTGTTTGTACACGCATTTACCGTCAATTGAATATCTCTTTCAACTTGTCCAATTAATATTCCGTTTCTATATTCACTTACTAACACCGCAAATACTGTAACATTTGCTTGTGTTGGGTACATACAAATATCCCCAGTTAATGGATTAAAAAATACTGGTGGGCTAGATATAACCGGTTGTAATTGACTAAATGGTGCAAAATAATTTGTCGGTGTTCCAGGATCAATTAATGGTGCTATAAGTTGATAGGTCAAAGAATCACCATCAATATCGGTAGCGCCATGATTAAAACAAAATTGTTGTCCAACACAAGCAAATGGTACCGGATTATTACTAAATGTGGGAGAGTTATTACATGGCGCATCTAAATTATTTAACTTACTATAAACGTATAAATTTTTAGAATCCGGTGTCGGTATCGTATTAATAACAGAATTTCTACAACACTCTGAATGTGCAAATGTCCAATCAGAGCATGCACCTGGAAGATCAACTATGCCGGTATAAATCCATTCTTCTATTCCAGTGTATGATCCACCAGCACATGTTGTAGTTACCCCGGGACAGGTTGCGTATACCCATCTTAAAGAATCCGGAATTACCATTGTTGGGTATAAGGTATCTTTTCTTCCTGTTGTGTAATAACATGATGACCAATAATCTATTATAATTATTGGCGGCGCGGATATACCTGAACAATCTCTATAAAAAGAATATGTTAATAAATATTGATTTGGTCCAACACACTTATAGGTTAAATCAGCACCCATTGCATGTGACGCACTTACTTCACTACTTGGCAATATCACCATCATTAATAGTGATAAAATAATTATTTTAATTTTTTTCATATATCATTTCTTTTTAAATTTAAAAAATATCTGTGTAAATACACACCAGATGAGTACTCACAAAATTTTTGGTATGTGATAAAATAGTCGATCATATCACATACACGCACTATTGAGCTAACATCAAGGGTTTTATACATCTCATTACCAATCACTTTACATATCATAATAGTCTTTTCTTATTCTAACTAACAAATCATTAACGAATGACATATCCACATCATTAGGTAGTGAAGAATTGTCAAACAACTTATCAATCTCTTTTATCTCATTTTCCACATGATCAATTAAATCTGTTAGATTAACTTTTCCTTGTCGTATAGATATTAGAAATTCAGAGTTATCTCGCCTAACATTAATTCCCTTACCACTAGCAATTTCTTTAGACATATCCAATAATCTACGAGTATGCATCATATTTTTACCGTCAATAGATTGGGTATGGTTTTCAATGTCAACATACCTTTGAGTGTTTCTATTTTCTAACCATTCCTTATAGGATTTATAATCCCTACAATGTTGAGAGTATCCATCTTCATTATAATAAAAGATACATATAGATTTTTGATATTTAGGTATTGAACTTAATCTAATTTTATTTGAATTTTCAATAATGATTCCTTTATATCCGAAATTATAATTATCAGGATCAATACGAGATTGTTTATCTAATATTTCATCTTTTGAGAACCCTGTCTCATATAAATATTGTGATACCTGGTCAGCGAATAATGAATACATATCCCTAGCGTGAGGTATTTTACATATCCCACAATATTTTTGATCTATATTATTTTCAATTAAAAACTCCTCGAGCGGCATGGATCTTTCATCTAATATTACATAACAAAAATCTAGTGGAGTTTTTCTACTAACCTTATCTTTCTCCCAGTTCATTTTTTTATTTAATCCTTGAGCCTTTTGAATTTGCTGTCTAGCATACCCACCAAAACTATTTTTACAGATTTTAGTTATAAATTTATCTCTATTTTCAAGTATTATATCCATAACAGGATGTTTGTATATGACACAATCTTCCGGCGTATTTAATAGCTCTAATACTGTTGGATTGTTTGACGCTAAAAGTTCTAAAAACCTTTTAATCTCATAATAGACAATATCGTTTTTAGTATCCGAAACTTGATCAATATATTTCATACCCATAATATCATCATGAGGTAATATATAAATACCTGAGTAATCTATATCAGATGTTGGTAAATTAGTCCCATATGCATGTGACCCGCGAATAACTTTATAAATCAGATGTCTACCATCTTCAATTTCATTAATGGTCATACTATATATACAATATTTGTTGTAAATTAATTATTCTACTACCAATCACTGATCCTTCTCTATTATTAATATTATGTAAATTCCACAATCTTTGTGTGAAAGAATTACTAGTAATTGCTCTATGATAGAGAAAAAACTTATTGTTACCATTCCTACTTAAAAAGAAATTAGTAAACTCATGTGATAAATTTATCATAGTTATATTAAATTTTATACATAGCCTTATTATTTAAATTCTCACCATACATAAATGGTGGAAAATTTTTACTAAAAGATTTTTGACCACATTGATAACCTAAAGGATATCCATTAGATACGTTTATCTCCCACAATATTTTTAAGATTTTATGATCAAAAATTTTGATTTTTACATCGATAGGATGAAATGTTTTCATATTATTCTAAATCTATTCTCATACCAACATGTATTGGTATATCAATTCTTGGTATGACATCCATAATACCTTTCTCAATTATGGATAATATATTGTGCACCACACACTTCTCCAATTTATTTGTGTAGCTATTATATCCCATAAAATCATCAATTTTTATAATTTCCATATTGTATATTTACAAATATAAACAAAAAATTTGGATTTACAAAATTTTATACATAATTTTATTATTAATAGAGTTGGACATTAAAAATGGGTCAGAAAAGGTCGTATGTGGAATATATTTTAAATTTTTAATCATAATATAATGCATATCATTAAATTTACCCCAAGTTACATTTAAATTTTCGGTAATAATTCTCATTTCATCGTTTTAAATCAGATTTAACAGTTGAATCTATTATAGATATGGTGGTTGAAATAATATTAGTAAAGTTATTCACATAATCCCTAAAATTAATTGATTCTCTAATACGATTAATTTCAAACGAATCATATAACACATATGCAAAATTATGATCGTGATTATATTTAAGCAATTCCACACTATATTTTATTATGAGCAATTATCGATAATGGTGATATAACATCTATTAATATATGTTCAAATTTAGTTAAAGTACCACATTCTATTTGATTATCTAAATCATTTGTGTAAGTAGAATATTCTAAAAAATTTTTCATTTTTATAAGTTTCATATCTTTTTTAAATTTATTTTATGCTCGGACCTAATTGAAGTTACCCATGTTGGTAAACCAAATATTACACCAAATTTCATGCCCAAAATCATGCCCGGCATTGAAAAATTTTCCCCTAAAATTGTGCCAATAAAAACATATCTATTTAATACTGAATTTAGTTTTAACATATTTATTGTCGCCATATTCGTTTAATTAAGATCCATGTTGAGTTTTAAATTTATAATACTAACCATATAACTCACTATATCTAGGTGCGGATGATACATCAAAATCTATGTAGTATGATGGAACAAATGGGTATCCTTTTCTTATATTATACTTCCATCTAACCCTATCACGATTTATCGAAGATATTAATATTAATCTATATATATTTATATAAGATAAGCCAGGAACATGTTTATCCATACTCGATAATTCTAGCAACTCCAATGAATATAAATTTATAGTTTTCATAATATTACAAATATAGGTAAAATAATTGATATTACCAAATAAATTTATATAATTATATGGTATGAGCCCACCTGGATATGTTTATTTAAAATATTGCTCAGAACTTGATCTATGTAAAGTAGGTGTGGCGAAAAATGATGAAATTAGGACAAAATCGTTGCAAACAGGAAACCCATATAAAATAGAAACTATAAATATATTTTATTCAGAATATCCATATAAGATAGAGTCTAACTTACATAGAGAATATTCGTGTTATAAAAAAGATATTAATAACATAAAATTAAAAGGTGAGTGGTTTAAACTAAGTGATTCACAAATAAATGAGTTCGTAGATAAATGTAAATTTTTAGAATCCAATATTAAATTTTTAATAGAATCTAATAACCCATTTATTTTAAAAAAAAGTTAGTTATAGTATATCACCAAAATGTGCCCTTATCCGTAATTTATGTTAATTTTATCATATTTATAAATGTGATAAAAATAGTCAGAAAATACCTAAACGAAGCAATGGGAGTACCTTCTGGTATTGTACCAGCAGCTAAAGATTTATATGAATCTATAATTCAACATATGAAAACTTTAGATCAATCAAGTGCTGATGAAAGATATGAGTTTGAAATAGACAAATCTTTTGAGATTGGGGGGATTAAGATAGAATCTATAAATTTTTTATTAGAATGTAGTGCCACATATCTTAAAATAGATACCCCAATAGTGGCGTCGTTTGGTGTTATGGAAAAATCAGATATGGTGGTCAACCATAATGTTTTCATAAAAAATAGGGTAGATACCACACCAAATATTAGAATGATTGTTGCGGTACCTGAAAATGGTTGGGATTTGGGTATGGTAGTTAATTTAATGATTAATACCAAAATTAAGATGATATCTTCTTTATCACATGAACTTAAGCATTGGTTTGATGCCCAAAAAAAATCTATAACTAGTGTTAAAAGTATTGGTGATTATCAGACATATTCCAATTCAAGATTTGGACTACCCCCAATAGATGATTTTATGCATATACTGTATTTTACAACAGAAGCTG
>Ga0154020_10004879_pt1 | contig 15937 bp, 27 predicted proteins | sample Klosneuvirus_201_FD_109709 | JGI IMG/M metagenome (GOLD analysis project Ga0154020, IMG submission 109709) | Active sludge microbial communities from wastewater, Klosterneuburg, Austria - Klosneuvirus_20160825_MG | ecosystem: Engineered > WWTP > Aerobic digester > Activated sludge | place...
GTTTCGTTGACACAGGGGTTGATCAACCATAAAATCTATGGTTCTTGTCGGCAGGGGCTAATCAGTGTCTCTGCTTTGGATAACAAAATTGCCGGCATGCATTGAGTTTTCGGTGCCCGGCCGTTGAAGGAAGTTTGATATGCCGACCATCAACCAGCTCGTGCGCAAGCCGCGCGTAGCCGAGGTAACCAAGAGCAAGGTTCCTGCTCTGGAAAAATGCCCACAAAAACGTGGGGTTTGCACCCGCGTCTACACTACCACGCCGAAAAAGCCAAACTCGGCTTTGCGCAAGGTCTGTAAAGTCCGCCTGACAAATGGCTTTGAAGTTATTTCCTATATCGGCGGTGAAGGCCACAATCTACAGGAACACTCAGTTGTCCTGATTCGTGGTGGTCGCGTCAAGGATTTGCCCGGTGTGCGTTACCACACTGTGCGCGGCTCCCTGGATACCCAGGGCGTCAAAGGTCGTAAGCAGTCCCGTTCGAAATACGGGGCGAAGCGTCCGAAGGCTGCTTGATTTTCTAAGCAGCTTAAGTAAGTGGCCATTCTTTTGGGTGGTCGTGAGAGCCGGGTGGGTGAAAAACCCTTCCCGGCTTTTAAACTGAATAGTGATTAATTGAGGTAAATATGCCACGTCGTCGTGAAGTACCAAAACGTTCCATTCTTCCGGATCCCAAGTTCGGTAACGTAGAAGTCTCCAAATTCATTAACGCAATTATGCAGAGTGGCAAGAAGTCGGTTGCCGAGCGCATTGTTTACGGCGCTTTTGAAATTATCACCACAAAGGGTGGCAAAGATCCTTTGGAAGTCTTTAGTTCTGCCATGGGTAACGTACGCCCGATGGTTGAAGTTAAGTCCCGTCGTGTTGGTGGTGCTAACTACCAAGTCCCTGTTGAAGTTCGTCCGGCGCGCCGCGCTGCGCTTGCCATGCGCTGGTTGCGTGAGTCTGCCCGTAAGCGTTCCGAGAAATCTATGGGTCAGCGTCTGGCTGCTGAGATGATGGAGGCAGCAGAGAACCGCGGTGGCGCAGTTAAGAAGCGTGACGAAGTGCACCGTATGGCAGATGCCAACAAGGCCTTTGCCCACTTCCGCTTCTAATTTTCAAAGGTATTCATCGTGGCACGTAAAACACCCATTGAGCGCTACCGAAACATCGGTATCAGCGCTCACATCGACGCCGGCAAGACGACGACGACAGAACGTATTCTTTTTTACACCGGTGTTAACCACAAAATCGGTGAAGTCCATGACGGTGCTGCAACCATGGACTGGATGGAGCAGGAGCAAGAGCGCGGTATCACGATTACCTCCGCGGCAACCACGTGTTTCTGGAGCGGGATGGACAAGCAGTTCGCACCGCACCACATCAACATTATTGACACGCCGGGACACGTTGACTTCACGATTGAAGTTGAGCGTTCAATGCGCGTTCTTGATGCTGCTTGCATGGTTTACTGTGCTGTGGGTGGCGTTCAGCCTCAGTCCGAGACGGTTTGGCGTCAAGCCAATAAATACGGCGTGCCGCGCCTTGCCTTCGTAAACAAGATGGATCGCTCTGGCGCAAACTTCTTCAAGGTCGTTGAGCAGTTGAAGCTGCGCCTTAAGGCCAATCCGATTCCTGTTGTTATACCTATCGGTGCCGAAGAAGGTTTTGAGGGTGTTGTTGACCTGATTCGCATGAAGGCGATCTACTGGGATGAGGCTTCCCAGGGGATGAAGTATGACGCTCGTGACATTCCGGCAACTCTGGTTGGTGATGCAAATACTTGGCGTGAGCAGATGGTTGAGGCGGCTGCGGAGGCCTCCGAAGAGCTAATGAACCGCTATCTGGAAAACGGTGAGCTTTCCGAGGCTGACATCATTCTTGGACTGCGTACCCGCACCATCGCCTGCGAAATTCAGCCGATGCTTTGTGGTACTGCGTTCAAGAACAAGGGCGTCCAGAAGATGCTTGATGCCGTTATCGAGTTGTTGCCTTCGCCACTAGATATTCCTCCGGTGAAGGGGATTCTTGAAAACGAGACTGAAGGCGAACGCTCAGCTTCTGACGATGAGCCTTTTTCTGCTTTGGCTTTCAAGATCATGACCGATCCCTTTGTCGGTCAGCTAATCTTTTTCCGTGTGTACTCTGGTGTCATTAATTCTGGTGATTCTGTATATAACCCGGTTAAGGGGCGCAAAGAGCGTTTAGGGCGCATCCTGCAGATGCACGCGAACCAGCGTGAAGAAATCAAGGAAGTGCGCGCCGGTGATATCGCGGCAGCGGTTGGTCTGAAAGAGGCTACAACCGGTGATACCCTTTGTGATCCAAACAAGATTATTACGCTTGAGCGCATGATCTTCCCGGAGCCGGTGATTCACGTTGCCGTTGAACCAAAGACCAAGGTCGACCAAGAAAAAATGGGCTTGGCCTTGGGGCGTTTGGCGCAAGAGGATCCATCCTTCCGGGTTCGTACCGACGAAGAGTCCGGTCAGACCATTATCTCGGGTATGGGTGAATTGCACCTGGAAATTCTGGTTGACCGTATGCGTCGCGAATTTAACGTCGAGGCAACTGTTGGTGCGCCTCAGGTGGCTTACCGCGAGTGCATCAAAAAGTCGGTTGAACAAGAAGGTAAGTTCGTCAAGCAATCCGGTGGTCGGGGTCAGTTTGGTCACGTTTGGATCAAAATTGAACCCAATGAAGCCGGCAAGGGTTATGAATTCATTGATGCGATCAAGGGTGGTGTTGTTCCGCGTGAATTTATTCCTGCGGTCGACAAAGGTTTGCAGAATTGCATGAACAGTGGCGTTCTGGCTGGCTTCCCAGTTGTTGATGTGAAGTTCACTCTGTTTGACGGCTCGTATCACGATGTTGACTCGAACGAAAACGCCTTCCGTATGGCAGCTTCAATGGCATTTAAAGAGGGCTTGAAAAAAGCTGCACCCACTTTGCTTGAGCCAATGATGTCGGTCGAAGTTGAAACCCCGGAAGAATACATGGGTAATGTCATGGGCGATCTGTCGTCCCGTCGCGGCATTGTTCAGGGGATGGAAGATCAGATCGGTGGCATTAAAGTAATCAAGGCTGAGGTTCCGCTTTCCGAGATGTTTGGTTATTCGACTTCTGTGCGTTCGTTGTCGCAGGGTCGTGCAACCTACTCCATGGAATTCAAACACTATACTGAAGCGCCGAAAAACGTCGCTGAAGCAATCATTAACAAGAAGTAATCCGGAGAGCTGAAAATGGCTAAGGAAAAATTCAACCGTACGAAGCCGCACGTAAACGTCGGCACCATTGGTCACGTTGACCACGGCAAAACCACGTTGACCGCGGCAATCACCAGCGTGCTGTCTGCCAAGTTCGGTGGTACCGCCAAGAAGTACGACGAAATTGACGCAGCGCCGGAAGAAAAGGCGCGCGGTATCACCATCAACACCGCCCACGTCGAATACGAAACCGCCAACCGTCACTACGCCCACGTTGACTGCCCGGGTCACGCCGACTACGTCAAGAACATGATTACCGGTGCCGCCCAGATGGACGGCGCCATCCTCGTCTGTTCCGCTGCTGACGGCCCGATGCCCCAGACCCGCGAGCACATCCTGCTCGCCCGTCAGGTTGGCGTGCCGTACGTGCTGGTGTACATGAACAAGTGCGACATGGTTGACGATGCCGAACTGCTCGAACTCGTCGAAATGGAACTGCGTGAGCTGCTCTCCAAGTACGACTTCCCCGGCGACGACACACCGATCATTCAAGGCTCCGCCCTGAAAGCCCTCGAAGGCGACCAGTCCGAAATCGGCGAACCCTCCATCTTCCGTCTGGCCGATGCGCTCGACTCCTACATCCCGACCCCGGAACGTGCGATTGACCAGCCCTTCCTGATGCCGGTTGAAGACGTCTTCTCGATCTCCGGTCGCGGCACGGTTGTTACCGGCCGTATCGAGCGTGGCGTCGTCAAAGTTGGCGAAGAAATTGAAATCGTCGGTATCCGTCCCACCGTCAAGACCATCTGTACCGGTGTTGAAATGTTCCGCAAGCTGCTCGACCAAGGTCAGGCTGGCGACAACGTCGGCGCCCTGTTGCGCGGCACCAAGCGTGAAGATGTCGAACGTGGTCAAGTTCTGTGCAAGCCGGGCTCGGTCAAGCCGCACACCCACTTCACCTCCGAAGTGTATATCCTGTCCAAGGACGAAGGCGGTCGTCACACTCCGTTCTTCAATGGTTACCGTCCGCAGTTCTACTTCCGTACCACGGACGTCACCGGTTCCATCGATCTGCCGGAAGGCGTCGAGATGGTGATGCCGGGTGACAATATCGCCATGACAATCAAACTGATTGCTCCGATCGCCATGGAAGACGGTCTGCGTTTCGCCATCCGCGAAGGTGGTCGTACCGTTGGCGCTGGCGTCGTTGCCAAGATCATCGAGTAATTTCTTAAAAATCGGTAAGAGAGCAGTCTCTTCCCATCGCTCTTTGGAAGTCAAAAATGCAAAGCCAAAAAATCCGTATTCGTCTCAAGGCCTTCGATTATCGTTTGATCGATCAGTCGGCGCAGGAGATTGTTGAAACTGCTAAGCGTACTGGGGCTGTTGTTCGTGGCCCAGTGCCGTTGCCGACCCGCAAAGAGCGTTTTGACATCCTTCGTTCACCCCACGTTAACAAGGCTTCGCGCGATCAGTTGGAGATTCGCACCCATCTGCGTTTGATGGACATTGTTGATCCTACCGACAAGACCGTTGATGCGTTGATGAAGTTGGATCTTCCGGCTGGCGTAGACGTCGAAATCAAGTTGCAGTAATAAGGGGTTGCGGATATAATCCGCGCCTTTCGGGGGTGGCCGTAATGGTCGCCCATTTGTTGTTTTACATCGTCTGGCCAATCGCAGCCGACGATGAGGAGAATAACCATGAGTCTAGGCCTTGTAGGTCGCAAGGTTGGCATGACTCGCATTTTTGCCGAAGATGGCGCGTCCATCCCGGTAACTGTGCTTGACGTGTCAAACAACCGCGTGACCCAAGTTAAAACGCCGGAGATCGATGGCTACGCAGCCATTCAGGTCGCTTTCGGCAAGCGCCGTGCCTCGCGCGTTTCCAAGCCTCTCGCTGGCCATCTGGCCAAAGCAGGCGTGGAATCCGGGCACGTCCTCAGGGAGTTTCGTGTCGATACTGAGCAACTCGCTTCTTTCAAGGCGGGCGATCAGGTTGCGGCCACGATTTTTGTCGAAGGGCAAAAAGTTGATGTGACCGGCAAGTCTATCGGTAAGGGGTTTCAAGGGGCGATCAAGCGTCACAACTTCAGTTCCAACCGTGCTTCCCACGGCAATTCGCTATCACACAATGCGCCGGGCTCTATCGGTATGGCCCAAGATCCTGGTCGTGTTTTCCCCGGTAAGCGAATGGCTGGTCACATGGGTGATGTTCAGTGCACGATGCAGGGCTTGACAGTCGTACGTGTCGATGTTGAGCGCCAGCTTCTGCTGGTTCGTGGTGCCGTTCCTGGCGCCAAGGGTGCTGACGTGATAGTGCGTCCGGCAGTCAAGGCTTAAGGAGACGACATTGAACTTAAGGTAATTAACGAACAAGGCCAGGAGGCAGCGATGCTGCAGGCTTCCGACGTACTGTTCGGTCGCGATTTTAATGAAGCGCTGGTGCATCAGATCGTTGTGGCTTATCAGGCCAACGCTCGCTCCGGTGATCGTCAGCAAAAAGATCGCTCCGAAGTGCGTCACACCACGACCAAGCCTTGGCGCCAGAAGGGTACGGGTCGTGCCCGTGCTGGTAGTAATGGCAGTCCGCTTTGGCGTGGAGGCGGTCGGATTTTTCCGAACTCGCCTGAAGAAAATTTCAGCCAGAAGGTCAATAAGAAAATGTTCCGCGCCGGTATGGCAGCGATCCTTTCTGAGTTGGCTCGTCAGGGTCGATTGGTTGTTGTCGATAATCTGTCGGTCGATGCACCGAAGACCAAGTTGTTTTCTGAGAAGCTAAAGGGCTTGGGTCTTGAGGGTAATCTTCTGGTCATCACCGACGTGCTGAACGAGAATTTATATCTCGCCTCACGCAATCTGCCCAACGTTCTCGTTCTCGAGGCTCAAGAAGCTGACCCGGTTTCACTGGTTCGCTTCGCCAAGGTTCTCGTAACCAAGAGCGCGGTGGCTAAGTTCGAGGAGATGTGGGGATGAATCAAGAACGTCTGATGCAGGTGCTATTGGCACCTCAGATCTCCGAAAAGGCGACCTATGTTGCTGAGAAGCACGAGCAGGTCATTTTTCGCGTAGCCTCCGATGCGACCAAGCCAGAAATCAAGGCTGCAGTTGAGCTTCTCTTTAAAGTTGACGTTGAGTCTGTTCAGGTTGCCAACGTCAAAGGTAAGGTCAAGCGCTTCAAAGGTGCGGTTGGTCGTCGCAAGGGTTGGAAAAAAGCCTACGTTTGCCTGAAGGCCGGTCAGGAAATTAATTTTGTTGACGGGGGGAATGCCTAATGGCTCTCGTTAAAGTTAAGCCGACTTCCCCAGGTCGTCGCGCCGTTGTTCAGGTCGTCAATGCGCATTTGCACAAAGGCAAGCCGTTTGCTGCCTTGGTTGAGTCGAAATCGCAAAATGCCGGTCGTAATAACAACGGTCGTATTACTGTCCGTCACCAAGGTGGCGGTCATAAGCAGGCTTATCGGGTTATAGATTTCAAACGTACGAAGGATGGCATTCCGGCCAAGGTCGAGCGTCTTGAGTATGATCCGAATCGTACCGCCAACATTGCACTGATCTGTTTTGCCGATGGTGAGCGCCGTTACATCATTGCCAATAAGGGGATGGTGGTTGGTCAGCCGATCATGACGGGCTCTGAGGCACCGATCAAGTCTGGTAACTCCTTACCGATTCGCAACATCCCGGTTGGTACTACCATTTGTTGTGTTGAAATGCTTCCTGGCAAGGGCGCGCAATTGGCTCGTTCGGCTGGTACATCAGCTCAGCTTCTGGCGCGTGAGGGAGCCTATGCTCAGATTCGTCTGCGCTCAGGTGAGGTTCGCCGGGTCCATGTGGAGTGTCGTGCCACGATCGGCGAGGTTGGTAACGAAGAAAACAACCTGCGCAAGATCGGTAAAGCCGGTGCTAATCGTTGGCGCGGTATTCGCCCAACTGTACGAGGCGTCGCCATGAACCCTTGTGATCACCCTCATGGTGGTGGTGAAGGCCGTACTGGCGAAGGTCGTGTTCCGGTTAATCCGTGGGGTCAGCCCACCAAGGGCTACCGTACCCGTAGCAACAAGCGCACGAACAGCATGATCGTTCAGCGCCGTCATAAGCGTTAAGGGGTAGGAAATGGGACGTTCTTTAAAAAAGGGCCCGTTTGTTGATGCGTACCTGATCGACAAAGTCGAAGCGGTTCGCGCCACCAGCGACAAGCGCCCGATCAAAACATGGTCACGTCGTTCAACGATTCTTCCCGAGTTTATCGGTTTGACGATCGCGGTTCACAACGGCAAACAGCATATTCCTGTATTTGTTACGGAGAATATGGTTGGTCACAAGCTCGGCGAGTTTTCGCTGACCCGTACGTTCAAGGGTCACACCGCCGGCAAAAAAGCCAAGAAGTAAGGAGCTGACATGGAAACTCGTGCAAGTTTGCGAGGCGTACGCCTCTCTGCGCAAAAAGGTCGACTTGTAGCCGACCTGGTGCGCGGCAAGCCGGTTGGTCAGGCTCTCAACATCCTGGCTTTCTGCCCCAAGAAGGGCGCAGATATCGTCAAGAAGGTGCTGGAATCGGCTATGGCCAATGCTGAGCACAATGACGGTGCGGATATCGACGAACTGATGGTCAAGATCATCTACGTTGAAAAAGGAACAGTGCTGAAGCGGTTTACGGCACGTGCCGAGGGTCGTGGAAATCGGATCATCAAGCCGACATGCCATATCTATCTGACCGTTGGTAACTAAGGAAGAGCCATGGGACAGAAAATTCATCCGACTGGCTTTCGTCTGGTCGTTACAAAGAACTGGAGTTCGCGCTGGTACGCCAATAGCAAGGACTTTCCGGGTATGTTGCAAGAGGATGTCAAGGTTCGTGAGTATCTGAAACACAAACTAGCACATGCATCCGTTGGTCGCGTTCTTATTGAGCGTCCGGCGAAAAATGCCCGTGTTACAGTTTACTCGGCTCGCCCTGGTGTCGTTATCGGCAAAAAGGGTGAGGACATCGAGCATCTTCGGTCAGATCTTCAGCGCATCATGGGCGTTCCTGTTCATGTTTCGATTGAGGAAATCCGCAAGCCAGAAATCGATGCCAAGTTGATTGCAGACTCGATCGCTCAGCAACTCGAAAAGCGGATCATGTTCCGCCGGGCCATGAAGCGCGCAATGCAAAATGCAATGCGTCTTGGTGCCAAGGGCATCAAGGTAATGAGTGCTGGTCGTCTTAACGGTGCAGAAATTGCCCGTAGCGAATGGTATCGTGAAGGTCGCGTGCCGCTTCATACCCTGCGCGCCGATATCGACTATGCAACCTCTGAGGCCCTCACTACCTACGGCATTATTGGTATCAAGGTTTGGGTTTACAAAGGCGATATGCTTGACCGTAATGAACAGCCTGAGGCGGTTGATTCGGCTGTTGATGATCGTCGTCCGCGGCGTGCCCCGGGTAAGCCCGATGGTGATCGTCCGCGTACCCGTACGGTCAAGAAGCCCGATGGCGTCGCTGCTGATTCCAAAGATCCGGCCAAGCGCGTAAGAAAGGCAGGTATCTAACATGTTGCAACCTAGTCGTCGCAAGTTCCGCAAGGAACAAAAGGGACGTAACGAAGGCCTGGCAACCCGTGGCACGAAGGTGTCATTCGGAGAGTGGGGTCTTAAGGCAATAGGTCGTGGCCGCTTAACCGCGCGCCAGATCGAAGCAGCCCGTCGTGCCATGACGCGTCATATCAAGCGTGGTGGCCGTATCTGGATTCGTATTTTTCCGGACAAGCCAATTTCCAAGAAGCCAGCCGAAGTTCGAATGGGTAACGGTAAGGGTAATCCGGAGTATTGGGTTGCCGAAATTCAGCCGGGCAAGGTCCTGTATGAGATGGATGGCGTCAATGAAGCTTTGGCCCGCGAGGCGTTTGCGCTTGCGGCTGCCAAGTTGCCCATTCCAACCACTTTTGTGACTCGTCACCTGGGATAATCATGAAATCTAGTGAACTGAGAACCAAGAGCGTGGACGAGCTCAAGAAGGAGTTGCTTGATCTCCTGAAGGCCCAATTCGGTATGCGTATGCAGCTTGCTACTCAACAGCTGACCAATACCAGCCAAATGTCCAAGGTGCGTCGCGACATCGCTCGCGTACGTACGCTTATCCGTGAAAAGGCGGTGCAGCAATGAGTGAGACCACCAGCAGCAAGCGAACTTTGGTTGGTCGCGTTGTTAGCGACAAGATGGAAAAGACCGTGACTGTACTGATCGAGCGCAAGGTTAAGCACCCGATGTATGGAAAAATTATGGTTCGCTCCAAAAAATATCATGCACATAACGAAGGAAACGCTGCCAAGGCGGGTGATCTTGTAGAGATCGTCGAAACTCGTCCGGTTTCACGCACCAAATCATGGGCAGTGACCACCGTGTTGGAGAAAGCGATCGTTGTATAACGAAAGTTTTTAAAAACACTTGTGTGAAGATGGAAGAAGCCGGTATAATCCGGCTTCTTTTTTGCGGTCTTCCGGTTCGGGTTCGCAAATTTGTTCGACCCGTACGGGTTCCAAGACTGACCGCTTAGGCGGATTAAGTTGGGGTTAAACTTAAATGATTCAGATGCAGACAACTCTGGATGTCGCCGATAATACCGGCGCTCGTTCAGTAATGTGTATAAAAGTGTTGGGTGGATCCAAGCGCCGCTATGCCGGCATTGGTGACATCATCAAGGTCAGCATCAAGGATGCTGCGCCGCGTGGGCGCGTCAAGAAGGGTGATGTTTATACTGCTGTGGTGGTTCGTACCGCCAAGGGTGTGCGCCGTCCGGATGGTTCGCTTGTGCGCTTCGACGGAAATGCCGCGGTTCTTCTCAACAACAAGCTCGAGCCTATTGGTACGCGCATCTTTGGCCCCGTTACGCGTGAATTGCGTACCGAGCGCTTTATGAAGATCGTTTCCCTGGCTCCTGAAGTGCTGTAAGGACGGGACATGGAAAAGATTCGTAAGGGCGATGAGATCGTCGTTATTACCGGTAAAGACAAGGGCAAGCGCGGTTCCGTGCTGCGTCGAGTTGATGAGGATCATGTCCTTGTTGAGGGTGTCAATCGGGCAAAAAAGCATATGAAGCCAAACCCTGTTAAGGGTGTTGCTGGCGGTATTGTTGATAAAGACATGCCGATTCATCTCTCCAATGTTGCGCTGTTTAATCCGGCGACCAAAAAAGCTGATCGTGTTGGCTTCAAGGTTCTTGATGATGGTCGCAAGGTTCGCGTGTTCAAATCGAACGGCGAGCTGGTAAGCGCATAAGGAGCGATCATGGCGCGTTTGCAAACATTTTACAAAGAAACTGTTGTTGCTGAGCTAACCAAACAATTTGGTTACAAGTCAGTGATGGAAGTGCCGCGGATTACCAAAATTACGCTCAATATGGGTGTTGGTGAGGCGGTTGCTGACAAGAAGGTTCTCGACAATGCGGTTGGTGACATGCAGAAGATTGCGGGTCAAAAGCCGGTTACTACTAAGGCACGCAAATCCATTGCTGGCTTCAAAATCCGCGATGGCTACCCGATTGGTTGCATGCTGACCCTTCGTGGTCCGCGTATGTTCGAATTCCTTGATCGTCTGGTTACTATTGCTCTGCCGCGGGTGCGTGACTTCCGTGGTGTGTCAGCAAAGGGGTTTGATGGCCGTGGTAATTACAATATGGGTGTTAAAGAGCAGATTATTTTCCCTGAGATCGAATACGACAAAATCGATGCTCTTCGGGGTATGAATATCAGCATCACAACAACCGCGAAGACCGATGCAGAAGCCAAGGCGCTACTGGCGGTGTTCAAGTTCCCGTTCAAGAATTGAGGCAATCATGGCAAAACTTGCTCTGATCAACCGCGAAGAGAAGCGTCGCAAGATGGTAGCGCAATACGCCAAAAAGCGTGCGGCACTTGAGGCGCTCATCAACGATGCGAGCCTCTCTGACCAAGAGCGTTACGACGCCCGTCTGAAGATTCAGGCTCTGCCGCGCAACTCCAGCGCTTCCCGTCTGCGTAACCGTTGCCAATTGACCGGCCGTCCGCGTGGTGTTTTCCGTAAATTCGGTCTGTGTCGACACAAGATTCGTGAGCTTGCCTTCAGTGGCGAGATTCCGGGTATTGTTAAAGCCAGCTGGTAAAGAGGAGATTCAGAAATGGCTATGAGCGATCCGATCGCGGACATGCTGACTCGCATCCGCAACGCCCAGCTCGCCGAGAAGGCGTCTGTCTCCATGCCGTCCTCCAAGGTGAAAGTGGCTATTGCCGCTGTTCTCAAGGAAGAGGGTTACGTCGAGAAATTTTCAGTTAATCCGGCTGGTGGTAAGCCGGTGCTTGATATTGAGCTTAAGTACTACGCCGGTCGCCCGGTAATCGAGCGTATTGAGCGTATTTCCAAGCCTGGCTTGCGTATCTACAAGGGCTGTGAAGATATTCCTCGTGTCATGAATGGTTTGGGTGTCGCTATCGTGTCGACCCCAAAAGGTGTCATGACTGATCGCAAGGCTCGCGCTAGCAAGGTCGGCGGCGAAGTTCTTTGCATCGTGGCATAAGGAGCTATTCATGTCTCGTATTGGTAAGAATCCTATCGTTTTGCCCGCTGGTGTTGAAGTTTCGGTGGGTGCGCAAATTATTGTCAAGGGTCCATTGGGCTCTTTGGTGGCAATTTCTCACCCATCCGTTACGGTTGCCGTCGAAGGCCAGAGCGTCATGGTTTCCAAGGTTGAAGGTGCAGTCAATTCAAGCGCCATGTGGGGCACAATGCGTGCCAACCTCAACAACATGGTGACTGGTGTCTCAAAGGGTTTTGAAAAGAAGCTTCAGTTGGTTGGCGTGGGTTACCGGGCTCAGGCTCAGGGCGACACGCTCAATTTGTCGCTGGGTTTTTCACACCCCGTAGCGCACAAGATGCCTGCTGGCGTTAGAGTTGAATGTCCGACCCAGACCGAGATCCTGATCAAGGGATCCGACAAGCAACAGGTCGGCCAGGTCGCTGCCGAAGTCCGTGCATACCGGAAGCCAGAGCCCTACAAGGGCAAGGGTGTTCGTTATTCGGATGAAGTGGTGGTTATCAAGGAAACCAAGAAGAAGTAAGGGTGGCATATGTTTAACAAGAAACAAGCGCGTCTGCGCCGCGCCCGCAAAACCCGGGCCAAAATCGCCGAGCTTAAAGCTGTCCGCTTGTGCGTTAATCGCACGAACTGCCACATTTACGCCCAGATCATTTCACCTTGCGGTGGAATGGTTCTGGCTTCGGCTTCTACGCTGGAAACTGGTGTCCGTAAGGATGTCGCAAACGGTGGTAATAAAGCCGCTGCGACGACGGTTGGCAAGTTGATTGCCGAACGCGCCAAGGCAGTTGGTATCGAACAGGTCGCGTTCGATCGCTCCGGGCTCCAGTTCCACGGTCGTGTTCAAGCGTTGGCGGAAGCTGCGCGTGAAGCCGGTCTGAAGTTTTAACCGACGGCAAAAGGACTAGGTTAATAAATGGCTAAACCAGAAAGAAGTAAGCGCCCGCAGCAGGCTGAAAAGCCCGACGATGGTATGCGCGAAAAAATGGTCGCTGTCAATCGTGTTACCAAAGTGGTTAAGGGCGGTCGTATTCTCGGCTTCGCCGCTTTGACCGTTGTTGGTGATGGCGATGGCAGTATTGGCATGGGCAAGGGTAAGTCTCGCGAAGTGCCGGTTGCAGCTCAAAAGGCAATGGACGAAGCCCGTCGCAAGATGGCTAAGGTCAGCTTGAAGAATGGTACTGTTCATCACACTGTCATGGGCCGTCACGGCGCTACGACCGTGATGATTCAGCCCGCACCGGAAGGCACCGGCATCATCGCTGGTGGCGCCATGCGTGCGGTCTTCGAGGTCGTCGGTGTGACTAATGTGGTTGCCAAGGCTCACGGCTCAACCAATCCCTACAACATCGTGCGTGCGACCATTGACGGTTTGTCGAAGGTCAATACGCCGTCTGAAATCGCTGCCAAACGTGGTTTGTCAGTTGAACGGGTTTTGGGGTAAGTCATGGCTGATAAAAAAATCAAAGTGACGCTTGTCAAAAGCATTATCGGGACCAAGCAGGATCACCGCGCTACAGTGCGTGGTCTCGGTTTGCGTAAGCTGAATAGTTCTTCTGAACTTGAGGATACCCCGGCTGTACGCGGGATGATCCAGAAGGTTCAGTATCTCGTTAAGGTTGAGGGTTAAGCCATGCGTTTAAATACCATCAAGCCAGCTGAAGGCTCAAAAAAAGCCGCTAAGCGTGTTGGTCGTGGCATCGGGTCAGGCTTAGGCAAGACTTGTGGTCGCGGTCATAAGGGCCAAAAGTCACGTTCTGGTGGCTTTCACAAGGTCGGCTTCGAGGGCGGTCAAATGCCGCTGCAGCGCCGCCTGCCAAAGCGCGGTTTCAATTCTTTGACCCGTGCTCGCAACTATGAAGTTCGGTTGACTGATCTGGATCGTCTGCCTATTGAGACGATCGATCTGTTGGCTCTGCAGGCCGCAGGTATTGTTCCAGGTGATGCGCTGTCTGCAAAGGTGTTTCTTTCTGGCGCTATTAGCCGCAAGGTTACGCTAAAAGGCGTTGGTGCAACCAAAGGTGCGAAGGCCGCTATTGAAGCAGCCGGCGGATTGGTTGCTGAGTAAGTTTGGGAAAGGTTAGAGCGTTGGCAGCAAACCCCAATACAGTTGGCAAGGGCGGGAAATTCGGCGATCTTAAGCGTCGTCTTTGGTTCCTTCTTGGAGCCCTCGTTGTTTATCGACTTGGTGCCCATATTCCGGTTCCCGGGATTGATCCCAACGTTCTCTCCGATTTGTTCAACTCGCAGCAGGGCGGCATCCTCGGCATGTTCAACATGTTTTCGGGTGGCGCTCTGTCGCGTTTTACTATTTTTGCCTTGGGGATCATGCCGTATATTTCGGCGTCGATCATCATGCAGCTTATGAGTGTCGCTAGTCCGCAACTCGAGGCCCTTAAAAAAGAGGGTGAGTCAGGACGTCGCAAGATTACTCAGTACACTCGTTACGGTACTTTGGGTCTCGCTTTGTTCCAAGGACTGGGTATAGCAGTGGCCCTTGAGGCTCAAGCTGGCTTGGTTAACGATCCAGGATTCATGTTCCGTTTGACAACTGTCTCAACGCTTGTCACCGGGACGATGTTTTTAATGTGGCTTGGTGAACAGATTACCGAGCGTGGTCTTGGAAATGGCATTTCGATTATTATCTTTGCCGGTATTGCGGCGGGCCTACCTAGTGCCATAGGCGGTCTTCTAGAGTTGGTTCGTACTGGTGCAATGCACCCATTAACAGCGATTGTAATTTGCTTACTTGTAGTCGCAGTCACGGCCTTCGTGGTCTTTGTTGAGCGAGGCCAGCGCAAGATTCTGGTGAATTACGCCAAGCGTCAAGTGGGCAACAAAATTTATGGCGGGCAGAGTTCTCATCTACCGCTTAAATTGAATATGGCCGGGGTTATTCCGCCGATCTTTGCATCATCTATTATTTTGTTTCCGGCGACTGTTGCAGGCTGGTTTGGCTCTGGTGAGTCGATGCGTTGGTTGAAGGATGTAGCTGGATCGCTTTCGCCGGGTCAGCCGATATACGTAATGCTTTATGCTGCTGCAATTATTTTCTTTTGTTTTTTCTATACCGCGTTAGTTTTCAACTCGAAGGAAACGGCTGACAATCTCAAGAAAAGTGGAGCATTTGTGCCTGGTATTCGTCCAGGAGAGCAGACAGCTCGCTATATCGACAAGATTCTCACGCGCCTGACACTGATCGGAGCGGCATATATAACGGTGGTTTGCTTGCTTCCGGAATTCCTGATTTTGAAGTGGAATGTGCCGTTTTACTTCGGCGGTACGTCACTTTTGATTATTGTTGTCGTAACCATGGACTTCATGTCTCAGGTTCAGGCATATGTCATGTCACATCAATACGAGAGTCTCTTGAAGAAAGCAAACTTCAAAGGTGCTCCCATGATGAAGTGAGTCGGCTCTCGGGTGGGTGCATAGTCGCATCAAATACCATCCGGGATCGATCTCTTGGTTTTCTACCAATTAATCGACGCGTGGAAGTTTTTAATTTCACGCCGGGTAAAAGTTCTCTACGCAATAAACCGCAGGGCTAGGAATCACGGCTGCTTCCAAGTTCTCGCAGATGAGGAGTAATACATGAAAGTTCATCCTTCAGTGAAGCGTATTTGCCGCAATTGCAAAGTCGTCCGTCGCAAGGGTGTCGTGCGCGTCCTTTGTAAGGACCCACGTCATAAGCAGCGTCAGGGTTAATACCCTGTCGAATTCGGCATTCTTTAATTTTAGAAATATTGGAGTGATTCAATGGCCCGTATTGCAGGGGTAAACATTCCGAACCATCAGCATGCTGAAATCGCCTTAACCGCGATTTATGGCATCGGCCGTACCCGCGCACAGAAAATCTGTGATGCAGTCGGGGTTGTTCGTTCAACAAAAATGAAGGACTTGTCCGATTCGGACATGGATCGCCTGCGTGATGAAGTTGGCAAGTTCACCGTTGAAGGTGATCTGCGCCGCGAAGTCACGATGAACATCAAGCGTCTTATGGATCTTGGTTGCTACCGTGGTTTGCGCCACCGCAAGGGTCTTCCTTGCCGTGGTCAGCGTACCCGTACCAACGCACGTACTCGCAAGGGTCCGCGCAAGGCCATCGCTGGTAAGAAGTAATAGGGACAGAACATGGCAAAGACTGCTACGAAAGTTCGCAAAAAGGTTAAAAAGAACATTGCTGAGGGCATCGCCCA
>Ga0154020_10004880_pt1 | contig 15937 bp, 25 predicted proteins | sample Klosneuvirus_201_FD_109709 | JGI IMG/M metagenome (GOLD analysis project Ga0154020, IMG submission 109709) | Active sludge microbial communities from wastewater, Klosterneuburg, Austria - Klosneuvirus_20160825_MG | ecosystem: Engineered > WWTP > Aerobic digester > Activated sludge | place...
GCAACATCTGCATCGTGCCGAGTGCACCTATTTGCCGCGGCCCGCAGCTTTTCGGCGAGCTGCCACGGCTTCGTTTTCGTTTTGTCTATCATTGGTAGCTCCAAAACGCCCAACTTGGCGGTCCTCGCTTTCGATGATGGCGTGCGACACCCACGGCCACAAGCCGGTGCGTCGCACGGCGCCACAACCGCGGTACGCGCCACTTGCTCCGTGGTGCGCGGCGCGGCTACCAAGGCTCGGATCAGATCGAGGACGGTATCGAGGCTCATGTGCCGCAGTGTACGCCTAGCTACACTGCGGCGCAAGGGTCACGGCATCCTCTTCGCTGCGTCCATCAGCGCCTGCTGGACGCTGATCTTGTTCTCGTGGGCGTCGAGCACCGTGCGGTCGATGGTGCCCTTGGCGACGATGTTGTAGATGAACACGGGCCGGTCGAGCCCGGCCTGGAGCTGCCGCACCGGGCCGATGCGCTCGATCAACTGCGCCCGCTGCTCGGTGGACCACCAGTGGCCGAAGAAGACCATGACGTTGGTCACGTACTGGAAGCCGTCCACGCCGTGGCCGATGCTGGCCGGGTGGACCAGCGCGATCGGGATCTTGCCGGCCTTGAAGTCGTCTTCGTCGCGCTTGGTGTCGATCAGCCGGGCGTCCTTGAACCGCTTCAGGATCCGCTCCTTGTCCGGCTTGAAGTGGTAGGCCACCAGCACGGGCACGTCGGTCTCTTCAATGATCTCGGCCAGGGCTTCCAGCTTCTCGTCGTGCACGGCCTCCCATGGGGCGTTGTTGGGGTCCGGTACCTCGGGGGTGAGGTAGACGTTGCCCGAGGCCAGTTGCAGCAGCTTGATGGACTTGCCGGCCGCAGCGAACGCTTCGACTTCGCCGGTCTTCAGCTTGGCGAACAGATCGCGCTCCATGGCCTTGTAGATCGCCATGGCCTCCTCGGGCAAGGTGACCTCCACATCAATGACGTTGGGCGCCTGGATCGGGAACCAGTCCTTGGGGTCCATGCCCAGGCAGATGTCGGCCAACAAGGTCTGGATCTCGGTCTGGGAGTGCGGGAAGGCGACCCGCTTGGCGAAGCTGCTGGCGCCGGGGTGGGCGAGGCCGAACCAGCGGTTCTCGAAGGCCGTGAAGGTGAGCCCCAGGCGCTGGCCGCGATCGAGGAACCACGTCTGCCCCCACAGGCTCTCCAGCCGCTTCAGCGATGGGGTGCCGGTGAGGTTGATCCACCGCCTGACGTGCGTGAAGGCGTACTTGGCAAGGGCCTTGGCGCGCTGCCCGCCCTGCCGCGTGCGGTAGCTGGACAGGGCCGTGGCCTCGTCGGCGATCACCATGTCCCACTTCCACGCCAGCTTGCCCTTCTCAATCTGCTCCACCAGCCACGGCAGGTTCTCGTAGTTGATGGTGTAGATGTCCGCGTCACTGGCGAGCTGGCGCTGCCGGTGCGCCGCGTCACCCACGGCCGGGGCCACCCGCAGGTGGCAGGTGTGGTTCCACTTCGCGGCCTCTTCGTGCCAGACGCTGCGGGCCACCCGCTTCGGGCCCAGCACCAGCACCCGCGTGATCTGGCCGGTGAGCAACAGGTAGTCGATCAGGGTCAGGCAGGTGACGGTCTTCCCTCCGCCCATGAAGCACCACAACGCGCACCGCGGGTGGGCCAGGGCGTGCTCGATCATCGGCGCCATGTACGGCCGGGGGATCAGTTCGCGTGGCATCAGCGCAGCTTCTCAAACACGCTGCGGATCGCCAGCACCCACAGCCGACGGGGGAGGTTGTCGCGCATCGTGTCAACGATCGCGGCCAAGCCGAGCAGGGCCTGCTTCTGCTCGTGGTCGCAGCCGACAACGCCTGTCCGGGTGTGCCGTTCCTTGACCCCGATCAGCGCCGCCTCGGCCTCGATCAAGTGAACGGCCAGCGCGCCCAGCTGCTCGGCCGGCACGAGGTGCGTCTTGATCTGCGCCAGCGCCAGCTTGCGTAGCGCGGTCGCCACCGCGAGTTCCGCGCACAGGGCGTCCAGGTGCTCGGTGTTGCCGGTGTGCTCGATGACGGCCGTCACCGCGTCGCGCACGAGGATCTGCTGCGCGACGATCTGTGCCCGGGACAGCGCGAACGCCGGGGGTAGGTTCATGGCGCGCTTGAGCCTCACGCGAACACCCGAGGGGCATGCTGCGCCAGCAGGCGCTTGATCTCGTTGGCCACGTCGCGCACTTCCCACTGCGCGGCCTTGTCCGTGCGGTTGGCGAGCAGGTCCGTCCACATCTGGAAGTTGCCGGTGATCCGCAGGCCCGTCGTGCATCCCTGGGGCAGGATGTATCGGGCGTCGCCCTTGCCCATGCCGCTGTCGATCGCGTTCAAGTAGACCGCCTCTGCGTTGGCTTGTACTGACGCCCACGCGGTGCGCAGGTGTGGCGGCAGTGCTTCCAGGCTCGGTGGGTCGATGTACTCGACCCGGCTTTCCTTCACGTACCGCTGACTGCGCTGCAGGATCCCGGCGTGCGCCACTCGCACCAGTTGGTGCGAGCAGGCCCGGCTGATGCCGCTGATGCGGAAGGTGGCGTAGGCGAAACGCAGCGTGGCAAGGTGGCCGGAATCGACGCAGTGCCCGGCCCGGCGCAGGCACGACTCCCGATCCGTTTTGCTGTCGTAGCACTCGGCGGCCTGGGCGCCGATGTGAGCCTCGGGGTCGGGGGTGATGAAGATCAGTTCAACTCGCATCGATTTCCTCCAGCAGTTGCTTGACCCCCTCTAGGGAGTCGATCACGTAGACCCGGTGTCCGAGCTTGCGCAGCCGTTCGTGCTCGCGCTCCTGGTGTGGCTCGGGCTTCTCGCCGGGCGCCTTCAGCTCGACGTAGACCGTGACCCCGTTGGGCATGACCACGATCCGATCGGGCACACCCCGGCGCCCGGGGCTGACGAACTTGTAGGCGATCCCGCCGAGCAGCGCCACCCCGCCGCGCAGGGCGGCTTCGATGTCGGACTCACGCATGCTTCATGATCTCCTGTTGAATCCTCAGCAGTTCCGCCAACATGGCCGGCGGGATGTCGTCCACGGTCCTGAACCCCGTTGGCAGGGACAACAGCAGCGCCACGGCGCGGTGGCCGTTGGCGCGGGCGGTGCGCTCCATCTCTTCGCGGGTGAGCATGGTCAGTCCTTTCTTGCAGATTCAGTGCCCATATCAGTCCTTTTTGTAGCGCGTAGCTTCATACCCCGCCGCAGCAAGCGGCAGGCCCTTGTTCCACCCCAAATCCATGCACATCATTGCGCCAAGGGCTTCGGGGGTGAACTCGTCAGAATCGGGTGTTTCGGTGACGTATTCGTCGTGGACGTGCAGCACCGGCAGATAGCCGGCCGCTTCGATGTGTGGTGACGGCATGAACATCTGGTCTGCGGCAGCGGCCTGTGTGGCGTTTTCAAAGCACTTCGCCCCGTGTGACTTTATGCGACCCCACTTCCGTGTGCGTTGGTCCACGCCCATGTAGCTGAACTGCCCGTCCTCATCGATCTCCGGGCCGGGATAGCACAACGCCCGGCCGCTGGGCAGGCCGATGCGCAGCCACGCACCGTCGCGCCGAAACTTCAACCGTCGGCTCGTGAACGTCTCGCCAGGATTGTGGACAGCCAGCGCAACGGACTTGCCGATGCCTGGGTTCTCGTCGTCTCCGACCCAGAAGGACGAGATGGCCGGGTGAGCTGCTCGCCACAACCGCTTCAGCGCATCGCAGGTCAGAAACACCTGCTCGGAAAGACCAAGCCGGGCGGCGTCGGTGTCCTTGGTGTTGCCGTACTTCCACTCCAGGAACTTCTGCGCACCTTCCTTGGCCCATTCCGGGATCGTGGGCCACGCCTGCGCCGACATGGCATCAAGGTCAATGCGATATGTCATCGCGCCCGTAACGAAAGCGCCAACTCCGCCGCCGAACCCTAAAAACAATTCTTGGACCTTCCCGATCTGGCGCTCAAGTCCTTTTTTCGGGACAGTTGCAGGATCAACTGCAAACGATTTTGCATACGCCAGGATGTAGAGGTCATGCCCATGGCCGGCGTCGAACTCGCGGAACGCGTTCAGCTTCCACGTCTCGCCAGCCAGCCACGCCATCATGCGGCCTTCGATGTTGGAGAGGTCGGCCACCACCAGCTTGCGGCCGGGTGGCGCCACGATCACGCCCCGCACCATGTCGCGCATGGCCTCCATGGGCTTGTCGTGCACCAGCGGCAGCGCGCCAGCCTTGGTGCACTCGATCAGGTCTTCGATGTGCTCGGCCCCGGCCTTGGGGCGGGCCATGTTGCCGGGTTGCAGCAGGCGGTGCGCAGCGCGCCCCGTGCGCCCAGCGCCTCGGAACTGCATGCACCCCCGGATGCGGGCGTCGCTGTTGGCGCCGTTGAGCACGCGCCGGAACTTGGCAGGGCTGTTGAGACTGGCCTGCTGGCGCAGCTCCAGGAGGTGCCGCACCGCGGGGTCGATCTCGTCGTCTTCCAGCAGGTCTGCCACGGTGGACTTGGTGAGGTCTTCCAACGCCAGACCGTGCGCCGTCAGCAGGTGCTTCAGGAGCGCGTCGCGCTGGGTGGCGCTGCCCACCACGTCGCCAGTGGCTTCGGCCATCTCGGCTGACAGGTCGCGGCGCACGTCGCGGGCCGTGTCCACCGCTGTCCGGGCCAGCTCGACATCGACGCCAATGCCCCGGGCGTTGGTGCGCCAGTCGGCGAGCCACAGGCGCACGTCGCGCTCGCGGTAGTTCCACATCGGCATGCGCCGGCTGTCCTCGCGCATGGTCACGATGTCCTGTTTCGCGTACTCGCAGAACTCCGCCCACTCGACGGGGTGCGTCAGGCGGGTGTTCCAGCCGCCGTCCTTGCGGGGCTTGCAGAACAGGTTGATGAGTGCCTTGCCGCGCTTGTCCTTGGCGAGGTCGTCGGGCAAGCCGAGCACCTTGCCCAGCTTGCCCAGCGATCCGGGCAGCGCGTGGCTGTACGCCTGGATCATCACGTCGCGCCACTTCTCCTGCGGCATCAGGGCGTAGACATCGGGCCGGGCGTAGGACAGCACCGGCCAGTCGAAGCCCCCGCCGTTGGAGAACCAGATTTCGTCCGCCGCGCGCAGGGCGCCGGCGAGCCGCTGCGGGACCGCCGGATCGACGGTCAGATCCCACAGGTCAACCGGGCCGTCGTCAACGGCCCAGGTGAACAGCAACACCTCGGCCTGCTCCGCGTAGGCCCACGAGCCGTGAGCCAACGGCTTCGCGCTGCGGGTCTCGGTGTCGCACCAGAGCTTCATGGCTCAGGCCGTGCGCGAGACATTGGACTGCACGTGGCTGGGCTTCTTGTCTTCGGTCAGCGGGACGAAGAAGCTGTCGCCCACGTCCATGCCTTCCAGGGGGTAGGCGGCGGGGCGGCCGACGGACGGGCCGGGGATGGGGATGCCTTTTTCGATCGTGTGCACAGGGGTTCCTTTCAGGAGAGCCCCCTCGCGGGGGCGGGTTGGGGATCAGGCGAGGTCGTCGGCACCCGCGCCGTCGGTCATGTCGCCGAAGGCGTCATCGACCGGGCGGCTGGCGCCACCGAAGGCCGCACCGGTGCGCGCGGCGCGCTGCACGCCCAGCAGTCCGGCGCGCAGGCCCTTGCCGGCCTTGTTGTCCTGCGGCCAGATTTCGACGTGCAGGTTGACGTAGCCGCCGGAGTAGAGGCGCCCGGCCTTCTCGGGGTACATCTCCCCGTTGGCCATGTAGATCGGGGAGCGGTCCTGGTCCACCACCGACGGGCGGCCGTCGCCTTCGTTGCGGTGGGATGCGAGGATCCAGTTGCCCGGGTAGCTGTCGTACTGCGGTTTCATGTCGCCGTCGATCCAGCAGCAGCCCTTGGGGTCGCGCAGGATGGCCTTGCAGAACGCCTCTGCCTTGTCCTTCCACTTCTCACGGGCGGCTTCCAGCAGCACGGTATCGATCAGCGTCTTGGCGTCCAGCATGTCGCCGACGGGCACGCCGCGTGCGTCGCAGCGGCGGGCCTTGGTCTCGCCGGGGACGATGATGCCGGACGCGGACCAGCGACGCTGGTCGTTCTCGCGCTGCTTCTTGCCCTGGTAGTACTCGGGCTGGCCCAGGGTGGGGAAGGCGAGGCGGGCCTCGTAAATCATGACTTTGATGCTCATTTCGTGTGTCCTTGCTCAGTTTTCAGGCCAGTTCAGGGAATGCCTCGTCAGCCGCGGCCTGTTCAGGCGGCTGCCAGGGGTTCTTGATCTTGCTCACCGGCTTCAGGGCCGGCTTCGGATCGGCTTGGACGATCTCGGCTTCCAGCGCCTTGATCTGACGGGGGCCGAGCACGGGCTTCTCCCCCTCGGGCACCTTGACCAGCGTGTCCACGATCTGGGTGGGCGACTTCACCGACAGGTTGCAGGACTGCTCGATGTTCAGCCGGAACCGCTCGCGCAGCATCTTCAACGCCTCGACGGGATCCCGCCACTTCCGGTTGCCACGACGCCCCAGCTCCAGACCGTAGCCCGGGGGCGGGTTGCCGCCCATGGCGCGCTCGAACGCGGCTTTGCGCACTGCCTCGCACCACGTCTCCAGATGGTCCACCCGGTCCATGGCCCAAGCCAGGCGGGTGGCCGTGTCGGCATCGGCAGCAGGGGGCGGCGGGGGTGGTTCACACGCGCCGCTGAACGCAGCCAGTACCGGGTCGCTGAGGGCCTCGTGCGCCTGCTCCTGCGTGTTGGGACAGGTGCCGTAGGCCGCGCAGTACGCGCAGGCGTCCGCGTCCGGCTCGGGGTTGAGGAACGTCTGCGCCCACTCGGTCGCGTCGATCTTGCCGTGCAGGTCGGCGGCGTTCACCGCGCTGATGACGCCGGAGCGCAACCGGCTGGCGAACGCGATCAGGTCCGCCACCGGCAGCAGGTGCTCGTGAGACTCACCGCCCTGGAAGATGACCAGCCGCACGGTGCGGATGCCCAGTGCCTCGGCACCGACGGCCAGGTGGTCAAAAGAGGTCGTCATACACTTCCTTCAGCGCGTCTGCGCCGTCCCAGATGCCTGCTTCTGGGTCCAAGTCATCAACCAGCTTGGCCAACGCCCCCAGGGCGTAGGTCATGAGCTGGGTGTTGTTCTCGGGGTCCACGCCACGGAAGCCGGTCTTCAGGTCCACGATCGTCAGCTCGCCGGCCTCGTCCACGACGATGCCGTCGGCCGTGCCGAACTGCCCCGGCTGCCCCACGATGTCGGAGAAGTCCACAGCCTGCTCGACCATCAGCGTCTTGCCGATGGCGAAGTTGCGCAGCCAGTCCACGTACTCCTGGACCTGCACCGCCATGTCGTCGGTGAACGCGACATGCCGCGGTTCACTGCCTTCCTTGTGGACCGGGATCTGGTCGCCCACGTACTTGCTGGCGCGGTAGTGCTCGGTCAGGCACCACGCCGCAACGGTGTGCATGGCCGTGCCCCGGTCCGCGTAGGGGCTCGGCTCGTCCTTGCGGTCGGCGTTAAACACCATCGAGCCGGGGCACGCCAACCATCGCCTGCTGGCGCTGGGGCTGAACCTTGCGTGTGCGGTCACAGCGCCGCCAGATCGGCCTTGAACGGCTCGAACTGCTCCGGGGGCAGGGTCTTGGCACTGGCAACGCCGTACTTCGCCAGCAGGGCCACCAGCGCCGCGCGGCGGGCGTCGTAGCCGTCACTGCCCGGCTTGCCCAGGTACGCCGGCACCATGCTCGGGATGCCGCTGTCCTCGTACTTCACCGCGGGGGCAGCCTGGGCAGGGGCCGCTGCCTGCGGCGCCGGTGCAGGGGCCGGGGGCGGTTCGGTCGGGGCAGCGGGGGCGGACGTAGGGGGCACGGCCGACGCCACCTCCTTCACGGGCTCGGGGGCGGGCTTCTGCGCCTTGGCCGGCGCGGGCTTCACGCTGTCGGTGGCAGCGGCAACCACTTGCACCGGTACGCCGGCCGTGCGGGTGAAGAATGCGAGCAGTTCCTGCTCGTTGCTGAACGTCAGTTTGACTTCGATCATTGAAGGTTCTCCTTCAGTTGGTGGATTTCCGCACGCAGGCATGCGGCTTGAAAGTTGCGCTGCCGCATGTGCGTACGCAGGCCGGCAGCCGTGTCCGGCTGCCGGCAGAACTCGTAGTCCGCGATCTCTGCTGTGGTGGCGTTGATGTCGTGCTCGGTAGCACGGAGTTCCCACTCCAGCCACACGATGCGAACCCGCGTGATGCGGGCCTTGACTGCCGCGATGAGCCTGCGGCCGGGCTTGCTCTTGCTCATGTTCCTTGTCCTTGCTCTTGCCTGTGGGAAGTGTACTACATGCTACGGAAGTGGGTCAACGGCCTGTACCGCCATGGCATCGCGCATCTGCGCCATCAGGGCGCTGGCGCTGGCACTGGCGTTGGTGCTCGTGTCTTGCTCCTGTGAAGCTGATGGCACCACTGTACCACTAGCTACAGTCTTTCGTCTACCCCGTAGCATGTGATACATTGGCGCGATGAACATCAACGAATGCACCCCCGACCAACTGCGCCGCATCGCGGCGCTGGTCAGCGCCGCCACGGGGCGGCCGACCACGTACTCGTCCCTACGCCACGCAGCCAAGGGGCGTCGCGGGGTCAGCGCCGACATGGCGCTCGCCATCGAGCGCGCCGCGGCGCAGATCGGGCTGGACATCCGCCGGGAGACCCTGGCCAGCGCCTGCGCTGGCTGTGAATTCGCACGTCGCTGCCGCCCGTCAGCATAACCCGGGAGGCCACATGGCAAACCTCGATGACCCGAGGATGACGGCACTCGCCCCGCTGACACGCAGAGTGCGGCGGGACGTGACCGCCGTGAAGCGCAACGGCCGGCAGGCGTGGACCGATGAGCCGCTGACGAAGCTGCGGCTCGCGCAGCACCTGAACGGCGGGCCGGCGCGCGGCGTCTGCCCGATCCTGCCCGGCACGGCGGTGACGCTGGTCGGCCTGTACGACCTGGACAGCCACGGCGGGGTGACCCCGTGGGACCACATGGCCGTCACCGGGGCGGCGCTGGTGGACGTGCTCACCCTCGTGTGGGGGTGCACGCCCTTGTGTTTCCGCAGCAGCGGGGGCCGGGGGATCCACATCTACTTGGTGTGGGACGAGGCCCAGCCGGCGCGCGACGTGCGGCGCTGGATGGCGGGCGTCCTGGCCGACGTGGGCATGCGCAACGGCACCAAGGGCGTCGAGTTCGGCGAAGTGGAGGTGTTCCCCAAGCAGGACCGCGTGCCAGACGGCGGCTTCGGCAACCAGTTCATCCTGCCCCTGGCCGGCGCGTCCGAGCTGCTGGTGCCGTGCGAGCTGTCCGGGGCGCTGGTGCCCACCGCGCGCCCGCTGGCTGCGAGCATGTGGCAGGGATCGCCGGCCGTGCCGGCCGCCCCCGTCGATGACGCCCCAACCGCGCCGCTGCGCACCCGGCCGCTGACCGAGAGCCCACAGGGCGGGTGGTTGGAGGCGCTGGACGCGATCCCCAACGGGCGAGGAGACGGGGACGGGCAGGACACCTCGCTCGGGTATGACGACTGGCGGAACGTGATTTTCGCGATCCACTACGAGACCCGGGGCAGCGCCGAAGGGCTGGAGCTGGCTCGGGACTGGTCCTCCAGGTCACCGAAATTCGATGATGCGTTTTTGGAGGAGCGGGTGTGGCAGTACATCCGCCCGGAACGCGATCACCCGATCACCGGGGCCACCATCTGCCGGCTGGCGCTGTCGTTCGGCTGGCACCCGACGATCCCCGACGACGCTTTCCCGCTGGTGCCGATCGACGAGGCCCAGGCCGCTGCAGAACGGGCCACCCAGCCGGGCGCGAGGGCCGCGGAGCCGGACGGCAGCGTGTCGCGCCTGGGGGCGGATGGCGGTGCTGCGGACGGCGCTGTGGCCGGACTGAGCCAGGTTGTCGAGGCACAGTCCGTGTGCACCGATCTGGCCAACTCCAACCGCGTCGCCGCGGCCAGCGGCGGACAGATGATGGCCCTGGGCGGGCAGTGGTATGTGTGGGACGGCAAGCGGTTCGCACCGGACACCCCCGCCGCAACGCGGGTAGTGTGCGGGCTGTCGCAGATCATCAAGCGCGAGGCTGACGAAGCGGAGGCCACCGCCCGGCGCCTGCTGCTGTCCTTGGATGGCGCAGAGGAGTTCGCCGCGGGCTCCGATCTGCCGAAGGCGAAGGAGGTTGCCAAGCGCGCCGCGAAGGCGCACGACGCGGCGCGTGTCGAGGCCATCGAAGCCGCGGCGCGGGCGTGTGCGTCCGCGGAGTCCTTGCGCGGTTGGGTGCAGGCGTCCGAGATGAAACCCCGCATTGACGCGGCGCTGAAGCTGGCTGCGGACCAATTGGCCGTGCCCGCCGGTACGCTGGACGCGGACCCGTGGCTCGTGACCGTGGCCAACGGTACGGTTGACCTGCGCACAGGCGATCTGCGGGGCCACAGCCCGGCCGATCGGATCACGCAGATGATCCCCTACGACTACGACCCCCAGGCCGAAGCCGACGCGGGCGCGTGGGAGGACGTGCTGCTGCAAATCTGCTGCGGGGACCGCGAAATGGTCGATTTCCTGCGCCGCTGGTATGGCTACTGCCTCACCGGGCATGTGCGGGAACAGGTGTTTCTGGTGCATTTTGGCGGGGGATCGAACGGGAAATCCCTGCTGCTGGACCTGATGCAAGCGACATCAGGGGACTACGCATGCGGGGCGCCGCCGGGGTTGGTGGCCAGCACCCGGGGCGACACGATGAAAGACACCGAGCTGGCCGTGCTGCGCGGGCGGCGGATGGTCACGGCGCACGAGAGCCGGGCCGGCGCCGAACTGCGCGAAGATCTCGTCAAGTTGGCCACAGGCGACGACAAGATCAGCGCCCGGCACCTGTACGGGTCGGCGTTCGACTTCTCCCCGACCCACAAACTCCAACTGCTGACGAACCACCGGCCCGTGGTGCGGACCCAGGACTATGGGACGTGGCGCCGGATCGTGCTGGTGCCCTACGGTGCCAAGTTCGGCACCGCCGACGAGGTGGCGCGCGGCGAGGCTACTGCTGTGGCTGATCGGATGCTGGGTGAGAAGCTGCGCCGCCCGGAGATGCTGCGCGCCGTGCTGGCGTGGCGTGTGCGTGGCGCTGTGGAGTGGGCCCAGCAGGGGCTCCAAATCCCCGCCAGTGTCCGACTGTCTTCCGAGGAATACCAAAGCGAGCAGGACCGCACAGCGCAGTTCCTGGCCGAGTGCTGCGAACGCGGCACCGGCCCGGAGTTCACCGCGTATCTGTCCGGTGGTCCGGGTCTGTCCACGGTCTATGCCGAGTACGCCTCGTGGATCCGCGAGGCCGGCGGGCACGCCGTGAGCCGGCAGCGGCTGCTTCAGGATCTGCGGCGCCTGGGCATCGAGGACGAGGCCCATGGCCGGGCGGTGCTGCTCAAGGGCTTACGGCTGACGGTTCAATGAGGAAAGGCCCCGAGAGGGGCCTTCTTCTTGGTCGGTGCCTTCGCCCACTTGTGCGGACCTTCGGCCGCACACCTCCACGTTAGGCCCTACTCGCCGGCCACCGTGTGAACGTGCCAGTAGCACCTCGTCTCATACTCGTTGCGGTCGCGGAAATTCCACTTGTTGCGCTCGAAGTAGGCTTCTTTAAGCTCCAGCAACTTCTCATTCGCACGTTTCTCGTCGTTGAGCACTGCATATTCCAAGCTGTCGTTGCAGCAAACCACATAAACATCCATCTCGGTTCTCCATCAACGGGCCTAACCCGTCATGTGTTGGCGGGGTTCATGTCTTGCGCTCCAGTTTCGAGAACCACACTCCCCCGGCACGGTCGGTGCGGTAACCGATCAGGGCGTGCGGGATGTTGTGCCGCACCCACTCCACGAACGTGCGGGCGGCGGTGCGCTCGCAGGCGTAGGGGCCGGACTCAGCCAGGCCCTCGGCTGCGTCCTGGATGATCTGGTGCCACAGTCCGGCATGGTCCGGGCGGGTCTTGACGGGCAGCGGCTTCATCACCGCTGTTGCTCGCGGATGCGGTTGAGGGTGGTCGTGATGGTCATGTCTTGCGCTCCAGTACGTCAGCGATGTACCCCGCGAGGCCGATGATGTCCGCATCGTCCAGCTCAACCAGTTTGTTTAACGCTGCGCACATCCGGGCCTTGTCGCGTAGCTGTTTTGTGCGGCTTCTGTTCCTGTTGCGCAAGTGCTCCGGGCTCCCCAAAGCCAAGAGCGAGGGGAGCTTTTCTGTCGGGCCGAGGACCGCGAGATGCCGATCACACGCAGCCATTACTGTGGCTGGGCTGAGAGTGTGTTTCATTGGTTGCGCTCCTTACCGCTGCTTACGGATGCCGGATGCCGTGCCGAACTCCGGTCGGTCAACGCGGCGGGCGTGGACGATGCCGGCGCGGGCCAGCTCGTCGGTGATCTTGTCGATCTCCCGGATGTGCGGGCCCTTCTCGTGCTCGGGCGCCGCGGCGCACGCCTGCCCGGCGCGGATCAGGCGCTCTTGGTGGAAGGGCGGGATTTCGCGCATCGAGGGGGCGGGGGTGTTGTTCATGGTGTGGTTCTCCGGTTGGTGAGTCTGTAGCGTAACGTACAGGCAGAACAAAGGCAAGTGGTCAGATTAGGGGTTTGCCGCTAATCCAGCTGCCCCTTCAGCCACAGGGTGATCGGGTCATCCTGCGACGGACGCAGGCCGTATGCCTGCATCGCGTTGCAGTAAATCTCGCGCTGGTTGTCGTTCTCCAGCCCACCAAAGCCCACGCCATGGGACGGCGCGGGCCGGTAGCGCATGCGCCAGAGCTGGTGCCCGGTGGACTCGCGGCGCCGGGCATTGCTCGGGCGCTCGCGGAGCATGCCGCCGACGTTCCAGTCGGATTCCAGAGCCGCGTGGGCGGCGCAGAGGTCGAAGCGGTCGAAGTAGGCCATGGTCACAGCCCCGCGATCACATCGGCCATGCCCAGGCGCAGGCCGTGCACGACGCGCACGCATGCCGCCACGTCGCCCGAGCCGGTCAGCATCTCGGCGGGCATGCCGGCGGCCTTCATCGCGGCTTTGGTGCCGCCCGGGGTGGTCGTGTGGGCGCCACCGTTGTGCGCGAACGTGACCCAGTAGGACCAGCCGCGCGCCTTGCTGTGGCTGACTTCCTCCCCCTCGATCAGGACATCGCCCGGCAACAGCTCCTCTTCGCCCTTGCGGGCGTAGGGGCCGGGGATGTCGTTCGCGCCAGTCACGGCGGACGGCAGGGGCAACGCCTGCCCGGCGCGGATCACCTTCGCCCAGTAGCGGCAACGGGAGTCGCGCGGCGAGATGCGGACAGACACGGACTCGATCAGATCAGACATGGAACACCTCCAGGAGGGTCAGAACGGCGCATCAGGCAGCGCCGGGAGTAGTGGGTGGGGGGTAGGTGGCACCGGGGGCCTGTTGCGCTCCCAGCGGCCGTTTCTGAGGGTCTCTCGGAACGGCCAGGGGGCGGGCGGCGTGGGGTGTGGGGTGTGGGGTGTGGGGTGTGGGGTGTGGGGTGTGGGGTGTGGGGTGTGGGGTCACTTCGGGTTGTTCAACGCTGCCAGGATCACTCGGATCTGGTCGGGCGTCAGCTTGTACAGCGATGCGCCGTTGACGCGGTGGTGGGCAACGGTTTCCTCGGGCCGCAGCAACAGCCCGGCCCACTTGTACGCGGTGGGTGTTTCCAGCGCGGTTTTGATGCCGTCGATCATCGTGAAACCTCCACAAGGCGATACGTTGCCGGGAAGTAGTGTGCGAACAGTTCCCGGGCATGCGGGATGCTTGTCGCACGGATGAAGGTTTGCCCGCTTCCCGCGGGGGCATTGACCTCCCACGACAACGTGAACAAAGGCAGTTGGCGGGCTTGCGAGTTGAGGATCTGCATTGCTTGCTCCTGTGGCGGGTTGGCGTGGTCACAGCCATTCATGCCTGATGGCATAGCCGCCGGCGCTGTCCGCAACGCCGTTGCGCGTGCTGTGGGGCTCGGGCGTGCCTTCCGGCCACAGTGCCGCGCCCAGGCAGTAAACGAGATGGAACCCCATGTCCATGCCACACCCCTTGACGGTGATTCCCCCGTCCTTGTGGATCTTGTCGCCCATGAGGTCGGCCGCCAGGGTATCGATGCAGCGGATACCGCCATCGTGGACGATGTGCAAGCTGATGCGGCGTTGCATGCCGGACGCCGAAACGTGGCGCAGCTGGGCGTAGACCGTGGCGCCCGGGGCGATGAGCTTGAGCAGCTCGGCGCGGCAGTAGGCCGGGCGGTCGCGGTTGAATTCGGCCTTGCTGATGATCTCGTCGCCGGCCTGCATGTAGGGCTTGAACGTCAGGGCGTGGACTTCGCCAGAAGCGGTGCGGATGTAGTGGGCGGTGGTCATGGTGCTGTGCTCCGGTTGGGTTGTTGAGTCGATGTCTGTATTCTGAGGTACAGCCAGACTTCTGGCAATAGGGTTGCGGGCGTTTAGAGTGCAACCTCTAGAACAGGGCCGTGGCGGGCCAGTTGTCGGGGTGCACGTTGATCCAGTCCCCATCGATCGGCACCCACGGCCCGGGGCCGATCAGCGGGCCGTCGGGCCCCACGCGCAGGATGTGGGCGATGACGTATGCGGGAACCGCCAAGCCGTGGACGGCGATGAACGGCACTTTGCCGCCCGCCGCGGCCTTGCTCCTGAACAGGTCGTTGAGGACCTGCCGCGCGGTCACACGGCCCGTCTGGGCCGCTGCTATTGCGGCGGGGCTAGGCCCACACAAGGGGCGGGCGCCGTGCTTGTAGTGGGTGCGCAAGAGCTGACACCCGTCCGCAGAGACGGAGACGCGGTTGGTCGTCATGTGGCGGTGGATGAACGCGTGCTCCATTCGGGTTGCCCCGAGCGTGCGTGAACTTGAAGACATGGCGGGGCCCTCGGTCAATAAAGGTCACCCAGCGGGGTGACGGCGGCGTCGGCGTTGGCGTGGTGGTTGCGCGCGGCCTGCTCCGGGGTGTCGTGGATCTCCCCGGCGGCTGCGGCTCGCGTGGCCCACGCCGCAGCACTGGCGAGCCGCTGCGGGTCGGCATAGACCGCCGCGCGTTCCTGCAGTAGCTCGGCTTGCACCGCGGTGGGGGGCGCCCCGGCGCCCAGCAACTCCGAGGCCCGGTGCGCGAGGTAGTGGCACACAGCCCAATGCCGCGGCGAACGCTGGTGAGCCAACAGCCACGGCACCGAAAGCGTGCTGTCAGTCTCCCCCGCGGCGGACACTTGTTTTGCCCACCAGAACCGGGCATCCGCCAACACCGACCGCGCACCGCGACCCCGCGGCTGCGAGAACCACGGCTCACCTGGGCGGACCCCGGCGCGCATCAGACCGGCCTCGGTCGCGGCCTCTCGCGCCCGCGCGGCTGCGGCCCGACCAGCAGCGCCGAGGGGCGTGGATCGCTGGGGCCAATTGCGGGGGTGCACGTTCGTCCAATCACCGTCGGCTGGGGCCGCGCGGTCGTTCGGCCACAGCGGCCCCTCGGGCCCGACCCGCAGCACGTGCGCGGCTTCGTGTGCGCGAAAACGCACGCCCGCGAACATCACATAGTTCGTCGCGGTGGCCGTGGCGATGCGGCCTTTTCTCGCGCCTTGCGTGCCGCGCTGGCGGACGATGCGCGAGTCATCGAACGAGACTTCAAAGTCGCGGCGGATGCTGTCGTACAAGGCGCGGTGCGCTTCGCGGGTGTTGGCTCGCAGTGTGGGCATGATGGTCCTTCGGTGGTTGGTCTAGAGAGTGTAGCACCCAAGAAAAGTTTACACAACGGGGCCTATTTTGCTTCACTGGACCGGGTTCAAGAGTCCTATAGGAGAATTTCTAAATAGTGTACATCCTTGTTCTTGACAATTATCGCGGATTGTAAAATCCCCCAAAAAGTGTAAGTAAGATGATATTACCTACACTTTTTAGAAATTCTCCTATAGGACTCTTGAACCCGGTCCAGTGAAGCAAAATAGGCCC
>Ga0154020_10004881_pt1 | contig 15936 bp, 18 predicted proteins | sample Klosneuvirus_201_FD_109709 | JGI IMG/M metagenome (GOLD analysis project Ga0154020, IMG submission 109709) | Active sludge microbial communities from wastewater, Klosterneuburg, Austria - Klosneuvirus_20160825_MG | ecosystem: Engineered > WWTP > Aerobic digester > Activated sludge | place...
GAAGAAGAATTGTAGGGTTCGAAATCTTCCTTTCAGATTCACTTGGTATTAATCAGGTAGCTGATCTCGCGGGCTGGCGTAGCTCAATTGGCAGAGCAGCGGTTTTGTAAGCCGTTCCAAGCCTTCCAGACACCCCGCTAATTGTTCGCGAGAAATCACCGCAAATTGGCTCCAGCAGCCACATTCCCGCTCAAATGTCATGCGCATTCATCCGATCGATTCCGGTTGGTCTCGACCCATTTTGACCCTGCCGTGGGCATTTGGTGGACACTGCCGTTGATACCTTCCCGCACGGTTCCCCTTCATCGGATGAAGCCGGCATCCCAGCAGGGCCATGTCCTGCACCGTAAGCGCTTCATTCAGCCGGGCCAGGATTGCGTTATTTCTCACGACGCACCGTCGGCACCTTCCGCCAGTTATCGTCCTGAAACAGTTTGTTCAAGCCCTTGTGCTTGAAATTCCTTATCATCACTGCTACATACTACAAGGATATTGCGCATGCGCCCTTACAGCTGTACGCTGCCCCTGAATCGGAGACAATCCGAAAGGAGAATCCTCTTAGCCTGACCGGGGGTGAGAGACATTTCAGCTAACTACAGGGGTAAAGTAGGCTGTGCTGTTTTCGTCGAGCGCTCAGCTTTGTCGCAAGCGACAAGAGATCCAAAAAAGCTTTCAGCGTAGAAGTGGGCTTTCTGTCGGACGTACCCAGGAAGCACAGCGAAGCCAAGCGGAAATGCGGCTACAGCGCCGAATGTAGAAATGATGCACCAGGAGAGCGGTCGTCCATACCACATGTAACCTGCCCAGCAGCCAAGAGCGCTTCCAACGGCAAAGAGCATCCATACCGGCCGAAGTGCAGTAAGATTCCGAGCAAACCCGTAATCGATGTTGTGCAAGCGTAGGCGCTCTGCCTCTGGCACCTTCCAGAGTCGGTCTCGTATCGCTTTGACAGCGTCGTTAATTATTGCCTTAATCTCATTTTCATCGCGTTTTTCGAGAGCCGCTTCGATATCGAGACCAACGAAACGTTTGATCGTTTCGTACCATCGTTCCTTCTGTTGTCTGGACACCGACGTGTCGTCTGGATGCAGCCATCGGTTCGTGGGAGAGTCGTGTGGCCAATCGGGCCACAGTTGCCTTTGAAGACGGTTCCCGAAGGCTGACGCTATGTGCGAAACTCCCACTGAAATGACCGCTCCGACCCCGAGTCCTATTAGAAGAACTTCGACCCACTCGCCCAGCAGCCCTCCATAAACTGCCGATACAGACAGCAGAGGAAGAACTGTCAGGACTCCGGGAATGAAGCGGGCCTTACGCTCATACTCGTCACTGAGATTGAGGTAATTGAGCCACGTCTTATCCAAGGGGAACTCCTCCTGAAAGCAGATTTTCTTTCTTTTCAATCTCACCAACAAAGCAACTGAGCCTTCCAGAATCACCGACAATCATCATGACCGCTGGCAAACCATCCCGGTTCATTAACTCCGTAAGCCATGAAAATACCTGGAGATCCTCAATGCTCGGGGCTGTACTTGCTCCACATGGGTGGGAATGCCACTCGCCGACGTACTCGATCATACCGTTTGTCCTCTCAACGGATTGATCCACGGCTTGTTGGAGCCCCTGACACCCACGAACGTACAGGGTTGGCCATTCTTCGCTGTCAGACGGTGATGGGATTGAATCTACAATGTAGATCAGATGCCGTTCCATATCGAAAGAACCGAGAAGGACGCCACCAGTTTCATTGGGAAGCCTGTCGTCTCGGAGTTCACGCAGCCTTCGGAGTAGACCTTCATCCGTTATAACAGTCCAGGCCCCGATCATGTGGCGGATCATTGGTACCGGGGGCACATCAACACGAAGCACGTTCCTTGCTGAATCGCACCTCCAGATGGTAATAGAGGCATGCGGTTGATCGACGATCTCTTGTAGTGCTGCTGCACCAATAGCCGCATGAAGCGCGACAAGATTGTGAGGAAGCGTGTGGGTTATATCTCGACAGGATTGGCCATAGCGCTGTTGGCCACCCGGGGGTTGCAGATGACCTTGAAGCCGTTCATCAAATAAAACAGCACGGTAGTATTGCATCTCGATGGAGTCGAGAGTGGTTGCGCGATTGCTCTCTTCACTGAGAAGAACGAGGTCGTCTCCTGCTGGTGTCAGAAATAGCGAGATCCTCCGTGCGCCACTCTTGAAATTGTCCGAAAGTGCTCGCGCGACGCCAACGGATGCAGACATATCAAGGATCACATCAGCATTCTGCAGAGCTTCCACGAGAGACTCTTCCTGAGCTCCTGGAGAAAGCACGTCTACCCTAAATGAAGAAAACGGTTTTGAGTCTGCAACGATCGTATTAGCTACGAATGCGATGCCGTCTGCCTTTGGGCAGCCTACAAATGGACCGTAAACAGCATGCCGAGCCAAATTGTGGGGCATAATAAGGTCATGATCGATGAGACTCCACGATCCAAATCCGCTCCTCGCTAGATTGATGACTGCGTGGGAGCCCAGAGCCCCCAGACCCACAGCTGCAATACGCAGTTTCGTACGGTCCGGTTGACCATTGATCGCGGAAGCTACAGATCCCGTAAGCTCAAACGACGTGTTCAGTACAGCCACTCCAACATCTTCGCCGCGCTTGGAACAATCTGGTGTTAAGAAAAGTCCGAGCTTTCCATCCTGCACCTGCCAGATCCCCAACCTGACACCCAGGGTACGAAGTGTTCCGTCTAACCAAAAAGTCCAAACGTCAACCCTCTCTTCAGTGCCTCCCTCAGTCCGCGTTCTAGGGAACAGAATTACAATTAGTACATGGAAATCTTGGTGACTCTGGCTCTCGCTGTGCCATTGTTTAAATCGTTCACGGATATCTTCCAGTAGTGCAAGTCCTGTTGGCGCGACCATGTCAGCAAGGTGCGCGAGTGTAGCTGGGCACTGACTGATGATGCCATGCACATGCGGCACAGAGCGATGAACGCTTACGACAAAAGGCTGCATGCCCTCACTGGGAATGACCCGTTGGGCTAAAAGAAAAGGCTTGTCGGTAGTGCCAAACGGTTGCTTGGTAATAAATAGTCGGTCAGGTGCCTTGCCGATGGAACAGAGATCGTGTGGGAGTACAATATGGCCCCAATAATTAAGTAAAACTGGTTCCAGCGGTTGGTCAGGTTGATGAAGTTGCCCCTTAACTGTTAAGGCCAGCCACTCCCGAATGCGTCCGACGAACCGGGCAGGTGTCCATCCGCGCTTTACCTCTTCATAGCGGTCTGCGTAGAGGCAGAGATTACGTGGGAACTCTTGCAAGTGAAGGTTCAGATGCGGAACCCGAGGGAAGTCGCCGCGTAGGGCTTCCGTTTTGGGCATGGCCTTATCCGTGATCTCGAAGGTAACAGCGATACGCTCACTTGGGAGAATAGGATTTGCCCTTATCTGAGGAACTTCCACGTCAACATCAAAGACGACAACCTCTTCGTTGCCTGAGATCCTCTTGCATTCAACAAGCTGAGCGTACTCTACCGAACCTGCCTCAAGTGTAAGAGCCAAATCCCTTGCCTTCGAAACCTTGAGCTGGCTCGCTGAGATAATATCGCCTGGAAGTTCGAAAAATTCCTTTTTCATTTTCCTCAACCTGCACGTGGGGCTGGTCGTGAGGTGGCTACATAGGCCGCGCTGATCGACCGCTTCTTGACCGTGGCCTTATCTGTCCCAATCTCGATGATCACGGGCTTTGGTGACTCTTTTGTTGGGTGCTCCATGGTCACAATGTATTGGCCCACGACTTCAGCAAGGATCTCCTTGTAATAGTTGGCTGCTTGACGGTGAGGAGGTTGAGGATCCTCGTCCTCCGTCGAGCCTTTGACAGGAATAGGCTTGCTGGTGGAGACAATGATCCCGCCATATTGCCTCTGCTTTTCGTACAGCCACGCAACGTTCTCAACAGGTTTGGTCTTGTCCTCGCCCTTCTCTGGCCCAAGCGAGAGATAACTGCTGTGATGCGGTAGTTTCACAATATCCCATTCGAGCCGCGTATCATTACCTTTCTTTCTGGTCACAGACACGATCTCGGAGAGTGCTTCGTGAGGGGAATCGGCCATAAGAAGTGCTTTCGTTTTCACCTCATCAACCTCGAAGGTTGCCTGGACAACGATGGAGTCTCCATTTCTATCCTCTACAGTGTTTTCATCTTGGCGCACCGCGAAAGGCGAATGAACAAAGAATTCGACTCCGTCCTGGGCAAGAGAAAACTCAGGTGCAATCTTTCCTGCGTCCGTAATGAGTGAAAGACGATCAGCAAGGGATATCCCATTCTTGTCGCACCACTCCTTCAATCGTTCTGGCCTCGAGAAAACGCGAATACCTCTCCCACCCTTGAAGCGGTGACGGGCCTCGCGCTGGAGAATCCGAGCTTCTTCGTCATCCGGCCCCTGCTCAGTGAGAAATCCAGCGGGGACCCACATCACTCTCATTTTAGTTCGATCACCCTTCTGATATTTCTCAGCATGCTCTAGATAGAAGAAATTAGTCGCTCCTCCGAAGTGGTCTCTGTCTAGATGCGTGAACGCCACGACGTCGTAATAGTCTCGCTCGCGCTGTTGTAGCGCGTCACGAAGCTCCTTGGGGAGATCGCATCGAAGGTCTGCCTTATCGTTAGAGTCTCGCGTGTCAGCGTAGTCGAAGAGAATCGTTTTGCCGCATTGCAGATCTATTTGACAGCAGTCAGCATTTCCTAAGGGGAATATCGTTATCTTGTGCACGTCACACCTCCTGAGTGGGCAGATACATAAAAAATCGGCCCCTCCAAGGCAGACATTCCCCGGAGAGGCCGCTTGTGGTCCCTTGAATTAGCTTGCGCTTCTGGTAGGGTGCACCTCTCATCTTGTAGATGCACCCGGCTGGGGGTTCTGGATTTTGACCCCCCTTTCAACTTGATATTGTGTGGTAAGTAAGCCTATTCCGCTAGAAGTCAAGGCAGACATTGCACGTTGACAAGAATTGAATAAGTAAAGCCTCGGTGCTTCATCCAATAATAGAAGCTCATAGTCTCGATGATCGAGCACCTGCTCCACTAATGGCATCTCCTCCTGAAACTCATTGATTTTTCAACGATACGCAATGTCATGCTTTACATTATATTCATCTATCAATATATTGATACTCATCTGTTTTATGAGGCCATGAAAAGGCTGGTTCTTGAGGCGTTAGAGACACTCAAGGCCTCAAGCATTTGAACTCCTGGGAGGACTGATCCCACTCAGCTTCCTTGCGACTACGAAACAGCCTCACAAAATCCGGAGGCGTACCGCCCATCGAGCGACATGGTAATCGCCATACAAACCCTGCTGGCACGGGGTATTCACCTGGGTCCCTGGGACTGAGCTCAGATGATCATTACGTCAGCTGGCGATCCCAGTCCCGCTTCGTGTGTTCGTCCCCTTGCATTTGGCTCCTCAGCAAATGGATATGACCGGAAGAAATATCTTGAGCTGCTTCTGTGGGTGGCGGAAACCATGAAGGCGAAAATCCTGCCGGAAGCTGGAGCGAGCCGAATTTAATTGTTACGATCCAGCTTTTAGTGCTTCCGATCCTTGGGTGGATACGGATCATTTCCATAACTGTCTTTGTCTCGTATCAGGTTCTGCCTGTCATGGATGACCAATTCTGACTTGTTATTCCGCGCTATATCCCGTCCTGCCTCGATTGCATCCCCTTGAGTGTCGTGCAAGCTTGACGCTCTAGAATCGCCCTCGCCAATTACAGCCCACTTGTCCTCATCTTTTCGATGTGTAACGTGAATGTTCTTAGCCATATGCTCCTCCTTTTGTTTCATTGTGCTCCGAAAGATTCGGCCTGAGGTATCGAACGGTACTTCCTGAACCCTTCCTGAAAGATTCTGTGACAACAGGCGAGTACTTTTTCGACTTCCTCCTGGGTGTGTTTGAGAGGGCGACGAATGAGTCTATCTGAAAAGACGTTTCCAGAGGGGGAGCACATTCCGGTCGCATTCTTCACAAGCTCACCTGCCATGAGGAGACCTGAAATCATTGAGTGAATGACACGGATAGCGGTACAGGAAGAGTATTCTCTGACCTCCTGTGCCTATTGACGGATTTCCCACAAATAGATATCCTGTTATAGGACAAGAGCATCCTATCACGCCAAAATTCCACTGTCAACGCCAGTAGGACTATAACTTCCTAAAAGAGGATATCCGCAAATGGAGGATCTTTACGGCTTCATCGGCAAGAAAATCCACGAACTTCGTCAGAATTACGGAGGCAAAGGGCTCAACCAAGAAGACCTGGCCAGGGAAATGGAGACCACTGCGAACACTATTTCACGGTGGGAAACAGCAACCTACAAGCCTTCGGCAAAAGAACTCCACAAACTTGCCAAGTTTTTTGGGGTCACCATCGCCACATTCTTCCCGGAGAAGGAGAATCCTCTCCTTCAAGCTCTGATGAGCGCTACCGGAGAATTACGGGAAGATGACTTCCAGGAACTCATACAGTACGCCCAGTTCCGGGCTGCCCGCAGGAAACTTGACGAGGTAAAGACTCATACCAAACGAAAGAAATGACTCGATCTGATTATTACAGGCAAATGAAAGCTCTCGCCCTCAGCAAACGGGCCGAGCACAATGTTGAAACGGCTACGCTCAATTTACGAACAATCCAGCGAATCTACAAGTCTGAGAGGATCAGAATCGATCCTTGGGACATCAAAGGTTCACGGATTCGTGCTGCGTATTTCTGCGACAATGACGATAATTCAGTTATGGTGAACAGCAACCTACCTCGTGAGCCAAGACTCTTTGCACTCGTCCACGAATTGAAGCATCACTACGTGGATCGCCCCACCATTCTAAAAGGTCTGCATAAGTGCGGGGCCTACAACGAGAATGATGTGGTCGAGATCGGAGCGGAAGTGTTCTCAGCTGAGTTTATCTATCCTGAAGTCGAGATGCGAGACCATGCGGATAGGTTGGGGATCACGAATAATACCTGCATTTCAGAGAAGGTGGTCGAATTCAAGCGCTCTTGCCCAGCCATCATCAGTTACAAGTTCATCGTGAAGCGATTCGAATGGTTTGGTTTCTGCGAGGAGGGACAATTCAAACAGGAGCAGTTTCAGAAGCTAGAAGAATCACTGTACGGTCCTCCCATCTACAAGCAGCCATGGTTCCAGCGCCTTCGTGCAAGGAAGAAATCTTTCCCTTCCAGGTCATAGCCTTCCTGTGCCGCTCCTAATCTCTTCGTCTTGCCTTCCTCCACTCCCACGGCGGAACGGGGTTTGGATCTGCCCACAGACCTTGCTTTGCAAGCCTTGCCTCATCTTCGAGATCACCAAGTGTGAAGTCTTTCGAATACTTCCGGTACCACCAGGCGAAACCAGCTCTCACGAGTTCTCGGTTGAGGTTTCGCCCATCGCCAAGCATGACATCGCCAATCGTTCTCCCGTACCTGTCGAAACCGAGAACCTGAATATCGACTTCCTTGCCGAAGACCATGGTGGAGGTAAACTGTTTAGCTTTCTTTCCGAAAGGTTGTCCTTTCTCGGGACAATCGATCCCGTTCAGCCGAACGCGTTCGGCATGACCATCATGAAGCACCTCAATCGTGTCACCGTCCAGCACACCAACCACTTTTCCGGTAAAGTTGGCGCCCAATGCCAGAGCGGCCTGTAAAACTATACATCCGACAAGAACCTGGACCATGCGCAGGTTCATTCTCTTAGATTGACCTCCCAAGTTCCTTGCGAACCCCTTTCCCACTCCCGAGCCCACATTTTGATCGTCTCATACTTGGCTGTTGTACTGCGCTTCATCTCACGAATGGACTTCCCATTCTTCCAAAGACGGAAGCATTCCTCCTTGGACTTGTCACCTTGCGGCATGACTCCTCCACGATCTACTTCTGCTTCGCGATGATCTGATCCTTGAACTTGTCATACGTCGCCTGCGGGATGATCTTCTTCTGGACTAGCTCGTCTTTCAGCTTGTAGGGACGCCCCTTGATGATCTTGTCTGAGTAGGCATCGCCGATTCCTGGTAGCGCTGTGAGTTGGTCGGCAGTCGCGGTGTTGATGTCGAGCGGTTCGGCTTTCTCCGACGCCAAAGCCGATGCCATCGTCCATTGTTCGGCCAGGAATGAACCAGAAAAAGGTACTGTCAACGATGCAATTGCGAGAAGCCACGCACGCATTATCCCGCCGAGAAGACCCACCACTCGCTGGAACATCTCTTCTCTCCTTATAGTGAGCTAGATCAAGAACGGCTACGGAGGATAGCCCAGTCTTCAGGACTGGACAAGTCACAATACACGTGGCTGATTTCCGCAGATACTCGTTTGACCGAGTCTGGCCGAATGAGCCCTTGACACTCTTCTCCTCCATAATGTATCCATTGGATACATGACGCCACATGAACTGAGAAAAGCCAGAACAGCTCTCGGATTTACTCAGCGGCAACTGGCCGACGAGCTGCAGTTGAAACGCTTGGCCATCACCCGCTATGAGGTAGGAACCCGTCGCATTCCCGGTCTGGTCGAGGTCGCCATCAGGCATCTCACCGCACCGACCAAGATTCCCCTCGTCGGAACCGTCGCTGCCGGAACCCCCCTTGAAGCCATTCCGCAGACCGAAGTGGTCGAGGTGCCGCCGAGCATGGTGGGTCGGCGAGACACCTTCGCCCTTCGTGTGAAGGGGGACTCCATGCGGGATGAAGGGATCCTGCCCGGTGATGTGGTGGTGGTACAGAAACAGGCCACGGCGCGGAATGGCCAGACGGTGATTGCCCTGGTGAATGGGGAAGCCACGATCAAAACGTACCACCGCAAGAACGGGGCTGTTGAGCTGCATCCCGCCAACGAAAGCATGAAGCCGATCGTGGTGAAGGAGACCGATACCTTCCACATCGAGGGCATTGTGGTGGGTGTCATCCGTCACTTGAGGAAATAGGTGCTCCATCGAACACGCTGAGTCCGCACCATGGACCGTCAGATTGTCTGCTTTGCCATTCCGTCGTTTGAAGTCGCGCTGGCTCGCCTGAACGATCCTGCTCTCCGCACCCGACCAGTCGCCATTGCCCCACTTAACACGCCTCGCGCTCTGCTTCGTGAAGTCTCGATAGAGGGAGAGCAGGACGGCCTCCATGCCGGGATGCCCCTGGAGCACGCTCGTCGCTTGTGTCCCTCACTGCATGTGCTTTCGCCCAACCTATATCGAGTCCGAAGTGCAACCCAACTGCTCCTCAGAGTAGTTACGCACTATGCGCCCGTGTGGGAACCCTCTCAGCCGGGGTCCTTTGTGATGGATGTGACAGGAACGGCAAGGCTCTTCGGGCCTGCTTGTGACGTCGCCGCGAAGTTGCAGCAAGAAGTACTGGAACGCCATCAACTCGACGGTATGGCCGGAGTGGGGAGCAACAAACTTGTGGCTCAGACGGCAGCGACATTGATTGAGCCCTCCGAGCTATGCGAAGTCCGGCATGGGTCCGAGCGCGTCTTCATGTCCCCGCTTTCCGTGCGACTGCTGCCAGGACTTCATCGACCTTGTCTGCGCAAGGTCCTGGAGCGGCTGGACGACCTCAATCTCCTCACCTTGGGAGATGTGGCCGACAGTCCGCTCGATGCATTGGAACTCGTCCTGGGCGACTACGCGGGGCAGCTCTCCCGATGGGCACAAGGGATCGATCATGTCCCTGTGCTACCTCCGGCTATCCAGCCCAGTCTCGAAGAGACCGCCACCCTCGACCCGGATGAGGTCGATGACCCTCTGCTCTGGGGACGCCTCTTGGATATCCTGCAACGCCTCTGTCGCATGCTGCGGAGTCAACGGCGTGCCTGCAGCAATCTTTCCCTCACGATCCGCTACAGCGATCAGGTCGAGGTCACGAAGCAGGAGCGCGTCAGGCCGGAGACCTGCTGGGAATGCGATCTCTCGCCCGTTCTCTCTGCACTCTTCCGGCGGTGCTTCCGTCGTCGGGTCCGTCTCCGCCAGATGGCGGTAAGTATGACCGGCCTGACGGCCTATGCTGAGCAAGTCTCCCTCTTCGATGAGCTGCCAGTTGACGAACACCAACAGCGTCAGCGAACACAAGCCCTTGCCGTGGCCCTCGACATGCTCCATGCCCGGTTTGGAGAGCAGGCCATTCACTATGGGAGGAGTCATTGAATGCCATCCGCCTTCATTCACTTGCACACCCATTCGTCCTATTCCCCCATGCAAGGGGTGCCCACCTTGGAGGCACTCTGTGAGGCCGCGCGCATGCAAGGCCAAGACACACTGGCCCTCACCGACACGAATGGGCTCTACGGAGCCATTAGGTTTCTCGATGTGGCGAGAGAGACAGGACTCAAGCCCATCTTGGGCGCTGAACTGATTCAGGAATCGCACCGTGCAGTGCTGCTGGCGAAGACACCGGCTGGCTATGCGAATCTCTGCCGTGTCCTCTCTGCTCGCCATTGTGACGAGTCATTCGACTTCACCGGCGCGGTCACTCGGCATCGAGGCGGGTTGATGATCCTCTCGGATGACCGCGCCGCCCTGACAGCCTGGAGTCAGGACTCGGCAGAGGACCTCTATGTTGAGCTGACGCCTGACCCAACGATGCACGAGGCCGTCGCGTTCAGCCGGCAGCGCGGGCTTCCGCCTGTGGCGACCGCTCGGGCCTCTTTCCTTCGCCCAGCTGACTACCACGCGCACCGGCTGCTTCGTGCCATTGCGGAGAATACGACCCTCTCTCGGCTCCGTGCGGATCAATGCTGTGCGCCGTCGCAGTGGCTGATGCCCGAGAAAGTCCTTGCCCGGTACTTCCCTCATGTCCCCGAAGCCCTCACGAACACTTGTCGCATTGCGGAAGCCTGCTACACCAACTGGGACTTCAAGGAGACGATCTTTCCCTCATTCCGTCAGCTCTCCGCAGGGGCCGCCTTTGAGGGGTTACGAACGAAGACCTACGAGGGTGCCCTCTGGCGCTATGGCGAACTGCCTGACGTCGTGAAGCAACGGATCGAGAAGGAGCTGAGAATCATCCGGGAGAAAGGCTATGCCGACTACTTCCTCATCGTCGATGAGATCGTGCGACAAGCGCCACGAACTTGTGGCCGAGGCTCAGCGGCCGCGTCCATCGTGTCGTACTGCCTTGGGATCACGCACGTCGATCCGATTCGACACCACCTGCTCTTCGAGCGATTCCTCAACCCAGGCCGGCACGATCCACCGGACATCGATATCGACTTCCCGTGGGATGAGCGACCGAAGATTCTCGAGTGGGTGTTCGCCCACTACGGGCAACATCACGCGGCGATGGTCGCCAACCAGAACACTCTGGCGACTCGGGCCGCCATACGAGAGATCGCCAAGGTATACGGGATCCCTGCGGAAGAGATCGGCAAGGCCCTGACCATAGTTCAGCGACGAGCCGACTTTGTGGACGTGATACCTGGGATGACCGTGAAGACCTGGGCGACGCAGGTCTGCGAGGCACTTCGTCTCAGAGCCCCGTGGCCGGAGATTCTGTTCTGGTCCGTTCAGCTCCAAGGGCACTTCCGTAATCTCGGTCTCCATCCAGGAGGAGTGGTGCTGGTGCCTGACGAGATTCGTCGCTATGTGCCGGTGGAAATCTCTGCCTCCAGCATACCGGTGATCCAGTGGGAGAAGGATCAGACGGAAGAAGCCGGGCTGGTCAAGATCGACCTGCTCGGCAATCGTTCGCTCGCTGTGATTCGTGATGCTCTGGCTGCGATCCAGCAGAACACCGGTCGAGTGATTGACTATGCGACCTGGGACCCCATCAGCGATCCGGGCACGAACGAGCTGATTCGACGAGGAGACACGATGGGCTGTTTCTACATCGAATCACCGGCGACACGGCTTCTGCTCAGGAAGCTGTGGACAGGCATGCCTCCTGCCAGACGAGCGGAGGCTGATGTGTTCGAGTACCTCGTTGTCATCTCCTCGATCATCCGTCCAGCCGCCAATGTATTTGCGGATGAGTTCGTGCGTCGCGCTCACGGACGTCGTTACAAGTCTCTCCATGCGGTGTTGGATGATGTGCTCGCCGAGACACATGGCATCATGGTCTACCAGGAAGACGTGATGAAGGTCGCTGTCGCGTTAGGTGGGTTCACTGTTGAAGACGGAGATCAACTCAGGAAGGTCTTGAGCAAGAAGCATAAGCAGCGACAGCTCCGTGACTACCAGCGGCAATTCTATGCAGGCGCATCGGCACGCGGCCTGCAGCGATCTGTCATTGACCAAATCTGGGCCATGATTATGAGCTTCGCGGGCTACAGCTTCTGCAAACCTCACAGTGCCAGCTACGCCCAGGTGAGTTTTAAGTCCGCATACCTGAGGGCTCACTATCCCGCCGAGTTCATCGCCGCCGTGGTGAGCAATCAAGGCGGGTACTACTCGACCTTCGCCTATCTGTCCGAGGGGAGACGCATGGGTCTCACGATCCTCCCGATTGACATCAACGCGAGCGAGTGGGCGTACACTGGATCGGGCAAGACGCTTCGCGTAGGGCTGATGCAGATCAAGTCCCTCCACGAAGACCTCGCGAAGCGGATCATTACGGAGCGAGAGGCGAACGGTCCGTACCGGTCGCTGCGTGACTTTCTGGACCGTGTTCAGCCGGATGTCGCCCAAGCGAAGCTCCTGATCAAGGCGGGTTGTTTCGACTCGATTGCAGGGGAACTCACCCGACCGGCACTGCTCTGGAGATTCTTCGCCTCGCAGGCTGCCAAGCCGCCGCGCTACCTGCCGATTCCCCCTGAGTATTCCTTCAAACAGAAGCTCGCTCACGAGCTGGAACTATTCGGTTTTCCGTTGAGCTGTCATCCCTTGGATCTCTTCAAGGACGTGCTCGCTCGCATCCCACATATTCCTGCGAAGAACCTGGCTCAGCACGTTCGCAAAGAGGTCACAGTGATTGGTTGGCTTGTCACCGAGAAGATCATTTCCACAAATAAAGGCGAGCCGATGGAGTTTGTCACCTTCGAGGACGAGACCGGACTCTACGACGCGACCCTGTTCCCCGACGCCTACCGCCGGTACTGTCATCTGTTGGCAAGGAACCAGGCCTATGTGGTGACCGGACTAGTGGAAGAGCAGTTCTCCACCGTCACCTTGACCGCCAAAGAACTCAGGCTGTTGGCGAGCCGTGACACAGCCCCTGATGTCGAGCCCATTGAGGAAGTCGTCGGATAGCCGTACACTCGTGGCCATGCTGCTATCCCCGCTGATCCGTTTTGGCACTAGCACGTGGACCTACGAAGGTTGGCAGGGCCAGGTGTATAAGCGAGGGTACGCGAAGAGCAGATTCGCTCAGGAGTGTTTGGGTGAGTACGCCCAGTACAAGTACAGGGATGAGCCACTCTTCAGGACCGTGGGCAACGACGCGACGTTCTATCGACCGCCCACGGCGAATCAACTTCGTCGCTATCTCAATCAGATTCCTGAAGACTTTGAGATGTGCTTCAAGGTGTGGGAAGAGATCACGATTCCGAGCTATGCGAAACAGGCGCGGTACGGAGCCAAGGCAGGCCAGTCCAATGCTCGGTTTCTCGATGCGACGCTCTTCAACGAACTGGTGCTCACGCCGTACCGGGAGGCGAAGTTCGAGCCGCATGCTGGGCCGTTCCTGTTCGAATTTCAGCGACACGGGATGTCTTCGGACGAGTTCTGCTCACGGCTGGATGGGTTCTTCGGGCAGCTTCCCAAGGACTTTCGCTACGCCGTCGAAATCCGTAATGCCGGGCTGCTTGGTCCTGAGTACCACAAGGTCCTCGAGACGCACGGTGTCTCGCATGTATATAGCCATTGGAGCTACATGCCGCCATTAGCTGAGCAAAGCAAGCGCATGGGAAGCTACACTGCACCGTTCACAGTGCTTCGCCTCCTCACGCCGCTGAAGATGTCCTACGAGCAAGCTAAGAAACGAGCCGAACCGTACACGAAGATCATCGAGAAGCTACCGGAGATGCGTCGGGATACGGTGGAACTGGTGCGCCAGGCCGTGAGAGAAGAGCGCAGAGCCTATGTGCTCGTGAACAACCGCGCCGAGGGCAATGCACCCATGACGATCCAGGCGCTGGCAGATCGGTTACGCGAAGGCGATTCACCGAGCGGTGACTAGCCGGCGTCTTCCCTAAGGCCGTGCTGCCAGCCGAGCCGCCCATATTCCTCAAACGGCTTCTGCCCCTCTCTTGTGCTGCAGACGACGCGGCAACCCAGCACTACGCTAGGATTCTCCTGCCGGTAAATGACTTCCTTCATCGAATGACCGAATGGGCTACATACGTTAGCACTCGCCCCGGGGGCGGAGTTCGCGATATTAGCTCGCGCAGCAGCTTGACCTCTTCATCCGTTGGCCGATGCATCGTCCAGCATTCCACGCCGTCGATCTCGGTTGCATTGGCATCCGAAGGAGGGTCCGGAGGACTCGTGTATTTCTTTGAGTCCTTCCTCCTGAATTTCCAAGCCCTCCCTGTCCAAACGTAAATGTCTCGACTCCAGCTTCCTGGAGCATCAGAACTCTCCCGAAAGATGCTCGCCGTGAAGGTTCCCCTTTCGTCGCATAGGACGACCCATCGCGTCTTTTGTACTAGAATAACGTCCATCGTGATCGCAGGCCTGACAAACTCAGGACTCGCGGTCGTCGCGTTAGTGATGGACCAGGAGAAAGACACGATGGATGGGTTTTGCTCAGCCATGTGATGCGCGACCTTTTGAAACATCTTCTCAGGCAAGACGGGACAGGTCAAGATGGAGCCGCAACGAGCTAACACAGGTATCGTGGACGGGATTGTAATTCGCCCTGAAACTGTCTGACAGATTAAGTCCAGCGCTTCACTCATCACTGAGGCCGCCGCGCCGACTTTAACATCGGGCAGTAGTTTGCAATGGCGAAGCTCCCTCAACAGATTTACTCTCTGTTTTGATCTGGCCCTCCTGAATATCTGGAGAATGATCGCCATACCGGTCCGACCTTCTTATCAATGATTGTTTCAGGCCCGTCGAGCCTGCCCAACAATTTCCCTTTTCATGGCTCTGAGACCGACCGCTTCTAAGACTCACCAGTGCCATCTGTTTCACTGTTCGGAGAGAAAAGAGATGCGCTCCTACTCACCTCCTCGTTATCGTGTCATGCTGGTCAAAGAATCAGGAGCAACCGCCGGTGACGTCCGGATCAGCGATTCAAATAATGCGCACCGGTTTCTCGCTCCGCTCTTCGATGGACTCGATCGCGAGCATTTCATGGTCGTGGGCCTCGACGCGAAACATGCGGTCATCGGGATCAACACCGTCAGCATCGGATCAGTCACCCTGAGCATCGTCCATCCCCGCGAAGTGTTCAAACCCATGATCCTCATGAACGCTAGCGCGGTCCTCCTGGCGCATAACCATCCCAGCGGTGATTCGACTCCCAGTCAAGAAGATCGCGCCCTGACTCGGCGCCTTAAAGAGGGCGGCGACCTGCTCGGGATCGCCGTGCTTGATCATGTTGTGCTGGGCGAGGACCGGTACTACAGCTTTGCCGACCACGGGGGACTATAGGTTTGAAGGCATGACCGCCGTGGAGAACCTCACAGTTGTTTCCCTGGCTGGTTGGTTAGCGTTGACGTTCAGGAAAGTTATTCAGGGGTGTGAAAGGAGTGCTGGGATTGTAGCGAATAATCGGGGTCAACGGATTGTTCGGGTCGTATTCGTTGATCGGATTTTCAGGATTCTCCGGATCGACACTTTTCATGGAGTTGAATGGGTTCCTTGGATCAACCGAATTGATCGGGTTCAGGGGATTGTCGGGGCGCAGTCAATTGATCGGATTGAAAATGTCGTAGTCGCGCTCGGATTTCTCGTCAAAGCCGAACTCGGCGGAGGCTGGAACGGCTATGAAGAACAGACTGAGGAGCCATAGCATCCACATGGCGA